>MDSZ01159838.1_pt1 | contig 19115 bp, 16 predicted proteins | sample 811201 | NCBI WGS metagenome assembly MDSZ01 (sample SAMN05326647, study PRJNA326480) | marine metagenome | isolation source: seawater | place: Indian Ocean: North | collected 2010 | reverse complement strand
TTTTCCGATTTCGTTTAGGAATATTCCATAATTTGAAAAAACTCTATAATCTTTTATTCCTTGCTTAATAAGATATTCATAATATTTTGCTGCTTCTAATTTCCTTCCTTCTGCTTGAAGTTCGAATGCTTTTTTAATCAATTGATCAATATTTACTTTCTTTTTATTTTTTGAAATTATTTCTTTCTTTAATTGGTCCTTTTCACCAAAACCTTTCATTATTTATAAAAATAATTTCCTAATGTCAATTATAGTCTGAACAAAATTTTTTATAAAAATGTTTTGTCAAATAAGGATTGAATTTAATTGTAATTAAGCGAATTCTCTGAAATTATTGCGACAAAAAAATTTTTATTTAATAATTTTAAAAATAATAAAGTTTTTCACAGATTTGCCACTTAAAATTGACCCTTTCTAATTCCGGAGTTGAGTAATGGAAATATTGTATGAAAAAAATAAATCTCAGCATTTATTAGATTTGCAATCAATAATATTTCATCTATTAATTTGTTATAAAGGGAATTTTTTTGTAAATATCAACCTTTTTAATTAGTTACTGGATCAATCTTTATTGTTACCTTCAGGAACTTCAACTGAGAATGGAGAGTTTTAAGCCGTTATTAATATTACGCATTAATTTAGTGCATCTACTCGCATACAGTTTGGTAGAAAATTGAGAAAGGGGTATAGATAGCTATGCCTTTCACTTGATGAAATTTGTGTTATTGTAAACGCAGACCTGCTGCTATGACTAAATTTTACTGGTCTTATTCGAGGTAATTTCGAGTGCAAATAATAGGACTTTATCTATTCATTATCGGTTGTTGTCTTGGAAGTTTTATAAATGTTATTACTTTTAGATTACCTATAGGTCAATCAATAATATATCCAAGAAGTAGATGTCCAAAATGCAAAGCTAAAATAAAATGGTTTGATAATATACCATTTCTTAGCTGGTTCATTCTTAGGGGTAAATGTAGAGCGTGTTATAACAAAATATCTATTATCTATCCTTTAGTTGAGATTTCTTTCGGAATTTTAATTTATTTAATCTTATATGCTAATCCAACAATTTATGAAATGCTTCCATCGCATTTTTCTATTTTTTTGGGCATTATCTTTTATTTTATTTTATTCACATTAGCAATATTAGATTTTAAGTATTTTTGGCTTCCACAATTTATTACATTGGGGGGTTTATGCTTAGGTATTTTTTTTGCATTATTAATAGACTTGTTATTTGAATTAAAGAATTTTAATTTCATTATTGATTCTTTAACTGGGGCATTTGTTGGTTATTTAAGTTTTTATCTCTTAAGTTATTTTGGTTTAAAAATTTACAGAAAGCCAGTGATGGGTAAAGGAGATATTAAATTAGCAGCCCTTTTAGGATCTTGGTTGGGTACACAGGGATTATTTCTATCTATTTGGGTAGCATTTTTAACGGCAGGATTTTTTGTATCTATGGGGTTAATGTTAAAAAAAATAAAAAGAAATCAAAAAATACCTTTTGGAATATTTTTAGCAGCTTCAGGTATTATGGTCTGGCAGTTTGGTAATCAATTTTTTGTGGAGATAATTAATTTAGCATTTTTAGAAAAATAGAGATTTCAACCTACTGTTGACATCATGCTAAACATAGGAAGATACATTGCTATTAAAATTATGCCTACAAATACGGCTACAAAAATTATCATAAGCGGTTCCATTATTGAAGTTAGACTTTTGACACTTGAAGAAACTTCATCTTCATAGAAATCTGCTAGTTTTGTAATCATTTCGCTTAATTCCCCTGTTTCTTCTCCAATCCTAAACATTGAAGTAAACATTATTGGGATAACTGCTTCTTTATCTAAGGCTTTATGAATGGGGTTACCAGCCTGAATATCTATGTAAGCTTTTTCAATTATCCTTGAAAAGATTTTATTTTTTAATGTTTTTTTTGCAATTGTTAGAGCTTCTAATATTGGAACCCCAGCGCTATTGAGAGATGATAGTGTTCTTGAAAAGTTTGCAAGGCATGATTTAGTTACTAAATCTTTTGTTATTGGAAGTTGCAACAAGGTTTTGTGGTACCACCAAATTACTGATGATCTACTTGAGAAATATTTGTAAAAGAAATACAAAGCTATCGATGTAGGAATAGCTTTGATATAAAAATTTAATGATCTTAGTTGATCTGATATATCAATAAGCATTTGTGTAATACCAGGCAAAGGGGCTCCTGATTGATCATAAATATCGACGAAGATTGGAATCACAAAAAGCATCATTATAAAAACGATTACTATTGTTAATATTGCTATTGCCGAGGGGTAAGCTAATGCGCTTTTGATTTGGCCTTTTATTTTAGCAAGACTTTCCAGCAGTTTTGCTTGCCTGTCCAAGGTTGTAGGTAAGAGACCTGCAGTTTCTCCAGCATTTACAAGAGCTCTGTACATTTCATTGAAAACTTCAGGATACTTTTCTAACATCTCTGACATTGTTGATCCCTTACTTATTCCAATTCCGATTTCTTTGAATGCATATCTTATAGAGGCATTTTCTGAAGTATCTGAAATAATGTTTAAAGATTCTAAAAGAGGTAAGCCTGTTCTTATCATTGAAGATAATTGTTTAGTTGCAACCGCTAAGTCTTTCATTGGAGGAGTTTTTAATCTTTTCCCTTCCATTGATTTAGGTTTAATTAATTTCCTTTTTTTTCTTAGAGCAGTCATGTCACCCTCTATAAGCTCCTTTCTCTCTTGTATTTTTAATTCGACATAAGTTTTTAAAATAGAAATTTTATCTTTTTGTGTATTTCTGAGTTCTTTCTGTTGAGCTGGTATTGGTATTACATTTTTATATTTTTGCTTTATTTTAGCGTTTTCATGGACTGGAGGTTTATTTGGATTATCGATAACTTTTCTTTTATGCCTTGCTTTTTGCATAAGCCTTCTTAATTTTGCATTGTCAATATATTTGTAATTCACGACTTGTTCAGGGTTGAAAATAAATTAGCATAATAGTTTCAGTTTGCTACCTCTGCATTTATTTCATCTAGAAGACCTTTTAGAACTGTAGGTCTGTTGCATTTATAAATCGCTTCATCTGTAGTAATTACACTTTGGGCTACAAGTTTAGCTAAACATTGTTCTAAAGTTTGCATTCCAAATTTACCTCCAATCTGCAGTTGTGAATACACTTGAGATGCCTTTGCTTCTCGAACTAAATTTGCAATTGCATTATTATTAACTAAAATTTCTGCAGCTAAGCACCTCTTATTATCTATCGTTTTACAGAGTGTTTGAGATATAACGCCAATTAGAGAAGAAGATAATTGTACCCGTATTTGCATTTGTTGTGATGTTGGAAATACATCAATTATTCTGTCTATGGTTTGAGATGCAGAAGCTGTATGTAAAGTACCCAATACTAGATGACCGGTTTCTGCAGCAGTAATTGCCAAACTGATCGTCTCAAGATCCCTCATCTCTCCAACTAAAATAATGTCTGGATCTTCACGTAAAGCAGACCGTAATGCTCTGGAGAATGAATTAGTATCTTCTCCAACTTCTCTTTGTCTAACTAAACAATTTTTATTTTTATAGATGAATTCTATCGGGTCTTCAATTGTCAAAATATGATGAGCATAATTTGTATTAATCCAATCAATGCCACTAGCTAATGTTGTTGTTTTGCCAGAACCCGTTGGACCTGTAACTAACATTAGTCCTCGGGGTCTACTGAGTAGCTGCTGAACGCTATCAGGAAGTCCGATTTTAGAGAAGCTTGGTATTTCTGTATTTAATGCTCTCATAACGCAAGAAATGTTTCCACGATCTAAAAAAATATTCATTCTGAACCTAGCTATTCCATCAAGTCCATAACTACAATCAAGTTCTTTCTCTTTATCAAAAGTTTTTAATTTTTCTGCACCCAAAATATTTTCTAAATCAGTCCTCAAATCTTTAGAGTTATACACTTCACTTGAAGCAGGGACTATTTGACCTTGTACTCTATAGAAAGGGATGCTATCGCCTGTTAAATGAAGATCAGAACCATTACGTTTGACTAGCTCTGACATTAAATTAGTAAGTTTCATTGCTTAAATAGAGTCATTTAATAAACAAACACGTTCAACTTCCTCAATAGTTGTTAATTCTTTTTTAACCAAATCCATTCCATATAATAATAAACTTCTACCTGCTTTTTCAAAAGCTAATTCTCTTATTTCATCAGCATTGGCCTGCTTCATGATCAATTCTCTGATAACATCATTCACTTTCATTACTTCATAAATTCCAACTCTTCCTTTGTATCCTGTTCCATTGCATATTGGACAATTTTTGTTTGTTTTTTTAAGGAATCTTGCATTGTTAACGCCTAAACTGAATGCTAATTTATTTTCTTTTGAATTAACTTTTTTCGATTCACTACATGATTTACAAACTTTTCTAACTAATCTTTGGGCTACCAGACCAATAATTGATGCCCCAATTAGGTATGGTGGGATTTCCATTTCTGCTAGTCGAGTTATTGCCGTAGACGTGTCATTGGCATGCAAAGTTGTAAAGACCATATGACCTGTTAAAGCAGCTTCCATCGCTGCTTGTGCAGTTTCTTTATCTCTAGTCTCTCCTACCAAAATAATGTCAGGATCTTGTCGCATTAGCGATCTTAGAGCTCTAGAAAAATCTAGTCCTTTTTCTCTAATGACTTGTACTTGATGTATGCCATCAAGGGTATATTCTACTGGGTCTTCAACAGTACTAATGTTGACTCCAGGTTTATTAAGTTCACTTAACATTGAGTATAGGGTAGTCGATTTTCCACTTCCAGTTGGTCCTACAACAATAACTATTCCATAAGGGGACTTAGACATATTCTGAATTAGAGATAATTCTTCTTTTTCTGTTATTAATTTGGAAAGATTCAACACTGAATTGTCACTTTCTAATGCTCTAAGTACAACTTTTTCACCCCATCTTCCTGGAAGAGTGCTTACTCTAAAATCAGATCTTCTGCCTCTTAATAAACATCTTATTCTTCCATCTTGAGGTAATCTTTTTTCAGAAATATCTAACTTACTCATTATTTTGATTCGACTAATAATTGGATTGACATGAGATTTTGGAAAAGCAAATGCTTCTTTTAAAACCCCATCAATTCTATATCTAATTCTTAATCGATCTTCTAATGGCTCTGCATGAATATCCGAGCCTTTAAATGTGAAACATTTGCTTAAAATTGAAGCTACTCCAGCGATGACAGGATCGCTTGATGAAGTAAGTTCTTCTCCGAAAAGAATATCATTCTCTATTTCAGAATCATCACCTATATTTGCTTGAGCAAGTCTTATAAGTGCTTCGTCATTTTCATCATCAGCCAAGTCTTTACCGTCATCTAATAGATCATTTTCATTATTAAAAATATCTTCTGATTTGTTTATAGTGTTAAATTCATTATTTAAATAATTGTTAGTATCAATTCCCTCATAATTTTTGTTTTGTATTACTTCATTTTCTAGTATTTCAATATTTTTGTTATCTTTTTCTTTTAGCTGTTTTTGAAGAGAATTTTTTTGTATTGACTCTACTGAAACTGAAAGGGTATTTTCAAACCATGTTTCCCATTCTAAAGAAGTTATTTGTTTTAATTTTACAGTTAAGTTATATTCTTTTTCAATTTTATGTGTAAGATTTTTTACCTTTATATAATCCAGATTCATGGCACCAAGATTTAAAGTGTCACTAGTAATATCAATTACGATAATACCTGCATCTTCGCATAACTCTGGAGTTAAAAAGTCAATAATATTTTTACCTTTAATCGCATCTTCTTCATTAATTTTGCCGAATACAGACATGGTTAAGTAGAAAAACTTAAAGTTTTCAGTTAGTTAAATATAAAGCACAAACGTTTAATAAGTTCTTTATTTAAAATATAGCTATAATTTTAATTACAACTATCAAAGTTTGCATAATTTTGAAAAATTAATTTTGAAAAGATTTATGAAAAATCAGTTTTTAAGTATATTTTTGAATTTTCCTTTTAAAATTACTTTTATATTTTTCTCCTTTTTTTCTTTTTTTTGGACTTTAAGCACAAATAGCGAAGAGACAAAAACTATACATAGACTACCAATTCAAAAGATTAAAACAATTTATCAATCCAATAACAATAAATTATTACCTATGCCAATTGCCGATTTAGATTCTGCATCTAGTAAGGTAAATGTAAATCGAAATCCTTTCCACAAACCATTGACATCTGAAATTTCTAATATTGATGATTTATATATAAATATCCAATTTAAAGGTATTGCTAAATCTGGGGATGAAGTAGTGGCAATTATTGAGACAGAAAATAGTCAAAAATTTTTTAAAAAAGGCGATGATTTAGAAAATGGTTTTTTTGTTAAATCAATTTCGGCTGAAGATACAAGCGTAGAAATTTCAAACGGATCTAGAAATTATAAATTAAGTTTTATTGACCTCAAAAATTCGTTATGAAAAAGACAAAAATGTCAAATGTGAAAGATTATCTTAATAACTTCAAAGAAGTTTTTAATTTATTAAAGAAAAAATCAATATCAAATAAATCATCAAAAAGAAAAAGCTCTGTCTCTTTTATAAAAAAATTATCTAGATCAGATAAATATCAAAAAATTATAAAAATAATAAATCAGTTTAAGAATGATGAGATTCAAGAAAAAAAGGTGTTAAAGAAAAATAAATCTTCTATTTTTAGAAAAATATCTAACTCTAATAGTTATCAAAAGATTATTGAAAAAATATCTATATTGCAAAACAAAAATTTTTTAAGTAGTAAATACTTTAAGAATAATTCTCTAAAAACTATAAATAATTTTTTATCTAAATCTGAACTTTATATTAATCTTGCTAAACAATTAAATGAATTTAAATTACTCAAACAAAAATCAGAGAATCAAAAAACTAATAAAAAATATATTCAAAAAATCGGGACCTTATTTTATGCTGATCATAAATTAATTGTTTGTAGTCTTGAAATAAACTTAGATAATAAAATCAAAATTTGTGGGATTACTGAAATTCCTATACCAGGAAATGTGATAGGCGATTCTTTAGTAGAGGATACTAATGAATTAGCAAATATTACTTTAGATTCAATTAATCTGCTTGATATTTCAGAAGTCCCAATGTTAGTTATCTTGTCTAGTTCTTTTTTTACATTACATACTTTTGCTACATCCGATCTTAAACAAGTTTCACAGACTGATTTGAAGGTACAGTCCAAAAGCCCCTATTTGCCCGCTAATACACTAGTAGATTTTCGTAGAGTTTCAGCAAATTCAAAATCAGATGAATTTGTAAGAACAATTTATGCTAATAAAGAATTTATTGATGGATGGACATCAACTTTAGAAATAATAGATGTACCAATTATTGGCTTGGTACCTGCAGCTCCTCATGTATTTGATGCATTAGCTAGCCGTGTAAATGAAGATATTATTGTATTAATAGATATTGAATCTCTTTTCACAACTTTGTTAATTGGAACTAATTTGGGTGAATTGACTTCACATAAAGTACCTTTTGGTTCTTCTTTATATATTTCAAATGATCAAAAAAAGTCTTCTTTAAATTATTTTGAACGTGTCTTTAATTCAATAAGCTTAATTTTGAAGCAAGATTCTACTACTATGCCTTCCAATATTTTTGTAATGGGTCATGGGTTAGATGAAATAACAAAAAAAAATATAGCTTTGCCAGAAGGCTTTAAAAGAATAAGTGAGGTTAATTTAGCAAATTATTCTTATAATCCAGATAAGATGGAAATTTTTGAATTAGTTTCTAAAACTATAGATTCAAATATTGACTCTCTAGCAACTATTCTGAACTCATGCGTATAAATTATAATTTTGCTTTTAAAAATTCAAAGCTTAGAGAGTGGCATAGGCCAGCACCACCAAATTTATTAATTTCTGATGTTAGTCTTCAAAAAAAGATTCAATATTTAATTGATCAACTCAAAAATAATTCAGAATTAATTTATCCACCTGCATTTGTTTTGGCTATAAGTTTGGGCATTCAAATTTTGAATATTTATCCGACATTGATTATCAAAAGTTTAGAGAGTCAACATAATGAATATTCAAATATTTCTAGAAAATTGGCAGACTTAAAATCTCAAAAATTAAGAATTAAGAAAAATGTTGATAGTATTGATCAATATTTTTCACAAGCGACCTTATCATATTTATTTGCATTTTATTTGCAGAATTCAGTACCAGAAGGAGTTCAGCTAAATAGTTATTCATTCAATGATAATAGTTTTGATATTTATGCTTCTTCTTACACTATTGATTCATTCAATGAACTATTAACTCTGATTATAGAATCTCCTATTATTAATAAAGATTCTGTAACTCTGAATCAATTAAGCAGTAAAGATTCTTCTCAAAATATAAATTCTAAATCAGAAACTAATTTTGATATTGAAATATTTGGACAAGTTCTAAAAATAGATAATAAAAAACGTGAAAATCTTTATAAAGAATCAGAAGCAGATGGACTTTTACAAAAACTCAATAGATTTAATAATTTGAAACTCCTTTTAAAATCTTAGAACATTGGCAAATAAAAAAAATTTAATTCAAAAATATTTAGATCAGTTAAAAACTGTTGATTTTCAATCCTTCTTTGAAACTTTAAAGAATGTCCAAATTGAAGATCTTAAGAATATTGATTACAAAAGATTATTTTCTGATATCAAAAGATCTAGATATACAAAACCTATTGGCGGTTTATTCAGTGCTTCTTTGTTATTTACTTTAGTTTTTATTCCAAATATTGAAACTATACAGGCTTCTTTTAAAAAGGTTAGACAGTATAGATATGAAGCTAGTAGCTTAGATTCTCAAAAATTAAAACTTCAAAAAGAAGTTATAAATTTAGAAAAAACTTCTAAAATTATGACACAAGTAAATGATTCTTTTTTAAAAAAAAATCAAATTATTTTTATTAGTAAGCTTATTAATGAAGTTGCAAAAAAATCTAATATTAAAATTAATTCATTTGCACCAATTATCAAACCCGATAAATCAAAGCTTTGTAAAAATACTATAAAGAAACCTAAATCTCAGAATTTTAATTCAGTAAAAAAGAAGAATAAATCTTTAAAAAAAGGTGCTGTAAAAGATAATTATTATGAATTAAATTTTACTTCAGATTATCTCAACATTTTAGAGTTTTTAAGAATAATTCAGTCATATGAAGTAATGGTTATTTCTCATTGCCTAGAGGTAAATTCTGAAAATACTAAAATTTTTAATAATCAAGCTAATTCAGAAGATAGGGATTCTTTAATAATTCCCTTAGCTTCTGATGGATCACCTTTAAGTTCAATATCTAGTATTAAATTATCTAATGAAGATAAAAATTCTGGAAAAGTATTAACTAGAATTGTTCTCAAAATTCCTTCTTATTTTAAATAAGATTTAGAAATCTTTAGTAAGAAAAAATCAATTTATGTACTAATGCCAAAAAAAAAACAAATTGCTATTATTAAAGATATTCTTATGACTTATCTTGTTTAGCATAAAGTCTATTAGTAGATCATTAACTCTGATCGCAGCTTCAAGTTTTATGAGCTCCTCAGTTTTTGCTCATAATACTCCTGTGATTAAAAATATACTATTTGGATCTAAAAAAAATCAATCCTTTACAGACTTTCAAGAAAACAAACTCATAAAAAATCAATTTAAATCTAACTTATATTCCTCTACAATTTTAAATCCAAATCTATTAAATATTGCTGGCCCTGAAGTCTCTCTTGTCTTCAAGCAAGCCAAAGCAAAAGAAATTTTTGAATATCTTGCAGAGATTGGTAATTATGGTTTTGTGTGGGTTAAAAATTCTCCTAATAAAGAAGCTGACATAGATAATCAAAGATTAATTTCATTAACTTTGAATAATGTTAGCTATCAGAAAGCCTTTAATTCTCTATTACTAGCTAGTGGTTTGCAAGCAAAAATGCATAACAATGTTTTATATATAGGTCCTAATGTTAGAAATACTGTTTTTACAACAAGAGATACTGATGTTTATCAGCTAAATCAAATTAGCGCTAGTTCTGCAGCAGACTATTTAGCTAATTTGGGAGCAAGTGTCACAAAAACTTTTACGATTCAAACTTCTATTACACAAGGAACTTCACAATCCCAATCAGTTCAAGGAGGTGCTACCTCAGCAACTACAACAGACCAGAGTGAAACTTCAGTAAAGGTTTATGGAGCTACTATTGGACCTTTAGTTGGTCTAATTGCAACTACAGATGAAAGGTTGCAGACAGTAACGATGGTAGGTGAAAAATATCTAATTGAACTTGCTAATGGCTTTTTACAGAAATTAGATATTAGGCAAAAACAAGTAGCTTTAAGTGTCAAGGTTTTAGATGTCAATTTATCTGGTAAAGATTCTTTTATGAAAAATTATGGTTCCAGATTAAATGACTCTTTCATAATTGGTAATCAAGGAAAGATAACTGCTGCATTTGGTGATTTTCTACCAAATTTTCCTGATAAAGGTCAAAATTATGATGAAAAACAATTTAAAGAATTTAAAAATCCAAAAGATCTTTTTAACCCTAAGAAATCTTTCTTTGGATTACTCGAAGCAAGTATAGAGAGTGGTTCAACTAAGGTTTTAGCGAGTCCCACTTTACTTCTTAGTGAATCATCTGGAGAGGCTGGAGATGGTAGTGGAATTGGTAGAAAGTTTGGTAACGAAGGCTTCGTAGAAATTGGTGATAAGGTTCCAGTTGATGCTACTAAAGGAGATGGTGGAGCATGTACATACAGCTATGAAACTGTCGGTGTAAAATTAGGCGCTAAAGTTCTTGGAATAGATCAAAATAGCTATGTTACTTTTACTATGACGCCAATTGTAACTGGGATATCTGGTAGCTTTAATATTGTTGGTTGTGGCGCTGTCTCTAAAATTAATAATAGAAGAGTTGATACAGGAGCCGTTCGGATAAAGGATGGTGAAACTTTAGTTTTAACTGGTGTTATACAGGAAACGGATGTCGAAACAGTGTATAAATATCCTATTCTTGGTAATATTCCTTTATTAGGATCATTATTTAGATCAAAGACGAATAATAATGATAAAAGAGAGTTAATTGTTCTTGTTACACCAAAAGTTTTAGATGATAAGTCAGAAACTTTGAGTAATTATAATCTTAATTTTGATAGTAAAAATTCTAGAGAATTTTTTAAAGATATTAAATAAATTTTCTTTGAATTAAAAGAATTATTTAATGTGAATACAAAATGATTCTGCTCCTCCTGAGATTGTTCCGAGCCATTGATTATTAAATATATTTTTTGAACTTTCGCAAAAATTATGATAGATAGAAATACTATCTATTACTAAAGCTCCCATACTTGATTCACTTCTTGTGAACTGGTTATATTCATTTATAATTTCTTCGAAATTACCTTTGTTGAAATTTGCACATGGTTGACTTCTAGAAGCTATAAGGTTGTTTGGTTTCCATGCGCTTAATATTATTAATTGGCCTGTATTTTCTGATTCAAGTGCTTCACAAATATCACCCCAAGGATTAATTGGCGATTCTACTTCAGATCGCAAGTTGTTAAGAAAACTTAATGCGTTAATTTTATTTTCAGTAGTTAACTCTTGTGGTCCATTTTCAAATAAATACTTTGATGAACCGTTGTTCGCGATTATTTGTACATACATTTTCTCTTGAGGAGATACTAAATCAGAACTAGGTAGTTTGTTGATATGTTCTTTGAGACTACTAACGGTATATTCGAATAAGCTCTTCCCATTAATTTTTGGTGAGATGAATTCGGGATCTAAAATTGAATCCCAATTTCCGTTTACTATTGAACCATTGTAATGAAGATAATTTTCATTCATATAGTATGAATTATCAATTAAATAAGTTACTTTATTGGATTTTAGGCAAATGCCTATTAAGCAACATTGACCTCCAATGCATTTAGGTGAATTAATTATTTGAAAAGCTTGTGGAGGCATTACATTAATTTGATTTGAGTCTTGTATAGAACTAAATCCTCCAACAGAAGCTATTGATCTCATGTCATTGTTAAAAATTCCTTTTTGAGGATCTTGTGCTTCTATTTGAATTTCTATTGCTTTCTTGAAGTTATCTATACAAAAGGAAATTCCTCTTATTGTTTTAGGATCACCCCAACCTTGTGGGCAAACTAATTTATTGTATTTATTTGAAGCACTTATTCCATCTAATAAAACTGTCTCTTGAAATTGTATGTAAGATGGAGATATATAATAACCAATTTCATTATATTGAGGTCCGTATCTAATAAGTGAAAAAGGAGCTTTTTCATTATTTAAACTAGCTCTTAAGGAATAAACAATTGGACATTCAACTTGATTTAATGTGAATTGATCTCCTTCAGGTTGATAGTCTCCTTTTACTAGGGCTTGGTCGGGAAGGTTGATCCCAAATAAAAATTGACTTTCATTGGGAAAACTGCAATTAATATTAGATTTTTTAATATCGTTTTCTTCGTCAATTATTCTTTTGCTTGATTTAACTTCATCAAGGATGAAATCTAATGTATCATTTATTCTTCCGTTTAGGCCCATTTGTGTTTCATCTATTTTGTTACCTTTAAGAGCAATCTGTAGCATAGAAAATCCTACACCTATCGCTGTAAGAGAAATTGCCCCAGCAATTATCAATTCGATTATTGAGAATCCATTTTTATAGCTTTTGAACTTAATCATCAAATCATGAGGACATGCATTTTTCAGGACTCAAAATATTATTTTGATCTAATGAGCTTACTTTCATTTTGTTTATTATCCAATTATTTTCAATAAATTTTCCTTTCACTATATGACCTGTAGGAGATTTAATTATTAAACAATTTAGAATTTTTGATCCTGACATGTGATATTTCGATCCAATTACAATAATAATTTCTTTATCAGAGCTTATTCTTCCATTTGGAGTTATAAGAAAGTCTTGGTTCATAACTTGAAAAATAGAATTATTGATTGATGGCGCTAAAGCTTTAATTTTTGAAGAACTTTCACCACAAGTAATTGAGTAACCTTGATATTCTTTATCATTTTTTACACTATTATGATCTATTGAATTAATACTAACTTGGCAATTAGTGCCCCACCTTCTCGCCTCTAATCTAACAACTCTAAAGTATTCTCTAAGTTCCCTTGTATAGGCATTTACTTTTTCTGTCCTTATCCAATTTAAGAAACTTGGAAGCATCAAACCTGACAATGTGCTCATCATCCCAACGACAATTATAAGTTCAACAAGAGAAAAACCTAAATTATTTAATTTAAAGTACAAATTTTTTCTTCTTAAATTACTTTTCATTTTTTAAATCTGTTGTTCACACCAACTGTGAGCTTCTGGGTTGAAAGTAATACTTAACCAGTGAATATTATTCTGTGCCCATTCAACTCTGTAATTTATTACGGCTATTGAGTTGTTTAGATTTTCATTTTTAATAGGTGAAGAAACATTTAATTCTCTAGAAATAAGAAAATTTTTATCAGAAAATACTTTACTTCTATCCGGTCCTGGCCTCCATGATTGAATCATTAAATTTGATGAGTTTGGGGTAATTTGCCATTCAGATAAATTAATTATTTTCTCTTTAAAGTCTTCACATTCATTAGAAGTTAGGAAATATTTACCCTCATTTTTGTTGTAATACATACTCCAAAATCCTAATTTCAATCTTTCTACATCTCTTTCAATTTCTTTATTGATAGAACGTATAACATTTGAAGAGTAAATAGTACTAAATCTAATTGATGAGAAATAAACTCCATAAGTAATTACTCCTGCTAATAAAGTGAGGCTAAGAATACTATCAACTAAGCCAAATCCATTTTTAGTAGTACAAGACTTAAATTTATTCATTTAATTAGATTGGAAGTCTCTCAGTGTGTCCCAAAGAATTATTGACTTTCCTCTATAGTATTTCACACCCCAATTAAATTGATTTCCATGCCAAGTTACCAATTTATCAACAAAGTCTTGTGAAAAATTCCATGTTTTTTCTCCGTCTTCATCAAAACATAAGTTTTTAACCCATGCTGCTCCAGAGAAATTTCTTGAATTGTTATTACTTAATTTCATTACTTCAATATCAAAAGCTTGAAGCCATTGTTTCGCAAATGAAGCATCATCTAAATTATTGCCTAGATTAATGTTGTTTTGACTATTTTTAGGATTCAAAACTGCAAATTCTCCAGGATATGAATATTTAAGGCTTGCTTCATTGAAATTGTTAACTTTTCTTTTTTCAAAAGTCCTTAAATGATAATTAGAAGTTGAATGATCAAAAAGTAAAAAAACATAATTTGCAGAAGTACTAAATTGTGAATTAAATGGAAGAGAACTGATTTTTTGTCCTATTCCTATAATTTCTATATTATCTATGCTTTCATGCCCACCATAAGGAATCAATCTTTGATCAGAATTTAAAATAAGATTTGTAATTGTGCTTTTTACAGTCGTCCCTTCACTATTGTTTATATACCCATAAGATCCTCTGGAAATTACAATTAATCCTGGATTGCTGTTAATTTTGTCAGTTGTTTGAATCTGCACCCATTTGCTTTTTGGTTTTGCTGAAATAAATGTCGTTTTAGGACCATAAATAAATGCACCAAATTTTCCATTAGAATTTACTCCAGTATTGTCTATAAGAAAACTGTGTCCAGGTAATAGTTCATTATTTATTGGATAATTAAAATCTACATAACGAGAATTATTTTTGATTCTTACTCCTCCATTTCTATTGTCTCTATTACAAATTAATTTATTTCCTAAATTTTTAGTTTTTTGTTTGAACAGTATTGTTAGGTTTTCTGGTTTTCCTGAACCGCATTCTCCTAAACTATTTCGATGACAAAATACCCCTTGATTTCCTATATCTATATCTCCCATTATTTCAAGAATAATCTTTTTATTGTCAGAAGTAGAAACTTCAAATTTTGATCCAGGTCCCCTTACAAAAAGTGAATTTATTCTGAATGTTTTTTGACTTTCATCACCTGCATCCAATTTGCATGATGAATTTGTTTTATTAATATTTTTGGGTGTGCAAATTAGAGTACCTTTATTTATGATATTTCTAAGTCTAGGTTGCTTAGGAAGACCCAAAGGTTGAATCCAAATACCTCCTTTCCCATTTTCAGGAATAGATGAGTTTAAACCTTTAGCTAACTCTTTAAAGTTTATACAATCAGATTCATTAGTTAGATTAGTTCTCCATATGATTGAACCTTTTGCGGTATTTGTTGGTGTAACTAAAAGATTACCTAGAAAGAGAGAATCTTTTTTATCTGCATTATTCTCTCCTGCTGATAAAAAGCCAAATCCTGCTTCACTGGTCTCGCTATTAATTTGAATATTCACCCTTACTTTGTTTGATCCAGATTTATTGGTACTATTTTTTGGTATTGATATTCCCTCTATAAGAATTGAATTTGTACCAAAAAATTCTGTCCCAGTATATTTAGAAGAAATCAAATTGAATGCTTGTTCAAATTCTTGTTTTGAACCATTTAAAGTATTACCAATATAATTTGAGCTTGAAAAAAGGTTTTGTATTATTCGTTCCTCGTCCGCCCATGTAATATTCGCATTTGGAGTGCAAAAAGGAGCTTTTTGCCTCCCTTTGCAATTTGGTTCTCCATCACACCAAATATCATCTGCCCAATATTGAGTTGGTGGAGTTTCAATTTTTGTAGTACTACAATCACTTGCCTTCTGGGAGCAATTATCTACTAACCAAAAATAATTAAATAAGCGATCTTTACTGTTATCGTTAAGTATTGATTTTAATGTGCTAATCCCAGAATATGATGCTGATTTAGCTAGTAGTTCTTGTCTATTTATTCTAGAGCCAGTTAAGCCTAATATTGATGAAGCTATTAATCCACTAACACCAACAGCAACACCTATACCAAGTATTAAAATCTGTGGTATTGCAAATCCATCATTATTTTTTTTAGAAATAATCTCATACAAATTTCTAAAAAAATACATCCTCTATTATTTTTATTTTGAAGAATACTCTAATAACTTTTTATCGCAGTTTTAGCATGCACGATAATCTCTTACTCCCTTTCCGTCAGGCTGATTCGCAGATTTAGCTGTGAACTCGTATATTTCTGAAACTGAAGTTTCAGGAGCATAACAACCAGTAACTGCACTACCATTAAGTATATATGCAGCACCATTTGGATTCGCTAAGACTTGAAATTGTTCCGCACCATTTACTGTAGGTCTTTGGAAGGAAACATTATAGTGTCCAGAAGAAGTTACGAAAGTAGTGTCATCATCAGCAAGCTGAACAGGAGGTCTTCCTTTACAAACTCTTCCACCTTCAGCAATGGCTGCTGAATGATCACATTTCTGGAATTTTGCATATTCAGATAGTGCTAAAGCATCTGCTGGCAATCCACCATATTCAGTTTGATAAGCTGTAGCTGCTTTAACTAAAGCTGCTACTATACCTGTGGCTTCTTTTTGTTTTGCTTTATCAGCTGCAGTCATAAATTGTGGTATAGCTATTGACGATAAAATTCCAATCATCATAACCACAACAATTAATTCTACTAATGTAAAGCCTTCTTCTTCTTTTAATTTTTTTAGAGAAGAAAGACTTTTAAATTTATGTAATTTTTTTGAGCTTAGTAAACCATAATTGAAAATTTTGGTCATCTTAATAGTTGATTATTTAATATATTTATAATATTACAAATTTTCATAAAAACTGACAATAACTTAATTAACATTATTTTTGCGAATAATTATTTTTGATAAATCAATTGTATTAATAACTTTTAAACTTATTGATGATTTATATATATAAATATATGATCTCTTTAGTAAGTGTGTTCTCTACGGATAAATGTTGTGATTTTAACTAAATCCCAGAAAATAACTTTTTTTAGGAAAATTTGTAAAATTCGAGAATTAGGTTACTCAATTAATGATCTTTTAATTGCAATTTTTATAATCGGTATTTTAGCTACATTAGTGATACCTAATTTTGCTCCTGCATTAGAATATTTCGAATTACTAATAGCAGAAAAATATCTCCATAAATCAGTTAAAGAGTGTCAAACTGACATAATTAATAATAAAAATAATCCACAATATTACTTATCTAAGGAAGAGGTGAGTATAGGTATTTTTAGCAAAGAAAAACTTGAGATTTCTTATACTGGTGTTCCAGGCGAATGTATTAATAATTTCTTTGCAAATAAGATCAAGTTATCAAGAGTTGCTCCTAATCAAAATATTCCAAAGTATTCATTAATAATAAATGTTGTTAATGGTGAGAGATCAACTGAGGGTAATGTTCCCGAATGGCTAGATTGGTGGGATGGAGCTTACTCTCCCTTAATACCCTCAGGTGACCCATTAATTGAAGAATATTAGTTTTGTTTTTTTTATTTTGTTCTGAACTTTAAATCCTCTGCGCCAAACTGCCAATAATGTTCAGTAGCAATAATGAGCTTATCAATTCTTCTTAAATCAGCTTCAATCCATATAGGCCCTAAATATGATAATTTGAATTTATTTTCTGCAATTTTTTTGCCATTTCTAAACCCTTGTAAGTTTATTATTTCACCATTTGCTTGATTCCAGCCAACAGTAAAATATCCTCCAATAAAGTCAAATGATTCTCCTTTATTTGCTGTTATCGTAACTGGATGACCAGAACTATTATATCCAATTCCATGCCCACTATTTAATACATTATTGTACCCAGGGCCACTCGAATTTCTATGATGAACCGCCATAAGGTAATTCCAATTTAGGTCAAGATGTCCATTAGGAATTTTTTCTAATTGTGAAAAATTGATCCAATCGAAATTTTCAAGTCTTAAATTTTTATTTCTCGGTAATTCTTTAGATCCAATGAGAATATCCATAATTCTTATTGGTGCATGATTAACTTCAATTTTTTTTATTTTTTCCCAGTTTCTTGATTTACTTTCAAATAATAATTCCCATTTTCCTTGTTCAACATCAAAATTATATTCTCCTGAATTCTTTAATTTAAGATTCTTTATTTTTCCATTTGGTCCCCGTGCGTGAATATTAATATCCTTAGGTAAATTTTCACCTTTGTTGGTTCTTAATCTTCCTTTGATTGTTAAATTTGGAGCCAAACCTACCCAATTAGGCGCATTACTAGCGATTAACCCTCCAGGGGAGCCAACTTTTTCATTGAATAAGATTTTTTGTTTTTTATTATTTGTAGTTACTTTCCAATTTGGTGGAATAAGAGTATTAAAAGTATAAATTTCTTGTACTGTATTTATATCACGATAATTTGAGCTTCCTAAAGCCATTTTGAAGTTAGCGTAGCCTGCTTTATTTGATTTTTCGTCAATTACCATTCCATTTGGTTTGATTAATTGTGTGACTATACCTGTCATGGCAGAATCACCTAAATCATATTTTCCATTTTGGTTTTTATCGTTAAAAATAAATACTGATATATTAAGCTTCGTAGGTTTTAGGCGGTTGAAATTACTCTTTTTATAAGATTCAGCTATTAGAAGATTTGTTTGAAATCCTGTTAAAAGTAATAATATTATTTTAAGAAATATACTAACGTACATTTTTGTTTGAAAGTTCAATACATTAAACTATTATTTTTAATCTAACTGCATTAATTATTTCTTGTTTATAAATATAACTTTAAATTAAAAAATTAAAATAAATAAACTATCTAATCCAAGGAGGAATAGGTGAGAGGGTTTTTTCTAAATTATTTTCAGTGCTTTGAGTGAATTCTTTTTCAGATTTCTTAGTTTTGTTTTCAGGTTCAAAAACCTTAAACCTTTGTGTTTTGTTAATGAATTGATCACTATCTATTTGTCGCTCTAAATCTACGTTATTTTCCGCTCTAATTCTCGGTTGATTAATTCCTCCCATACCCTGTATATCTTGATTCCCTTGTCCCTGAATACCTTGAATACCCTGAATCCCCTGAATACCTTGAATCCCTTGAATACCTTGAATACCCTGAATCCCCTGAATACCTTGAATCCCCTGAATCCCCTGAA
>MDSZ01258510.1_pt1 | contig 19122 bp, 22 predicted proteins | sample 811201 | NCBI WGS metagenome assembly MDSZ01 (sample SAMN05326647, study PRJNA326480) | marine metagenome | isolation source: seawater | place: Indian Ocean: North | collected 2010 | reverse complement strand
TGTTGCCTCACGTAAGACTGCCGCTAAGAAAACCCCTACGAAAAAGGCCGCCAAAAAGAAAACCGCTGCCAAAAAGGCCGCCAAAAAGAAAACCGCTGCCAAAAAGAAAACCGATTGATGATCATTGCGTGCGAATCGTGTAAACAATTTATGTCTGACGACCTAGCATACGGGCGATGGCTTTGCTCGTATAATCAACCATGGGAATGATACGCGCGTAATTCATATGGCGGGGACCAAGAACCCCAACCGCCCCAACTACTGAACGGTCAGCGTTGCGATAGGGGGCAATCACCAGCGAACAGCCTGTTGACGCAAATAATTTATTTTCCGCACCTATGAAAATTTTTACCCCATCACCATCACGTGTCGCATCAAGCAGGCGCAGGGCATTTTCACGCGCATCAAGCGCATCGAATAGCCCACGGATTTCAGCGAGCTCCTCCATTGCATGAATATCGTCAAGTAGATTGGCTTGACCTCGCATAATCAACACCGCATCCGCTCCACCTTCGCCATCAGACCAAATGCCCAGACCCTGTTCCACAAGACTGGTTGTCAATTCATCAAGTTCAGCACGGTGCAAGGCAATATCCTCTGAAATCAGAGCCGCAGCTGCTTTCATATCACGGTTAGCTAATTTAGAATTCATGTAATTTGCCGCTTTGGTCAACGCCGATATCGGCAAGCCAACAGGTAAATCAATCAAACGATTTTCAACCTGCCCATCAGTTCGTACTAAAACTGCAAGCGCCCGATTCGCCCCAATAGATACGAATTCAAAATGCTGCAAATCAGCCTCGCTTGTCGGTGATAGCACCAGACTGGCACAATTTGACAAGCCGGAGAGGGTTTTACTGGTATTGTCTAAAAGCTGGTTCAGGCTGATGCCGCGGGCGGCGCATTCGCTGTCAATTGTCGATCTTTCTTCAGATTGCAGATCCCTATTAAATTCCATAAGACCATCAACAAATAGGCGCAATCCAGTTTCAGTTGGCACTCGGCCTGCCGATGTATGTGGCGCAAATAACAACCCGGCCTCCTCAAGATCACTCATTTTGCCTCTAATTGAGGCCGGCGACAGGTCAAGTTTAGAGGTTTTTGCCAATCTGCTAGACCCAACAGGCAGACCATCTTCCAGATAGGCCGCGACGACCTCATGGAAAATTTCTAAACTGCGCGGCTTTAAGCCCTTTGTGCTGGCATCTGTCATAGAGAAAATTTATGCTAGGTTATTCGCAATGGTCAATTCTAGGACAGTGTTGTGACAGTTTTATTTTTTTTCGGCAAGAGCGCATCCATCCCCAGCCAAGATTTTGACCTTTTAAAAAAAGGAATCTATTTATGTCACGTCCATCAGGCCGCACCTCTGACCAGCTAAGGTCAATATCCTTGGAACCCTCGGTTGCGTTACATGCTGAAGGGTCCTGCTTTGCCAAATTTGGCAATACCCATGTCCTTTGCACGGCCTCGCTTGATGAGCGGGTGCCACTATTTTTGCGCAATAGTGGCCGCGGTTGGGTCACTGCCGAATATGGTATGTTGCCGAGATCAACGCATAGCCGCATGGAACGTGAAGCAGCACGTGGAAAGCAATCCGGCAGAACATTGGAAATCCAGCGGCTGATAGGCCGGTCACTCAGGGCTGTCACCGATTTAGAAGTTCTCGGTGAACGTCAGATTAAAATCGACTGTGATGTGATCCAGGCGGATGGCGGTACGCGGACTGCGGCCATTAGCGGTGCGTGGGTTGCACTGCGCATTGCTTGTGAAAAATTGCTTCTTGCCGGTGCCATAACCAAATCACCATTAACCGGACAAGTGGCGGCGATTTCCTGCGGCGTTTTTAGAGGCACCACAGTGCTTGATCTTGATTATGATGAAGATAGTGCCGCTGAAATTGATGCCAATTTTATCATGACAGCTGATGATCAGCTTGTTGAAGTGCAGGCAACCGGCGAAGCCCATCCATTTTCGCGGGTGATGCTTGATGCTATGCTAGATCTTGCCAGTTCTGGATGCAGCGAAATATTCCAGCTACAACAACAGGCGGTAAGAGCCGCGCAATAAAAATAGCAAGTTTGCATTGACTGATAAATAGAAAGCCAAAATGAATGAACAACTACCGTCAGTTTGCCGAAGATCAATTGGTCATCGCCACCCATAACAAAGGGAAATTAGGTGAAATACAAACACTATTTGACGGGTTCGGCTTTCCCGTAATATCAGCGGGCGATCTCGGTCTCGCTGAACCTGAAGAGACAGAGACGAGCTTTCGGGGCAATGCGTTACTGAAAGCCCGTGCCGCTGCTTTTGCTGCAAATTTGCCCGCACTTGCAGATGACTCAGGTCTTGTGGTTGCCGCACTTGACGGCGCGCCCGGGATTTATTCGGCGCGTTGGGCAGCCCCAAATGGTGATTTTGCCAAGGCCATGCAGCGGGTCCATGACGAATTAACAAAAACAAATGCCTTTGATTTGTCGGCCTATTTTGTGTGTGCGCTGGCCATTGTCTGGCCTGATGGGGATGAAGTGTGCGTTGAAGGCCAGATAAAAGGTCAGATTACATGGCCACCACGTGGAAAGTTAGGGTTTGGCTATGATGCGATTTTTCAACCAACCGGCCATAGCCAAAGCTTTGGCCAAATGGATCCTGCCGCCAAACACGCCATAAGTCATCGCGCGGTTGCCTTTGCACAATTAATCGCGCAGGTTTTTCCCTCACAACATGCCAGTTAGCGAAACAAAACCAGATTTAGCTCTATATATTCACTGGCCATTTTGCCGACAAAAATGCCCCTACTGTGATTTTAATTCACATGTCAGCACGACACATGACAGCGCCGAATTTGGCACCGCGCTCTGTCTTGAGATGTCATATATGGCTGAAATGCTGGCCGACCGCCGGACGTTGAAAAGTATATTTTTTGGCGGTGGGACGCCGTCATTAATGCCGCCGACCGTTGTAGATAAAATCATCGCCCATGCGGAAAAAACCTTTGGCTTTGCACCGATGATTGAAATCAGCGTTGAGGCCAATCCAACATCTGTCGAAGCCAAGACTATGGCCGATTTTTACAATGCTGGTGTTAATCGAGTCTCGATGGGTGTCCAATCTCTCGATAATAATATATTAAAGTTTTTAGGTCGTGAACATGATGTCGCCGAAGCGTTAGCAGCTTTGGACACTGTCCGACATAAATTTGACAATCTATCTATTGATCTAATTTATACAATAGCTGGCCAAAGCATGAACGACTGGAAAAATACCCTCTCACAAGCTCTAGCATTTGATCTACCCCACCTGTCACTTTATCAGCTAACCATCGAGCCCGGCACAGTGTTTTACACTCGCCAGCGCAACGGTGAAGTACTTAATCTTGATGATGATCAAGCGGCAGATTTATTTGAATTAACTCAGCATATGACAGCGGCGGCTGGCTTACCAGCCTATGAAATTTCCAACCATGGCAAACCAACCACAAGATGCCAACATAATATTAATTATTGGCAGGGTGGTGACTGGATTGGTATCGGTCCTGGCGCGCATGGCCGGTTCACCATAACTGCCAATGATTATAAAAATCTACAACGTGTAAGCACAGCTACTCGTCGCAGTCCTGCCAGTTGGTTGCAATCAGTCCAAACGATGAGGCATGGTATTGACACCCAAACCCATGACGGAGCCGATGCATTTGCCGAAGAAATGATTATGATGGGGCTTAGATTAACCGCTGGCATCTCAGTTCAAAAGATTGAAACCATGTGTGGACCGCGAGATAGATGGCTCAATGATGCCGCTGTAACGCAAGCGTTTGAAGATGGCTGGCTTAGCGGGCGTCGGTGCAATGACAGCGGCATAATTACAAATTTGCATGTAACAAATGCGGGGCGATTACGACTAAACCATCTCATCGCCATGATTTTACAATAATCAGAAAAGTTCGATATTATATTTTATCTGGAGCGGCTTTGATAATCTCTGACTGGCCATTTCGAATTTGCCGCAATTCATAAGCACGAACATTACTACCATCAGGCAACAGTCTGAAAGCGCCACTAAAGCCCTGAAAACCTCTATTCGTGACAAGCTTTTGCGCCCACTGTCCGGAAGACATCAGGGTATAATCGTCACCTATTGCTGACAAGGCCGCCACCAAGGCCAATGCATCAAACCCTAACCGACTTAATTCTCCGGGATTTTGCCTCCATATGGCCTGCCAACTTGCATTAAATTTTGAATCAAACTGGCTGGGCCGGATCGCAAATACACCACCTTGTAGTGACGGCTCATGTAGTAATTGGTCTTGGTTCCACAAGGCATTACCTAGAAACAACGCCCGGTCTGGCCCCACATCATAATAAGCCAATAATGGAGCCGTGCGGAGCGCGAAGGCTGGATCACCAGAAAAAATGACTACATCAAACGGGCTTTCAATTGGCAATTCGTCTGAGGCCCGCGTTTGATACCGACTAAATTCACGAATCGCTTCTTTCAAGCTAATTTCGTCGTTCAATTCAGCGTCAGTTAAGATGCGAACAGCTTCAGGCTGCAGCCCAAAATCATCTAAGCGACTGGTAGCATGGGCCAGCAATCTTTTTCCAAACGCCGCATCCTGAGAGATAATCGCAAACTTACTTTTGCCTAAACCAACGGCATAACCAAGCAGTCCATCAAGCTGTTGTTCGGGAAGATATCCCAAAAGCCAACTGTCAGGTGCCACCGCTGCACGGTTATTTGATAAAAGTAGCATGGGGATCTTTTTATTAGCGACAATGGATCGGGCCGCTAATACCGCGCGAGTGAATAGCGGGCCAATAAATATATCGACGTTATTTTCTACCCCAGTCAAAGCCGCATCCGCTGCCTTTTCGCCACCTGCCGTATCTAAAAATAGCAATTGCACATTCTTATTCTCTGCTTGAAATAGCGCCATTTCGGCACCTCGCCTGATTTCATCACCAAGCGCCGCATAGTCTCCGGTTAATGGAATCAACAGACCAACACGCAATTGTAAATCTTGTTTTGGCGGTAAAATAAATGTCGGTTCAAAAGATGGAGGGGCCACCTGACTTGAGAGCAGGGCAAAAGCTGCTTCGAGCGCATCTTCTGTTAAAGACGGGTCTTCTCCCTCTGGTAAAATAGGATCAACTGGCAATTGTGGCGCAGGACCCGTTTGAATTTGCCAGATGATTGTATCTATCACGCTGTTAGCAACTTTATTTTGACTGTCATTCAGTACATCGGCAGTAGAATTTTGTTGCGTCGTATTAACAGTATTGATGTCACTACTCACAGACACACCATTATTTTCATTAACCGTTGATGACCCATCAATTGTTGATTGCACATTGGGTGTCGTTGTTAACCGCCCGATAACAAGATCTGATGAAGGTGATACAGAAGTAATTGACAATGACGGTGGTTTTTTTGAAGGCACGCACGCCGCTAGCATCAAGGTAAAGAACAGTACGCCAACGTAAAAAACGCCAAACAAAATCTGGCGCGCCGCTAACTTATTCGCGAACCGCCGGCTAACTGAACATCGACTGTAAAGCCATACGTCCGTTTTGGTTTTGAACTGTCCCAGCTGCATATCCCACACCACGATAAAATCTTTCTTCGCGCCATGCTACATGAGACCCGTGTACATAAACAAGCCCAGCTCTCTGGATAGGGCGAGCAGTGAACGCATAACATCGGACTAGATTAAGGGCTTGTGATGAGTCAAGCGGCAGTTTTATACTTTGAGCTGGTTCAGGCGGGAGATTTCCCACGGAAGTGCCGTATCAGAAAAGGATAACCATGACGGTAAAACCCGGCCAGTTGGCCGTTGTATCAACACCAATTGGCAATTTGGGTGATTTATCGCCGCGTGCCACCGAGGCCATGGAAAGAGCTGATATTTTAGCTTGTGAAGACACTCGGATGACGCGTAAGTTGTTGGCATTAAGTGGGCGTCGCACAACGGCTAAATTTATTTCCTATCATGACCATAACGGTCACAGCATACGCCCAAAAATATTGGCCGCCATGGCCAATGGATTAAACGTTGCGCTTGTTAGTGATGCAGGCACACCTTTGATATCAGACCCTGGGTACAAACTTGTCGCGGCGGCCCATGAGCAAGGTTTTCACGTGACCGCAATACCAGGGCCAAGCGCAGTGCTGGCCGGGCTAGCCTGTGCCGGTTTGCCAAGTGACCGATTTCTTTTTGTCGGCTTTATTCCACAAGGCAGTAACGCTGCTCGAAGAGCCTTTAATGAATTTGCCACTCTACCGGTGACCAGCATTTGGTTTGAGACGCCGCATCGGTTAGCGGCCAGCCTATCTCTAATGGCAGAAGTATTTGGGTCGCGTCTCGCGGTTGTAGCACGTGAATTAACGAAACTTCACGAAGAGTTACGCCGCGCGCCATTGGATAAATTGGCTGATCTATATGCCCACCAACACTCGCCACGCGGCGAAATGGTCATCCTTGTTGAAGGTGCCAACCAGACAGCAGCTGCCTTTGATGATACAGAATTGAAAAATATGTTAGCTATAGAACTGCGAAACGGCAGCCTCCGAGATGCTGTCAAAACTATAACTGAATTGAGTGGGCAACCGCGCCGCAAGATCTATCAACTAGCAATCAAATTAGAAAGTTAAGCTAGCTGTCATAACAGGTTTTTTTGTATAGTCGCAAGACTGTCAGAAAAGAGAAATGCGTGTCCGCGTCAAGCACCGCTGTCAATTTACTACATTTATTTCTGGTCAATAAGTTCAGCTTTCCGATCATAGCACAATTATGCGATTGGGGCGTGCCGCCAAAAGCAAAATTGACCTGACTGTGAAGTGGCTAATATAAGAATATTCTTTAATGTTGGATGTAGGTTTAATGCCGCAAATATTAAAACACCCAGACCACACTAATGCCCTTTTGATTTGTTTATTTTTAACAACGGTAAATTTTTTAGCGTAAGTTCAACCAATCATGTAATAAATGAAAAGTGATAACACCTTTATAACCTTGACCGATGAATCTCAAAACGCCACATTAACATCACGTTTTTAAGATGGACCGTAGGATATTGACCATGAAAGTAAATCCCCAACACATTTCAACCTTAGCTGCTAGTGTTTTGTTACTTTGCACATTGGCGTTGTCTGCATGCGCTGGTGCGGTGGTTGGCGTTGGCACTGCGGCTGTTGCAGCATCAACAACAGAAAAAGGGTTTTCCACCTCGGTGTCAGATGGCGTAATATTTGCCAAGCTCAAGGACCGTTTTATTCATGTAAATGCATCGTTGTTAACATCAGCCGAAATCATGGTTAATGACGGGTCTGTTTTATTTACTGGCAAGGTCAAAACACCAGAAGATAAAATTGAAGCCACCAGATTGGCATGGGAAATTAAGGGGGTGCGCGAGGTAATTAATGAGCTACAGGTTACCGATACAACAGATATCAAAGATATTGCCAAAGATCTGGCGGCAAGCGCGACGTTGCGTGGTAAAATGATTGCAGATAAAGATATTTCTTCACTTAATTTCAGCATCGATGTGGTCAATGGGATTGTCTATCTGTCGGGTGTAGCGTCATCACCAGAAGAAATGAACAAAGTCATCAGCCATGCTGAAAATCTGCGGTTTTCACAAGAAGTGGTGAACTATATTATTTTATCAAAAGACCAGCGTTACTAATGAACAAACGTACCCTGTCTTTTGCCATCCAGATGGATATTGTCACCAGCATGAATATTTCTGGCGACTCTACATTCGCGCTTGGGCTAGAAGCACAATCTCGAGGACATGATTTATGGTATTACACACCCGATAAACTATCCTTTAATGAGAACAAGATTACCGCCCGCGGCCAGTCGTTACAGCTTTTTGATAAACGCGATGCGTTCTTTAAAACCGGAGATTTTGAAACCCGCGCATTAGACGAATTTGACGTTATAATGATGCGTCAAGACCCACCATTTGACATGTCCTATATAACGGCAACACATATACTTGAACATTTGCCAGCTGACACAATGGTAGTGAATAACCCAGCCGAGGTGCGAAATGCACCAGAAAAATTACTAGTCACACATTATCCTGACTTGTTGCCACCAACGCTGATTAGTCAAGACTGTGATACCATTCACGCATTTAGAGCGAACCATAAGGATATTATTGTTAAGCCGCTCTTTGGAAACGGTGGAGCTGGAGTGTTTCGTATTCAGCCAAGTGATCAAAACCTAAATTCCCTACTTGAGATGTTTTTTAGCAACAGCCATGAACCAGTAATAGTACAGGCCTATCTTCCTGCTGTACGAGACGGCGATAAACGTGTTATTTTGATAAATGGCGAGCCGGTTGGCGCTGTCAATCGTATTCCGAATGAAGGAGAAGCCCGATCAAATTTCCATGCTGGCGGCACCGCAACCGCGGCACAACTGACAGCACGCGACAAACACATATGCGCCACGATTGGGCCTGAATTAAAACGTCGAGGCTTATTATTTGTTGGCATTGACATTATTGGTGATTATCTGACCGAAATTAACGTGACCTCACCAACAGGAATAAGGGAAATCCAACGATTATCTGACATTGATATTGCAACACTGACAATTGATGCCATTGAACAGCAACATCCATTTCACGTCAGCAACAGCATTGCTAGAGAAGTATGTGACTAACGCGACAAAAAATAGCCCAATAAATTGGGCGATTTGAAAATCTATTTTCCACCTTCTAAAATGCTATAATCTCAAAACCACGCAGTTATTTACCAGAAACGAGCCGGCCGATAGGACCGCCACCTAACACATGCGCATGGAGATGTGGAACTTCTTGATGACCATGTTGTCCAATATTTGAAATCACCCTGTAGCCACTTTCGATAATTCCAGTTTTTTCGGCAACACGGCGGATCGCACGAGTAAAAGCAGTGACCTCTTCGGAGCTTGCCGTGGCGGCAAAGTCATTCCAATCGACATAGGAACCTTTTGGAATAACCAGAACATGAACTGGGGCCTGGGGGTTTAAATCAACAAAACATAAACAAAACTCGTCCTCATCGATTTTTGTACAAGGAATCTCACCACGCAAAATTTTCGCAAACACGTTTTGATCATCATACTTCATAGTCATAATTCTTTATGGTAATAAAAACCCGGCACATATTCGTCGTCAACCTTTGCATAAAACGGATTGGTTGCATAATTGCTAAATCCACGTGCCTCAAATGATTGGATAGCTCGTTCCTGGGTGGCGCGCACATCGAGATTAATCATGGCAAATCCCTGACTTTTCGCTAAAGCTTCAGCTTCAGCCACAATCATTTGTGCCAAACCATGACCTCGAGCCCAAGGGGCGACAAAAAATGTTGTCAATTGGCATGCAAATTTTTGCGCCTCATTATTTTTTGGTGGCCGCACAATTTGACAACTTCCACCAATCACTTTGTCGAGCCTAGCAATAATCAAGTATCGTTCTGGGATCATCTGAACACCGCGCCAATAATCTTCCATTACCGATTTTGGTGGTGGAGACAGCCAGCCAAATCCACCGCCAGCAAGAATGGCTTCATCGGCGGCGTCACATAATTCATGAATGTCACGAGCAGTCAATTGATCAGCAGTCTCAACTGACAGTTTTGCCACGTGGTCGCGCATAATTTCAGCTGTCATTGGTTCCAATCCTTTGACGTTTTTCACCATTTGGTGAGGGCAACATTTTGGTTTAAGCGCATCAACAGCCCTTTGGCGCTCAAGTTTATAAAGATTGCGGTTGTTTAACACAGGAAGCCGAATTTAAAAAGCCTATTAAACCAGTTTTACAGCGTCATCGCGCACCAACTCTATAAAAAAGTGATATCTAAAAACCGAAAGGCCAATATCAAATAAACTCAGACCTTTTGTGTATCTTCATCAATAGTTTGTTGCAGGTGAGTGACAATTACATCCGTCACAGTGCGGCAGTCGTCAGCAGATAAACGATCTATGTTTTGTGCCAGAATGTTTACCATATACACCGCCTCTGCACTGAGACCACGCGCATTTATAGTCGGTTTGGGATGTGATAATAAAGCTAGCCGTTTTAATTCTTCTGCGTCATCCCAAATTAAACCCAGCCACGCACATATTTGATCTACAAGAGCGGCAGACGCTCGGCCACGAGTGCCAGTTTCAAGTGCGGATAAATACGCCGCAGAAACACCAAGTGCGTCAGCCTGCTGGTACAATGTGAGATTTTTACGCCGTCGCCAGTCACGAATTTTTACGCCAAATGGTGTCATCAGCGCCGCCGCCGCAACAACACATAAAAAGCACCACTGCCACCATCTGCCAAGCGGGCTTCAGCCAATGCAAGAACCAGCTTTGACAATGGTGGCCGCTTTAGCCATCCCGGTACATGACCTTTTAGTACTCCCGCACCCTTGCCAGTAATCACCAATACACATCGACATCCTGTGAAAGAAGCATTTTCTATGAATGTTTGTAATTTTATTTCTGCGCGAGCAGCCGTATGACCATGAAGATCAAGACGCCGGTCAATCGGAACATCGCCGCGAAACAAACGGCGTCGCGTCCGACTATCTAATCCGGCCTTTTCTCCTTCCCGCAAATCAATAGGTAGGGGTGGTTTTACGATTGCGGGAACGCGTGCCTCTGGTAATGGTGTTTTTTTAGATACTTTTGGTGCCGTTTTGGCAGGGTATGAAGGTTTTTTGGCCATACGTGCTGACGATATGGTGTTATTACGACCTAACAACGGCGTCACACGTTGTGTCACACGCTGCCACAAGATTTGATCTTCATTTAAATCTTGATTAGCAGGAGGTTTTTGTCGCATCACAACACTACGCGATTAGCTGCCGTCGTCAGCCGACTCTGTTTCCGCTAACTTCCAGTTTGGATCCGCCAAGGTAAGGTCACGTTCGAAGGTCCAAATATCAATGAATTCGCGTGGTTCCGTATCACTGTCGTCCATGACATCCCCATTCTCATCACGCGCAATGCGGATTTGCGTTGTATGGAAATGCACAGTGATCGACGCTACCGAGTCAGCAAGCTCGACATTCAGGATGTTAACTTCCCGAATATCATCGACGGTGATTTCAAGCGTTTCCTTGGCCGCGGTTCGGTCATGAATTGTCTGCATAAAGCTTTGAAGCAATTCATAATTAAGCAAGCGTTTTAGCTGCGCCTGATCGCCTTCTGCAAACGCTGTCAGAATCATGCTAAACGCGGCTGTTGCCCCTTGAATGAATTCACTTTCATTAAAATGTCTGTCTGCACGGCGCAAAACATCAAATCCACTCCCAGATATTTTTGCAGATTTATCAGTCGCCTTGGGAAAGGGTATCGGCGCATTTGGCTTGTCTGCAAAACCGTCTTTTGCCTGTTTGTCCTGGGGTTCTTCATAGCCGGTGCGCTGACCTAGAACAGAGCGCAACCGCAAAACCAAAAGAACAGCAATGACAGCAAAGATAAGAATATCTATGAACGGCAAATTAACCCCCTTTATCTGAGTTTCCATCAGAAATTGACAAACATCATTGTAAGTAAGTCTAATGGTGTTTACCTATAGATGGCATATGTAGGTGGTGAAATCCAGATGGTAGCCAAAATGATATGCCAAAAATTTTAAAATTAAGGTGGTGATGCATCTATGGGTCTTTTTTTCCTTTTAGTATTCATTTTTTGGGGTTGGGCGGAAATGTCCGCCTTTATCTATATCGGTGGTGAAATTGGCGGACTGTTCACACTACTCGGAATTTTTGTCACCGCCATTATTGGATTATCGCTATTAAAAAGTCAGGGCAGCGCGGTGATGACAAAAATCCGCACTGATTTGGCCCAAGGCCGCGCCCCTGTTGGGTCTGTCGCCGATAGTATTTCACTAGCTGTTGGTGGTATTTTGATGGTGGTGCCGGGCTATGTGACAGATGGTATCGGTGTTTTGTTATTTATACCGGGGCTGCGCACAATTGCCGGGGCTTATATGTTGCATCAATTAGTCACAAATAATCGATTTAAAAGCTTTGTCCATGTTGGTAGACAGGACGAATTTTTTGGACAAGGTGGGTTTTCGGCGCACAACCCACCGCATTTTAATGACGCCGATGATGTTATCGATGGTGATGCCACCGAATATCAGCCAGCAAGAGACCGTTTAAATAAGCGCTAGTCAGAAAATGGCTACCTTGCTGCCGGGCGTCCAATCATGATAGGAACCAATGGCCTTTTAAAGCTTTAGCTAGATTAACAAAGGAACCTCTAACATGGCCGAAACTGAGAAGAACACAAAAAATAGTGCCAAAACCGCTGCGCATGAAAGAGCTGATCGTCAGCTTATTGTTCATGCGCAATACATCAAAGATTTTTCCTTTGAAAATCCAAACGCACCAAAGGTCCTGATTGAAAATCTTGGTCAGCCTGATGTTGAAATCAACGTCAGCGTTGCGGCAAAACTTACTGGCGATAACCAATACGAAGTATTATTGAATCTTGGTGCGAAAGCAGTTGCTGGCGAAACACCTATGTTTTTAGTCGATTTGACCTATGCTGGGTTGGTATCTCCACAAGGTGTCACTGGGGATGATATCAATCCGCTGATTATGATCGAAGCGCCACGTTTATTATTCCCCTTTGCCCGCGCGCTGATATCAGATGCCACACGTGACGGCGGATTTATGCCGCTCAATATTCAGCCGGTCGATTTTATTGCTGTTTATCAGCATAATTTGGAACGGCAAGCCGCGGAAGCTGCAGAACAACCAGCCAATTAGGTCTTTAGCCAGATTGGGTCGTTTATTTTGGCCAAAAACGCGTAATGCGCCGCCGTTTCTTCGGCGGTAGGCGCATGCGGACGTATTGGCCGCACTGACGCTTCATCACGCTCAACTTGCAATTTAGACGATGCCTGTTCGGTATTAATAACAGCCGCTACTGTATCATTTTTGTTTTCAGTCCCAAACGACAAGCCAGGCTGACGACCCCCGAGCAGTTCAACATAAACTCTGGCCAACAAATCAGCGTCAACTAGAGCCCCATGTAAATCACGGTGACTGATATTTATTTCAAACCGGCGGCATAAGGCATCGAGATTAGCTTGTGCACCGGGAAATTTTTTGCGAGCCATCGCCAACGTATCAATGGCCCGATCCATAGGTAGGGGCGGATGCTGAATTTTGTCAAGTTCAGCATTAATAAAGCCCATATCAAAGCTAGCGTTGTGAATGACAAGCGGCGCATCGCCGATAAATGACAGAAACTCATCAACAATCTCAACAAATAATGGCTTGTCCCTTAAAAATGCACTCGTCAGACCGTGCACCGCCACCGCGCCTTCATCAATATCACGTTCTGGATTGATGTAGATGTGTAATTTGTTACCTGTCGGCAGATGATGCATCAGTTCCAACGCACCAATTTCAATAATGCGATGCCCATCACGCGAGCTTATACCGGTTGTTTCCGTATCAAGAACAATTTCGCGCATTTATTTTTACCTTTTTAACATATCAGGTTCGGCGATAATCTGATTGAGCCAAGTAAACAGGTTTTGGCGGGTCACGTCGGGATCAAGGTCTGTATCAAGAACAAGATCGGCAAGCTGGCATTTTTCGCTGGCTGGCATTTGCGTGGCCAAGATGCCTGATAGTTTAACAGCGGTCATGCCAAGACGGGATAATGCACGATACCGGATGGTTTCTTCGCTGGCACTTACCACAATCACATAATCACATAATTCATCACCACCAGTTTCGTATAGTAGCGGCACATCAAGGACAACTATTTGACTGCCGAGGCGACGCTGCTCTTTTAAAAATTGATCACGATGTTTCCGAACCAGCGGATGTAATATTGATTCTAGTGTTTTGCGATCAGCGGGATTGGCAAACACATGTTCACCTAGTTTTTTGCGGTCAATCCCGCCATCAGATGCTCTTATGTCCTGTCCAAATGTTGAAATAGTTTTCACCACCGCCTGTCCGTTTGCCGCCAGCAAGCTATGCACCACTGCATCAGCATCGTGAATGACAATGCCCGTCTCGCGAATCCAGCCAGCCACTGTTGATTTTCCCGATGCGATACCGCCTGTCAGACCAATAATAATCATGGAAAACGCTCCAACGGTGATAGACCATGTTCGTTCAATATGCCAAACAATGGCAACAGCGGTAGACCCAATATATCAAAATATTCACCATCGATTTCACTAAAAAGTGACGTGCCAACAGACTCAATCTGATAAGCCCCGGGCGACCACAAGGCGGCATCGCCGATATGCTGAATATAGGAATCAACAAACACCGCATCAAACTGCCGCATGGTTAATGCTGATTCCGCCAAATGATGCCATATGCGTTGACCATTTAGAAATAATACAATAGCTGAAAAGATTTTATGCGACTTTCCAGCCAGCCAAAGAAGCTGTTCTCTGGCCGCCGTGATAGTAGCTGGTTTATTAATAATTTGCCCATCACAAACCAGAATTTGATCAGCCCCAATAACAAAGGCCTTTGACGATTGTGTGATTGCAGCAGCAAAACGTTGTGACACCGACTGCGCCTTTAAAGATGCAAGGAGTACCGCAATATCCTCCGGCATCATATCATCAGCTAACGCACTAGCCCGAACCTGGCTCTCGTCAATGGCGGCTGGTAAAATTTCGAAATCAATACCAGCAGACCGTAAAATATTTTGCCGTGCGACACTGGCTGATGCCAGTACAATTTTGGCATTTGGCAAACCAAGAAAGGATTTAGAAAGCTGCGCCGTCACGACCGCGACTCTTGCCAATTTGTATAAAGCTGAATAATCGCAGCGGCAGTTTCCTCAACCGAGCGACGAGTTACGTCAATCACTGGCCACCCCTGCTCAGAAAATAAGCGGCGAGCATTACGGACTTCCTCGGTGATCTGATCGACATCCGCATAAGTTTGATTATCGGTATCAGCCATTGCCACCTGACGAGTTCGGCGCACCTGACTTAACCGCTTTGGATCATTGGTTAATCCAACAACAAGTACATCCACCCCATCAAGATAATGGAGTGGAAATGGTACTCTAGGTACAAGTGCATAATTGGCAACTTTATAGCCGCGATGTGCCAAATACATAGATGTCGGTGTTTTTGATGTGCGTGATACCCCAATCAGCAAAATATCTGCCCGGTCCAATTTTCCCATATTCATTCCATCATCGTGACTGACAGCAAAATCAACAGCAGCAATGCGATCAAAATAGGCGGTATTTAGTCGGCGTTGACCACCCGGTAAATTTTGTGTCGCCTGACCGAGAATCCGGCCTAATAAATTCACAACCGGGTCTAAAATTGATACCGCTGGAATGCCGCGTGACTGGCAAGCATTGGCAATCATGTTACGCATGTCGTCATTTACAATGCTCATCAGTAAAACACCAGGATTGCGGTCTAAACCAGCACACAATGAATCTAAATGCGCTTCAGATCGCACCAATGTCCATACATGCTCAATTGCTGTCACATTTGGAAATTGGGCAATACATGCACGGGCCACTTGGTGAACTGTTTCACCGGTTGAATCAGAGACAAGATGTATGTGCAATGTCTGTTTTGTGGTCATACAGATTGGTTTAAGCCAGATTGATGATCTTTGTCACCTGTTTCATGCCAATAATATTGTCGAAGTTAAGCACTGAAACATATCACCACCGCCTGTGTATATAGACAAATTATTTGGGGATTGTTTTAACAACAGATGACATAGCACATAGGTTATGCGCATATGATTGCAATTTACTTACAAGTGGATAAGTAGAAATTGTAATTTAAATATTTGAGGGGATAAGTTTGTTATTGATTGTTTTTACTTATAAAAATCATAATTAAAATGTGGAAAATAATTGTCTTTTTAAAAGCATAAATGGGTATTTGCACTTATCAACAAGAACTACTAAAACCACTACCCTTAATATATATATTTATTTAGTGTTAAAAAAATCATGAGCAAAAATTTATTCTTAAAAACCGTTAACGGTCGTAAAGAAAATCAGACACCCATATGGATAATGCGCCAGGCTGGACGTTATTTGCCGGAATATCGTACTGTACGTTCTACTCAAAAAGATTTTGTTTCATTTTGTCTTAATCCTAAAGAAGCATCAGCCGTCACCCTGCAACCAATCGATCGATTTGATTTTGATGCGGCTATTATATTTTCAGATATTCTAATGGTACCATGGGCTTTAGAGCAAAATGTTAAATTTGAACCAAATATTGGTCCGCTTCTTGACCCATTAGAGGTTCCCAAATCACTTGACCAAAAATTGATCGATAATCTTCCAAATAAATTAGCCCCTATAGGCGAAGCCATCAAGCTTACAAAAGCAAATTTGTCGCCAGAAACAGCTCTTATTGGATTTGCAGGTGCGCCATGGACTATAATGACTTACATGGCCGAAGGTGGTTCTTCGCGTGATTTTGCAAAAACACGTGGATGGGCATGGCAGTACCAAAAAGAAGTCGATGCGCTTTTGGACAGTATAATTGAATCAACCATATCTTTTCTAACTTTGCAGGCAGAAGCTGGTGTTGATGCACTAATGTTATTCGATAGTTGGGCTAGTGCAGTACCGGCGGCGCAACGGAAATGGTTGGTGATCACCCCCACTAGAAAAATTGTAGAAGGACTGCGCGAGAAAGGTCACAAACAACCAATTATTGGATTTCCAAAAGGTATTGGTGAAGGATTGATATCTTATGTTGAACAGTCAGCTGTTCATGCAGTTGGACTGGATCATGGGGTTGACCCAGTTTGGGTTAATCGAAATTTACCAAAAGGTTTTCCCGTTCAAGGAAATTTAGACCCGTTAAGTTTGCTACAAGCTGGACCGGAAATGGTGAGAGATATTGACCATATTCTTGACGCTTTTGCATCGCGACCACATATATTCAACCTCGGACATGGAATTACACCACCAACACCGATCGAACATGTTCAATTGATGTTGGACCAGGTACGGCTGCGCGGGAATTAGGATATTCACAACATGTATTATGATGTTATCAAAGCACTTCATATTTTATCGGTAATTTCTTGGATGGTGGGTCTACTCTATTTACCGCGTCTCTTTGTTTATCATGCCGATGCTAAAATTGGAACGGTACGTGCTGAGACATTTAAAGTGATGGAACGGCGTTTGCTTAAAGCCATTATGACACCTGCAATGATCGCCAGTTTTATTTTTGGTATTTGGATGGTTGCATTAAACTATGTGATCGTGTTTGAAATATGGTTTCAAATTAAGGTAGCTGCAGCACTGGCCATGGCCGCATGTCACGGCAAATTTTCTAAAATGCAGCGGTCACTAGAAAGTGATGTTCAGCCATTATCGTCAAAAACCTATCGTATCTGGAATGAATTCCCAACACTGTTGATGATAATCATCGTATTTACTGCTGTTTTAAAGCCGTTTTAAAACCAAAATGCCTGAAAACAGTTTAAAATAATCGTCTATTTATGAAGCTGGATTGACTTTTTTAATAAATCGGCACAATAATCAAATCTCCGCAAATCTGCGGGGGTTACAGTATTGATCGAATTCCCCCCATCAGAGCCCTAAATATGCATCTACAAGAACTTAAAGCGAAATCTCCCGCTGATTTATTGGCCTATGCTGAAGATTTGGAGATCGAAAACGCCAGCACCTTGCGCAAACAAGATATGATGTTTGCTATCTTGAAACAGCTTGCAGATAATGAAGTTGCCATTTATGGCAGCGGTGTTCTAGAGGTGCTTTCAGATGGGTTCGGTTTTTTACGGGCGCCTGAGTCAAACTATTTACCTGGCCCAGACGATATTTATGTTTCGCCAAGCCAGGTGCGTCGATTTGGATTGCGAACAGGTGATACGGTTGAGGGTGAAATCCGTGCGCCTAAAGATGGCGAGCGTTATTTTGCATTGTTGAAAATCGAAACCATTAATTTTGAAAATCCTGAAGCTGTTCGGCACCGTATTAACTTCGATAACCTGACACCGCTTTATCCGGAAAGCAAATTGACATTAGAATTGCCGTTTAATCCGGATAAAAAGGATAATACCCCGCGAGTTATTGATCTAATCTCTCCAATGGGAAAAGGCCAACGTGGTTTGATTGTTGCACCGCCACGTACCGGTAAAACAATGATGCTGCAAAGCATCGCTCACGCGATTTCGGAAAATCATCCAGAAGTGTATTTGATTGTGCTGTTAATTGATGAACGTCCAGAAGAAGTTACCGATATGCAGCGGTCTGTGCGTGGCGAAGTAATTTCATCAACATTTGATGAACCAGCCTCGCGCCATGTCCAAGTTACTGAAATGGTTATAGAAAAAGCTAAAAGATTGGTTGAACACAAACGCGATGTAGTGATTTTGCTTGACTCAATTACGCGTTTGGCTCGAGCTTATAACACCGTGGTTCCATCGTCAGGTAAAGTATTGACTGGCGGTGTTGACGCAAATGCTTTGCAACGGCCAAAGCGGTTTTTTGGCGCGGCTCGCAATATTGAAGAAGGTGGTTCATTGACCATTATCGCTACCGCGCTAGTTGAGACCGGGTCGCGTATGGATGAAGTGATATTCGAAGAATTTAAGGGTACCGGTAACAGCGAGGTGATATTGGATCGTAAATTGTCTGATAAACGGACATTCCCGGCAATAGATATCACCAAATCTGGCACACGCAAGGAGGAATTGCTTGTTGATAAAGGCACGCTAGCCAAAATGTGGGTATTGCGCCGTATTTTGATGCAAATGGGGCCGGTTGATGCCATGGAGTTTTTGGTTGATAAGCTGAAAAATTCAAAAAGCAATGATGATTTCTTCGACCAAATGAACAGTTAGATCAATATAGGCTAGCCGCCTCATCGCTGTCTTTTTTCATTGACGATAAGAAACGCTTCACGGAACAAAAAACCTTTGTATCCCTATGAAGGTTAACTACCGGCAGCACGACGCAGCGGTATAGTATAAGCTGTCAGCCATTTGGCAAAATAAGCCGTTAATTGAGTAATTGTTTCACGTGAAACGTCATCTTAAATGGCACGAAGTCATTAAATGGTTTCTGACAGCTTTGATGATAAAAATTATCTTGGTTTTGTGGATAAAGGC
>MDSZ01199254.1_pt1 | contig 19124 bp, 20 predicted proteins | sample 811201 | NCBI WGS metagenome assembly MDSZ01 (sample SAMN05326647, study PRJNA326480) | marine metagenome | isolation source: seawater | place: Indian Ocean: North | collected 2010 | reverse complement strand
TTTATTATTATCAGTGACACAAATAATAATATGAAAAATAAAATATTTTTACTTTTTTCCTCAAATAAAAGATATTTTGTAAAAATATTATTATCATTAAAAATCAATTGAGATATTGGTAGTATTAGGCCAATACTAAACGCTTCTAAAATTGATACTATAAACATAAGAAGTATATTTGTATAAACTTCATTTTTTTCACGTTCAGCAAATGTACTGAAAACTTTAAGAAGATTTTTCATTTCTTCTCAATATAGATTCTACTTTTTTAATATCTTCAGGCACATCAACAGCCATGGATTTGCCTGATAATTTAACCATTTTTATTTTATATCCTAATTCTAAAAATCTCAAAATTTCAATATCTTCAAAACTTTCTAGATAACTTTTCTTATTATATTTAAAAACTTTCTGAAGAATTTTTCTAGGAAATGAATAAATACATATCTGTTTTAGAAAATATTTATTTTTCTTTCTAAAACTAGAAGGTATTTCTGATCTCGACATATAAAGTAAATTGTTATTTTGATCTAAAACTAACTTTGGAATATTTTTACTAATTGAAGACTTATTATTTATTACTTTAGCGTACCCATTATAAATATTTTCATTATTTTTTTTTGAAATATCTATTATTTTTTTTATATCTTTGGGATTAACTATAGGTTCATCTCCCTGAACATTTATATATCTTTTTGCTTTAATAATTTTTGAAAAATCAAAAATTCTATCTGTACCTGTTTTACTTTTAGCTGAGGTTAAAACTACATTAAAAAAATTATTTTTTTTTAAAAAGTTTTTTAATTTTAAACTATCTGTTGCAACATATATTAATCTTTCATCTACACTAAGCTTACATCTGTCAATTGTTCTAAGTATCATTTCTTTACCCAATATCTTAACTAAAGGTTTATTTGGTAGACGAAAAGATTTTAGTCTTGCTGGAATTACAACTACAAAATCAAGTGTTTTCATTTAAAATTTAATTTTATTTTTATTAAAATACATAACGTCACCCGAAAAAACTAAGCCCGAAAACATATTATCATGAACCATGTCTATTCCCACAATTCTAAAATTATATGGAATAATATACTTTTCTATATCAATAAAATTAAGATATTTATTGTAGTTATCGTCAAACATTATTTCTGTTTGAATAATTGAAATTTTGTTTTTTTTTATAGTTTCGAGGCTCCCCTCTAAAATTTTATCTTCATACCCTTGGGTGTCTATTTTTACTAAATCTATATCTTCAATTTTTTTTATTTTAACGTATTCGTCTAGAGTGATAACTTTTACTTTTTCAATTTTTTGTACATAATTTTTTACGTTAGTATTATTTTGCTTACTTCTTACTTTCACCCAATCTGTATCTAAGTTAATTTTATTGAAGGAAGAATTGTCAGATTTTGCTGTAATATTAAAATTTTTTAACTCATTTTTTTCACCTAATGCAAAATTATTTAAATGTATATTTTTATTATCTTTATATTTTTTTTTTAAAATATCCATTTCATCTTTAATTGGCTCAAAACTATGTATCTGTGGATTTTTAAAAATTTTTAAAAATTTTTCGATAGACTGACCCTTGTTAGCACCTATATCAAAAATAATTGGATTACTTGGTAGGTTGTTTATTAAAATGTCTTCAAAACTAATATCGTAAAATTTATTGTTTATTTTTTTAATATCATATCCAAAACTACGCACTATTTTTTTAATAGCTTTTTTAATCATTAGAAAAATAATTTTATTTTTTATTTGAATATACTAATTTACCTTTTATAAGATCTACAATTTGGATTAATGCGTATAGATGAGCAATTTCTATTATATTAAATGATCTTGAATCTACAAAAATATTATTTTCTGAATTTAATCTAAGTGGTGTATTTTTTCCGTGACCAGAAAGTGAAAAAAACTTAAATTTTTTTTTTTTACAGTATTTAGCTGCTTTGACCATATTTTTGGACTTCCCAGATGCACTTATTAAAATAACAAGATCTTCTTTGTCATAATATTTCTCAATTGTTTTCACTATCCAATTTTCAAATCCATAGTCATTACCATAACAAGTGAGATAATTTCCTTCACTAAATGATAAACATCTTACATTTGCTGTTTTGGTCAAATCTACTGAAAAATGATTTGCTATTGATTGTCCAGCACCATTTCCAAAAATTAAAATTTTTTTTTGTTTTAATTTAATTTGCTTTATTATTTTATAAAGTTTTTCAACATCCTTTCTTTGAATTTTTAAAATTTTATCAATTGTTTCAGTTTTAAACTTTTCAAATAATTTATTGGGAAATTGCATATTTTATATTATATTTTAATCTTTAAATTAAAACAATATCTGTTCGTATTTTTTCAAAAAACTAGAAGATATAACCCCAGTAAGCAATTTACTATGAGCAGGCTCTCCATAAATATCATGTGCCTTATCTGCTTTAAAGTGAGATAAAAATTTTGTATTAAATACTTTTTGCTCTTCATTAAGTTTAAAATCATTATAGATATAATTTTCAAATTCTTTTACAGCTTCTAATAATTCACTATTAGTGTTTTCTATATAGTTTAATTCGCTAAATACACTTTTTTTATCTTTATAAATATTCGTAATTAAATTTAGATCATTGTTTAAAAGCTCCTCAATTTTAAGATATTTATTATCAAAGTTTTTCACCAATTTAAAAATTGACATGTGTTTTACTGAGCTTAGTTGTAATTTACTGTGACTAGAAAAATTAGTATAAAGTATTGGTTTTCTAAAACTGTAAGGAATGCTATCCCACCCGGATCCTGAAGAAATAGCCATAAAACACTTATAACCAAAATATACATCTAGTATATCAGTTTTAAATTCACAAAATGGGTAATCTATAAAGTTTGGATGTTCAAAATTAACTTTTTTTTTCATATATTTGCCCATTCTTATAACTAGATAACCTTTAGAAATTAAATATTTAATTGTATCTAAATAATTTTCTACATCAGCATCTCGTCTATTATGATAGGAAGCATCATAATGTGGAAAAATTTTGTTTAAAAAAAAAGAGTCTCTAACATTTAAACATACTATTTTTTTTGAAATATCTATTTTATTTTTTAAAAGTATTGACTCTGCTTCTCTTTGCTCTTCATTATTAATTTTAAGTATCGGTTTAAAATTATCTATTATATTTTGATTATCTCTTGTGTATGGTTTTAAAAAAAAATTTTTTCTTAAATTGTGTAAATTAAAAAAATTAAAAAAAGTCTCTAGACTAGAATATATATAAATTGGTATAAACGTTATTTCTCTTGCAACAATTTTATGAAGGAAACTATTAGGTGTTCTTGAAACAGTATTCGACCACAAATCATAAGATCTGATATTCATTATTTCTTTTTTTCTTTTCCAAATTTCAGGAACAACTGTGTAAGGGCCTATTCTATCTATAGGATATTTTCCAATTCTTACGTTTATAATTGGTTTTATGATAGTAATTATAGAAAAAATAAAAATACCAATTAAAATCTTAATTATATTTTTCATATATTATTTTAGTATTTTCATAAAAATAATATTTCTTTGTATTATTTTTTTTATATTTACGATTAAGTAAATTCTAAAAAAGTACATATATATTAATTCTAATTGATAGATTGGATATAATGATATTTTAATTAAAAGATTTAATAAATTCCAAAAAAAATTATTTTTTGAGTAAAAACTTTTTTTCCTTACAAAATTAAACCTAATAAAATATGCTAAAGAATAACTCCATTTACACCTATACATTGCATTAAAGTAATAGTTTTTCCTACCTGATGATTTAAATTCTGAAAAACAATTATTTAAATAATTAATAACATTAAAAATGCTCAATCTTGATAGAAAAAGTTTTATTCCATATTTTGTAGGAAAGAAAATTAAAAACCAAAATAAAAAGGCTTTAAAAAGACTAGATTTGTGTGTGTTGTATCCAAATTTTATTAGAAATGGTGATAAAATATGTTCTAAAATTAATATTTCAGAGTTAAAAAACTTTTTTTGATCTTCTATTTGATTTCCAATACGTTTATTATTTAAATAATTTTCTTTTGAACCTTTATAAATTCTACTCCCCCACCAAATTTTATTTCCAAAAGTTGGTATAATTTTTTTTGAATTTAATTCGATTTTATAATATTGACAAATTTTCTTTAAAGATTTTATCTTATTTTTTTTTAATTCTTCAAATTTGAATACTCTACATTCTTTTAAGTTTTTATCAAAATTTTTAAAATTTATATATATATCTCTCAATCTGTTTATGTATCTATAATTTTTTAAATTTTCATAATCTGATTTATCAAATCTAACTATATCAATATTTTTATCTGCATATGCACTTCGCCAGAAATTTAAAATGGGGTTTCGAATAGTTAGTATTGCTTTTGATTTTATGAAATTTTTATAAAGATATTTTTTATAAATTTCTATACTATGAGGATGGTATAATATTTTTTCAGTTTTATCGTATGTAGAATATTTATAAGCCTGATGTATTGCTATAACAGCGTTCTTAACTGTCATCTCTTTTTTTTCAAAAAACTTTATAAAAAAATTTTTAAACCTAGTTTTTGAGATTTTTATATAATTTTTCTTATTTTGTCCGAGTTGATTTGTGCCATTAAAACCTTGGATTTTTCTAGAGTCAAATATTGATGCAAACTGAATTTCTATTAATCCTAATAACTTTTCTGGGGTTAACTTATTATCTTTTTTCCATATAAAAAAATAATTTGGGAAATACAAAAGAGGGTATGCAGGTAATGTAAAAATTTTTTTTGAATTATTTAAATATGCTTGCAAAAGTTTTGATCCTGATCCAAAAGCACAAAGCAAGATTTTGATTTCTGTATCTTTCATATTGTTTAAATAATTTAAAATATTTAGATTATTTCGAATTCACTGAGAAATTTACTTTTTAAAATAAAATTTTTCTTATTATTGTTAAATATTTTTAATGTTTTTAAATTAGGATATTTTAAATCTTTTCCAACCACATTTTTTATGTTCTTGTAAGTTTTATGTTTTGATTTAACTTTATTAAAATCCCTCCTTTTAATTAATATTGGTAAAATTTTTGAAATCTTACATAATTTCTCAAGTTTCTTATTAAAATACACTGTTGATATTATTGGAAAATAACCAGAATTAATTATGATTTGCGAAATTCCATACATCCTTAAAATTTGTATTTCTCTGTCCTTTAATTCATAACCTAGATCAAAACTTACTAATTTTCTGACCACATCCCCATCAACAAGTATCGAGTTTTTTTTTTTTAATTTTAAAATCTTTGATGCATATGTTTTTCCGCTACCGGATAAACCATAAAACCATATCCCATTAAATTTTTTCATTTCAAAAGTCTTTTTTCTCAATTATTGATATTGTGTTTGCTCTTGAATTTTTTCTTGGGAAAATTACGTTAGTTAAATATGCATAATTGTTATTACTAAAAATTAACTTTTTGTTTTTTTTATATTGTCTTTCAAAAAAGAATATAAGAATTTCTTAGGAAAATTGACGAATACACCCTCTACATTATTCTTTAATTTAACAAGTTTCATTAATTTTTTATTTTGAGTAAAAAGAATTATTTTTTTTAATTTATGCTCCTTTAATCCCTCATAAAAATACCCTTTTTTTGAAAAAATAACTAAAATCTGATTTTCAAGATTTTTTATAATTTCATTAACTTCTAAAGGCTTGGGAGTATTGATATCTAAATTTTTTGCATTAAGATAATTTTTTATCCAATTAACTGTATTTTTTCCATTTTTTGACGTCGCAGTTTCATCACTCAACATAATGTAGTCTGCTTGCTTATGAATATAATGTTCAAGGTTTATAATATCACTCTTGCTCGGAAGGGTTCCATTGATTAAAGAATTAAAATTTTCTGTAGCTATAATACATGCTTTAGAATTTTTTTTACATTCTTCTAATATGTTATCAATAAAAAACGACAGTTTTTCTAATCCAACTTCAGCCGCTAGATCTCCCCTATCAATCATAACAGCATCACTATTTTTTATAATTTCCGATCTTTTTTCATATCCCATAAAATTTTCAATTTTAGAAATATAAAAATATTTTGGATATTTTTTCTTAAGCTTAATTAATATTTTGGAACTTTGAATAAAACTTAAACCAATGCAGTCAATTTTCATCGACTTAATTTTTTTTAAAGATTTTAAATACAGCTTTTCTTGTGCATAGTCATTATAAATTGAAAAAGGAACATTTAGACCCTTTTTAGGTTTTAAAAAAAAATTTTCTGTAGCGACCCCTGAGATGATATTATTTTTAAACTCTAACTTTTTAAACTCATATGTCCCATCTGATATAAAAAAGCTTTTTGGTTTTCTTTTTATATTAGGAATTGGATTGGAAATATCTATTAGATTTTTTTTTTTTAACTTATTATTATAAGAGAAACTGTACCTCTCTCCCTTTATAATTTTTAAATTTTCTGTATTTAATGTTCGTGGTTTTATTCCAGGTATATCTAAAAGAATCATTTTTGAATCATCAATCTCTTTTATTTTATTTGAGATTTTTTTATGCCATGAGATTGTATTGTGAGACAAATTTAGCCTTAATAAGTCAGAATTTTTTACAAAAAAATTAAGTTTGCTCTTATCTGAAATAGGTCCAATTGTTGTTAAAATTTTCATTTTAAACTAAATAGTTTATTTTGGAGATTTTTATCTGCATGAGTGTATATTTTTCTATCTCTTAAACAAGATCTGAATTTTGTGCCAGATATATCTTTAAGATTGCTGTGCCCACATTCATTTTTAATAACATAGTCATTGCAAATAGTGCAAAAATACCCACCACCACTTGTAATACTCTTAATTTTAAATTTTCTTGAATATTTTTTTACTATTTTTACAGCTTTCTCAGGAGCATAAAGATTTTCAGCGCCAGCGTGATCTCTGCCGACATAAAAATGACTGAAACCAAGCATTTCTCTTAAGTTCATGTGATGCAAAGCTTCTCTTGGTCCTGCATAATAAAAATTACTCGTCACAGGGTAAAATTTTAATTTTTTATATTTTTTTTCAATAAATTTAAGTGCTTCAGAAATATATTTATTTGAAAAATCATTTTTCTTTTTAATACCAAAAATTGGATTTAAAATTACATAATCAAATTTTTTTATTAAAAACTTAAATATCGCTTCATGTCCATAATGTGGTGCGTTCCTGATCTGCATAGAACATACATTGTTATATTTTTTTTTTGTAATTAATATTTTTTTTTTTAAAAATTTTAATTGAGCAGCATATTTTTTGAAGTCTTTTATATATTGTTTTTTTATTGTTACGTTATATGCAAAATATTCTCCATATCTAAAAAATTTTTTATTTCCAATATAATTTATATTGGTAGTGTTAAATATTTTTTTTGAAAATTTTTTTTTATCTATTTTAAATACTTTTGCTTTTGAATAATTAAAATATTTAATATTAATTGGTAAACATTGTGGAAAACCATAAAATTCATTTTTATAAAATTTATCTAAAGTTTCTAGGTTAGAAAAATTTTTTTGATATTTTATTAAATTGTTTTTTAAATTAACGTAGCTTATTAAGTATTCTTCTTCATCTTGCATCTTAATAATCTTAGTTGTTAATTACCAAATAATTTATAAAATTTTATTATAGTCTTTGAAATTTTTTTTATTTCACTTTTAGCGACAAATTCGTTTATTGGAAGAGTTAATATTCTTGAAATATAATATTTTGATTTTGGGTATTTCTTTGATTGAATTTTTTCAAATTTATTTATATAAGCTTTTTGATCAAAAATTAATTTTGGATAATGTATAGCTGTTGAAATATTCTCTTCTTCCAAATATTTTTTTAATTTATTTCTATTTTTTGCAAGAATAATAAAGGTATGAAATGTATTAAATTGATTTTTTTCTTCATATGGAAGTAGAATATGTTTTAAATTTTTTAAATTTTGAAAATATAATTTTGCATTATTTCTTCTTTTTTTGATTACAGATTTAAGTTTTTTTAGTCTCATATTTAAGATTCCTGCTTGAAAATTATCCATTCTTGAAACGTAACCAAAATTAACAATATCATTTCTATTTTTAATTCCGTGATTACGTAATAATTTTATCTTATCAGCAATTATTTTATCATCCGTAACTAGGTATCCCGAGTCTCCCATAGCATTTAAATTTTTAAGTGGATGTGCAGAAAAACATCCAACTTTTCCAAAAGTTCCAATAAATTTATTATTATACTTTGTGCCAATTGCTTGTGCAGCATCTTCAATAATTGGGATATTATATTTTCTTGAAATAGAGATAATTTTGTCCATGTCACAAGGTCTACCAGACAAATGCACTGGCATAATAGCTTTTGTTTTCTTTGAAATTTTTTTAACTATTTCATATGGGTTAATATTGCCATCATCACAAATATCTGCAAAAATAGGTATAGCACCGAGATGTACTATAGCAGCTGCTGAAGCAATAAAAGAGTTGGGGGCTGTAATTACTTCATCACCTCTTTTAATACCTAGCAAATGCAAACCTAGAGTAAGTGCATCTGTACCACTATTAAGTGCTACGCAGTATTTTGTTTTAATTAATTTGCAAATATTTTTTTCAAATTTTTCAATCTCATCTCCACCAACAAATTGACCTTTTTTACAAATTTTATTTAAGATTTTAACTATTTCTTTTTTCTGTAGTTTTGCTTGTTTAATTAAATTTACGTATGGAATAGGTCTCATTATTTTAAAGTAATTACTTTTTATGTAATACTTTTAGGGCTTCTTTCATCCAAGGGCCCATGTCTTTATAATGTGCAGTTGTAATTATATTTTTATCTATTACAGCTGGCTTGTCAGTGTAATCAGCACCAGCGTTTATCAAATCATCTTTCATGCTATAATAACCTGCAATTTTTCTGCCACTTACTACTTTTGCCGAAATTAAAAGCTGTGCCCCGCTGCAAATACATGCAATAGTTTTTTTCTGATCATTAAATTTAGATATAAAATTTATTATTTTTTTTTCTTGTCTTACTTTTTCCATTGCTTTAACTCCACCTGGTAAGACCAAAATATCATAATCATCGATTTTTATATCTTCAATTTTTTTTACTTCTTGTTCTTTGTTTGGTGGTAAAGAAGTACCCAATATACCTTTTACTGGCTTGCCTTCAAGCAAGCAAACGTCAACTTTTATACCTTCCTCTAATAAACGATAATAGGGATATATAAATTCATGATCTTGAGCAAGATTGCCAGATATAATTACACCTCTTTTCATACTACAACATATTACTTTTTAATTCATTTTTTGGCAAGAATGGATACATATCTTCAAAAGTTGTGGGTATAGACTTTCCATCTGATGTTCTTTTATTAATAGCTTTAGGCATTTGTTCTTGTTCATTATCTAAAATTAATTCACAAATTACAGGCTCGTTAACTTTAAGAATTTTTTCAATTGTTTTTTTAATTTTTCTTGTATCTGATATTTTAAAATATTTAATACCATGTGATTTGGATATTAATTCATAATTTGGAAATGACAGACCACTTTTGTAATCTGAGCCCATTATTCTACTTTTAAAACCTAGTTGCTGTGTTTGTTTTATAGTTAAATATCCTCCATTATTATAAATAAATAATTTAATTGGTATTTTGTGATGAAGTACAGTAGCCAATTCTTGAATATTCATTTGTAAACCGCCTTCACCAGTTAAACAAATGATATTTTTTTTTACACTAGTTTCATTGGAAGCATAATATGCTCCAATTGCTGCAGGTAAACCCCAGCCCATAGGTGCATGTCCTGAGTTAGTGAAAACTCTTTGTCCTCTTTTTACTTTAAATGCTTGATGTGTGCCAACGAATGAAAGCCCCATATCTGTGACAACCACATCTTTTGGTTTAAGAAGGTCAGATAAAATATCTACAAAATAATAAGAATTAATTGTTTTTTTTTGCCTTTTGTATTGATCTAAAATGATTGGATATTTTTTTCTCACTTTTTTACAATAATCTAACCATTTTTTTTCAAGTTTTATATTTTTTGGTAATTCTTTGCACAGTCTCTCAAAGAAATAGTTAGCATCAGCTTTCAACTTATAATCCACCAGAACTCTGGTGTTTCTTAATTCTTTGGAGTCTATATCAACCATTACTATCTTGGCTTTTCTAGCAAAATCGTTTGCATTATATCCTGTGACCATAAATGGCAATCTAGTTCCTACAGAAATATATAAGTCTGCATTTTGAACTATAAAGTTTGAACCTCTCTCGGCAAAAGCACCTGGTCTACCAACATAACTTGGATGAGAAGATTCAATTAAATCACTTGCATTCCAAGTTAGAGAGAATGGTATTTTATATCTGTTAATTATTTTTCTTAAATTTCTTTCACAATTAGATATTCTGCCACCATGCCCAATATGAATTAGTGGTCTTCTAGATTTTGCCAACAACTTAGCAATTTTCTTGATTTGATTATTTAATTTATTCAAACTTTTGTTTATTTTAGGTTTTTTAAATTTTTTCAATTTTGTTATGTCTATTTCTGCATTTTGTATGTCTGCAGGAATATCAATCCATACTGGACCAGGTCTACCTTTAGTAGACTCGAAGTAGGCTTTTTCTAAATGATACAAAATATCGTTTGGTTTTTTAATTAGAACTGAATACTTTGTAAAATCTTTAACCATATTTATTATATCTATTTCTTGAACACCTACTTGTCTTAATCCTGTTTTTTTTATCGTTTGATTTAAATAAACTTGTCCAGAAATAAAAATTGTTGGTACTGAATCGATCCAGCAGCTTGCAACACCAGTAGAACAATTTGTGCCTCCAGGACCGGTGGTTACCAATGCTGCACCTGGCTTGTTTTTTAACCTTGAATAACTTTCCGCAGCAAATGAAACTGCTTGTTCATGATGGCAAGAAATATATTTCAATTTTTTTGTTTTATAAAGTGCATCACAAAGAAAAATTGATCCACCTCCACTAACTGTAAAAACTTTTTTGATTTTTTTTTTTGCTAAAAAATCAATTACAAAATCTGCTAGTCTCATATTTTTAAGAATTATACGCCTAATGATTTTGCTGAGGAAAAATAATAATCACCCGTAAAACCAACTTGATTAAAAAGCTTTTTCCATTCTTTTTGAAGCAAAATACTTGTTCCTATTAATGTCCATCTATAAAATTTATTTCTCTCTTTATCGTTTTCTCCAGATGCTAGAACAATATAACTTTTTTTTGAAACTCTCTCTATTTCTTTTAAAGATTTTATGACATCACCTAAATTGTACATATATAATGAATTAAAAGCTATGACGAAATCAAAATAATTATCTTTAAATGGAATTTTATAATACTCTGATTGTACTAATTTACTTTGGCATTTAACTGAATTTTTCAATGCGTATGAATGATTTTCAATACCAACTGAATTAATTCCAGGTAATAAAATATTTAAATCTTTTAAAAGAAAACCTTTTTTACAACCCAAGTCCAATACCTTAGATTTACTAGTTAATTTATATCTCTTGATAATTTTAGGTAGCATGTTCTGCCATCTACCATCATATTTGAAACCACCATAACCATTTAAACGATTACCATCATAATAATCTTTACCAAGTTCCCAAGCTTTTATTTTATTTAAAACAGATCTTTCTTTTGCTACTTTGCCTCTAACTTTTACTGGTTTTTTAAAATAGCCAATATCAAAATGTTTTCCCATATTAATTTTCCGATCCTATATTTAAAATAATTCTTCCAGCTTTTCCAGATCTAAATAATTTTAGTGCTTCATTGATATTATCTAAATTAAACTCATGAGTAATATATTTACTGAAATCTATTTCTTTATCTTTACATAAATTTATATATCTTGGTATTTCTTTATCTGGAATTGAGTCACCACCATGGGAAACTTCAATTTTTTTACCAAAAGCTAATGGTAATGAATAAATAGAAATTTTATCATTAGGAACACCTACATAAACTGTTTTGCCATCTTTAGGAGTCAATTCATAAGCATGTTCCATCAGTTTTGAATTTCCTGTGGTTTCAAAGACAATTTCTGGACCATTTTCTCCAAATATTTCATTAATTTTTTCTTTAACATAGTCTTTGTCTTTATTAATAATTGTTTCTGTAACCCCAAATTTTTTTGATAATCTTAGTTTGCTTTCATGAATATCTATTCCGACAATTGGATTAGCGGAAACTAACGAACAAGCATCTGCAATACTTAATCCCATTCCACCTAAACCATAAATTAGCACTGATTGTCCAATTTTAACTTTTGCATCATTATTTACCGCTCCGAAACCTGAAGTAATTGCACAGCCAAATAAGGCTGCAGTTTTTAAGTCAAAGTTTTTTGAAATTGCAGTTAATCTATTTTCGGAAACAACAGCATATTCATTAAATGTTGTAACCCAGCCTGCATTAATTTTTTTTTTATCCCAGATATAAGTAGGTGTTTGGCTCTCAATTCCTAAACTTTTTCTCCAATGCAAAACTACATGATCATTTTTTTTTACAGTAGTAACACCAGGACCTAAATCCATCACAATACCAGATCCTTCATGACCAAGTAAATGTGGCAAAAATTTATCAGGTCCCTTTACAGCATCTATTTCATTAATTTGCGCACCACAAATTCCACTATAACAAACCTTTACAAGAACTTGACCAAACTCTAATTTTTCAGGCAGATCAATATCTGATACCATTAAAGGTTTAGAACTTTCTATTAAAATAGCAGCTTTCATTTTATCTCTTTTTAAAAAATTCTTTTACAGTCTTTATTACATATTTCATTTCATTTTTACTTAAATGCTGATCACATGGAAAAGTAATTATTTTTTTTGTATGAGCATCAGTCGTTGGAAAATCTCCTTTTTTATGCTTAAGAAATTTTAAGTTTTCTTGAAGATACATAGGTTTCGGATAATGAACCTTTGCCTCAATACCCTTTTTTAAACAATACCTTAGCAGTTTATCTCTATTTTTTACAAATATTACATATAAGTGATATACAATTTTTTTACCTTTTTCTCTTGGTGGAATAGTTATCTCATTAATTTTAGAAAATTCTTTGTCATAAAAATTTGCATTTTTTATCCTTTGATCTGCAATTTTTTTTGCACTAGGCAAAAGCCAGTTCCCTACTACGGCCTGAAAAGTATCTAATCTAGAGTTATAGCCACAGATTTTTACGGTATCTCTGTCAATTAATCCATGATTTCTTAATAATAATAGTTTCTCATAAAATTTTTTATTATTAGTTGTAATTATTCCTCCATCAGACCAAACGTTTATATTTTTTAATGGATGCAAAGAAAATGCACCAAAATCTCCCCAAGATCCTGCATTTTTTTTGTTTATACTAGCCAATATTGACTGACATGCATCTTCTACTATTGGAATTTTATATTTTTTAGAAATTTCTAATAATTTTGGCATATCGGTCATGTATCCAGTAAAATGTACTGGCACAATTGCTTTAGTTTTTTTGTTAATTTTTTTTTCTACCAAATCAACATTCATACAAAAAGTATCATCACAGTCTACAAATACAGGAATAGCACCTATCTCGGTTATTGCTCCGACTGTAGCAACAAAAGTGTTAGCAGCAGTTATAACTTCATCACCACTGGTAACACCCAAAGCTTTCAAGGAGAGTTTAATTGCATCTGTTCCAGAGTTAACTCCTACCGCATATTTTGTTCCAATTAATTTAGAAAAATTTTTTTCAAATATTTTTAATTCTTTTCCTAAAGTAAAATCTCCAGATGAAACAAAAATTTTTAGTTTTTTCCATAAGTCATCACAATTTGAAAATTGTTGTTTTAAATACGAATATCTTACTTTCATTTGATTAATCTACTTTTTTTATTTAAACTTACTCTTAAGATAACAATTGGTTTTTTAATATAAAACTTATCATAAAGTATCCTTAACGTACTTGTTTTTACAATCTCACCATACGAAATAACTGTTTTACCATTTCTTTCTACCAAACTACCACCTAAAATTGCAGAGCTAGTTCTATCATCTTTTTTTGAGAGATGATTTAAATTTTTTCTTTGCTCTATTGAAATTTTTAAATTTTTAAAATTATAATTATTAATTTGATTTAATTTAGGTTTCTTAAATTTTAGAAATTTTTTATCTAATTTTTGTGTAAATTTTTTTCCTTCATAATTTTTTTTTTGTCTTCCATAGCTATCTTCAAACCTTATTAAATCATTTTTTTTATAAGGTGCTTCGAATTCTAGTGCGTATAAGCCTTTTTTAGAAATAGCTTTTATTGAATGAAATAAACCTGGTCTAAAGACTAATCTTGAAAGAGGTCCAAAAGTTTTAGAATTTTTTTTATATATACCTATTTGCACTTGAGCTTTTCCATCAAGAATAATAAATCCTGTTTTCTTTTTAGGATGGCAATGTAATGAAGTCTTATGACCATGATTAATCCTCACTAACGTAACAGCTAATAAATTTAGATGATTATAAGTTACATATTCATATCCCCAAGGTTTATTTACAAGATTGTTTGAATAAAAATTTGATGAGTTTTTCATTTTTAAGTCAAATTTATAGACTGCATTCTTTTGATGTTAAAATACATTTCGTTTTCAAAAGTATTTGTTAACAATTTTTTATCAAAAGCTTCTTTTAAATCCAAAACAGCATCCTTGACTGAGTATTTTGGAGCAAATCCAATTAATTTGTAAATTTTTTCTGAACTGACATGATAAGATCTATTGTCATTAGTCTCTGTTTGTTTGATTTCTACATCGTGGCCCAAAACCTCTCTAACATCATTGGCCAAATCATTCACTGATTGATTTTTAAAACCTACATTAAAAATTTCACCGTTAATTTTATCTTTGTCAGAAGTTAATAAATGCAAATATGAGTTAACCATATCATTTATATGGATGTTTGGTCTTAATTGTTTTCCCCCAAAAACTTTAATTTCTCTATTATGAAATGCATGATTAGTTAAAATATTAACAACAAGATCAAGTCTTTGTCGCCTTGCATATCCACATACAGTTGATGGTCTAATAGTAGTAGTTATAAAATCGTTTGACATATATGAATTTAAAATTTTTTCGCAATCAGCTTTAAATTTTGAATAATCAGTCAAAGGTTTTAAATCCATATCCTCTGTAACATTTTTTTCCTCTTTAATTCCATATACAGAAGAGGAGGAAGCGTAAATAAAATGACTTACCCCACTTAATTTGCTTATTTTTACTAATGGCTCAAATGCATCAAAATTAATTGATTTACCTAAATAAGGATTTAACTCAAAGCTTGGATCATTAGATATACAAGCTAGGTGAATTACAACATCATGTCCAGGAATAATTTCTTTTAAAAGATTTGTGTCTCTTATGTCCCCTTTAATTTTTTTTAGTTTTTTATCATGATCTAAAACCTCTTCTCCATAAATCATTAAATCTAAAACACTAACCTCGTGTCCTTCATTTAATAATTTTGGAACTAGAGCTGAACCAACGTAACCTGCACCACCAGTGATAAATATTTTCATTTCTTGTAAGTCATTAAATTTTTTGAGAATTAATAAACGATAAATAACATTGTTCTCTTCCAAATAAAGAAGAAAAAAATTTCATTTTAGCTACATCTTTATCGCTAAATGTCGTTTTTTTGAGAAGATTATTTGCTTCTTGTAATGAATTTATCACTTTTTTTGGAAACTCTGGTTTAATATTTTCAATTATTTTTTCTAGCAAAGGCTCAACTTTTTTAATATATATTTTTTGATCAGATTTCTCATAGTCTTTAGTTAATTTAGCAAAATCATTACACATTTTTTCAAGTTTAATGTTTTTTTTTTGAGACCGAGTGAAGCCTTCCATTTTATAATCAATTAGACAATGATTAACTTTTTCATACTCTGATATAAATTGTTTATTAAATTTTTTTTTTTTTCCATGCAATGATTTGTACCATCTCCAATCATTTGAAAACTTGGGTATAGAATTATATATTTCAAAATTATCTTTAAAAATAGTATTGCAAATTTTTGGGGAGTTATGTGCAACACATATATATGGATTTAAAATACTATCTTGTATCCAATGTTTTTTTGACCTACCCATACTTTTTAAATTATTGAGATGATTTGAAAAAGCTTTTTCTAGTATTATAGTTTTTTTTTGAAAGGTTAAATTATTTGAAATTAAACGATAAGCTATAAATCTCCTTAGATACGTTGACATAGCTCCTATCGCTGGAAAAAAAGAGATTAGCAGTAAACCACCTGGTTTAACATACCTTGAAAGTTTTTTTAACATTTTTCTATCAAAACTGAGAAAGCCTCCTGGCCAACCTTCTGTTATTACAACATCAAATAATTTTTTTTTGTTAAATTTTCCTAGTTGTAATTGATATAAGTTGGGTTTTGTGTGCTTTTTTTTTAAAGATTTAAAAATAGTTAAAATATCCTTACATCCTTTTGGATTAGGTTCAACAAGATCATAAGACTTTGGTAAAAGTGAAGAGGTAAAAATACTATTATGTCCTGACCCAGGTGCAACTTCCAAAACATCTTTGCCATTTATCAAACTTGGTGCTAGCCCTAATAATCTATATAGACTAGATCTAATATCAAAATGTTTATTTAGATTTTTAATTTTATAGTGCACTGGCGAAATGCCTTGTTTGATATAGTATTCTAATTCAATTGACTTATTATAAATTTTCATTTTTTTTCATCATATCATATAGTTGTGACCAAGAAATTTTTTTACTGTCTATATGCTTTGATTTTAAGAAAATTTTTGATTCATTTATTGATTTTTTTAGAAAATTAATACCTTTTCCTTTCAACCCTTCGAGAGCAAAATGAAATTCTACTGATTTCATCGATTTAAATAATTTCTCATATTCTATTTTTTTCTTTGGTAATTGATGGAACGAACACATTATAACTTTTGTCAATTTATTTTTTTTATGAACCCATTGAAGAGTTAATAGAGCATTTGACATCATTGGCTCTGGTATAACTAATTCAACTTTTAAATTATTTCTTTGAGCATAATTATTCATGATCATGTTTTGCCCATTACTTGGAATTTTGAAAGGACCAATGTTTATATCTGTAGTTACAGTAGCAATAGTCATGAAACTATTTAATTTTTAACTTTGTAAAATTTAAGGTAATCACTATTTTTTTGAAGCAATGGTTTGCTTGAACTCTGAAACCTTACGTTGCAAGCAACTCTAGCATATTTTGATTTAAAAGATATGTTTCCATGTAAAACAAAAGGGTTAAAAATTATAGCCTGACCGAATTTTAATCTAGCAGGCTTTTGATTAGTCATTAAATCTAAGACCTTCGTGCCATTTACAATGCCAGTTTTTTCCTCATCTTTCATTATTCTCGAAGATTTACTTAAATCGATATAATATACACCTCCTTGATCCTCTAAATCATGTAATGGAGCCCAAATAACAAATGTAAATGGAGAAATTCCTGACATCAATTCATAATGGGGCCATTGTTTTGCTTGTCCTTCTCCGGGAATATTAACAATTGTATGGGCTCTTCTTTGAATAAAAAGATTGCTGCCACATACATTTTTTATAACTCCAGCACAGCTCTCAACCATCATTTCAGATAATTCTGTAAAAGAAAGTAAGTTTATCATTGATTGATTCAATTCTGCTTTTGACATTTTTGAGAATGACTCTCTAACTTTATTAATTGTTTGAGTTTTATTTGATAAAATATTCATCTTTTTTATTACTTTTGATCTCAATCTTTTAAACAAGTTCATATTATCAATTGAAAAAATTGAATAACCTTTTCCAAAAATAAGTTCTTTTTTTATATTCATAAAATCTTAATATATTTATCTATTTATTTAATAGCATGGATTTGGGTCTGATAAATGTATATTTTCAATTTCTTTAATGATTTCAGCTGATAATTTTATATTTACACTATCTAAATTTTCTTTAAGTTGTTTTAAGGAAGTTGCGCCAACAATTGTACTTTTTACAAATGGTCTACTTAAAACAAATGCATTTGCAAAAGTACTTGGAATATAATTAAATCTTTTTGATAATTTTATATATTTTTTTATAGCCATTTCTCCTCTTTTGGTATTATGCCTAGAAAAATTACCCGGCCACAATGTGTATCTACAATTTTTTGGTTTTTTATTATTCATATATTTTCCAGTCAATCTTCCACCTGCTAGTGGTGAATATGCAATCAAGCCACAGTTTTCTCTCATAGAAACTTCTGAGTTAGCAATATCATAAATTCTATTTAATAAATTATAACCGTTCTGCACTGATACAACCCGGGGTAATTTTTTGGTATCTGACAATTTTAAAAATTGTAAAATACCCCACGGAGTTTCATTTGATAAACCAATGTAACGAATTTTACCTGATTTAATAATATTATTTAGGTTTTCCAAAACTTCCTTTATGGGTGTCCATCGATTATCATTCTTATCATATTCAAAATCCAATTGACCAAAAATTGGGACTCTCCTTTCTGGCCAGTGTAATTGAAATAAATCAATATAGTCTGTTTGTAATCTTTTTAAGCTATGATCCACGGCCTCATTTAAATTTTTTTTATCGAATTTCAGATAATTTCCTCCCTTTCTAATCCATGAAAGTTTAGTTGCACCAATACCTTTAGGATGATTAGAGCAAACTTTTGTTGCAATAACAATCTTATCTCTTTTTTTTCTTGATTTGATCCATTTGCCAATTATTTTTTCTGACAAACCAGATGTTTCTTTTTTTGGATATGATGGATACATCTCAGCTGTATCAAAAAAATTTACTCCGCTATCAAAAGCAAAATCCATAAGTTCAAAAGCTTGTGATTGTGAATTTTGCTCTCCAAAAGTCATTGTCCCTAAGCAAATCTTGCTAACTTTTAAATTTGTAAAACCTAAATTACTATATCTCATTTTTACCAACGATTATGGACGTCTGGCTTTATCAACTCATCATATATAGAGTTTATATCATTATAAATTGAGCTAAT
>MDSZ01120476.1_pt1 | contig 19126 bp, 13 predicted proteins | sample 811201 | NCBI WGS metagenome assembly MDSZ01 (sample SAMN05326647, study PRJNA326480) | marine metagenome | isolation source: seawater | place: Indian Ocean: North | collected 2010 | reverse complement strand
TCCGCCATTTATAGCATAGTTAATATCTAAAGAAGTTAAATCTTGATTTCCATAATTTCTAAATGTTATGTCGATATTAGTTTCATCTCCACAAACTGCATTGCTAGCACTACTATTCATACAGTATGCATCATTTTGATTAGCAAATATTATTTGTGGAGCAACTTCTACAGTACCGCTTAAAATATTTTCATTATCTTCTGAAACAAAAGCGATTACCCCAAGATTTGTTGGGTCAACAGCAACACCATTGATATCGGCAGGGATATTCCACGTATATTGATTTGACATGAATGCATTTTGACTAATATCTGTTATGTCTTCTCCCCATGTTCCTGTCATCATATAACGTAGCATGTGATTATGTGTGTATAGTCCAGTTGCAGGATCAATTGCTGAAGGATTAAAATTAGACCCCCCAGATTGTGGTCCTAAAACATTGTTTTGAACTACGGCAATACTTAATTTATTGCTAGTTACTCCAGATTGGGTGCCAGTATAGTAAACTTCTACATCTACCGTAAGAACGTTAGTAGCCATATCAACATTTGCTTGAACCGCTACGTTAACTGGAGATGTTTGTCCTAATACTGTTTGAGCTGCTGATGCCCATGAACTTCTACTCATAGGAGCAGAGTTTCTGTTAATTGTACCAGCAGGGAAAGATGTGTTGTTCCAATAACTATTAATAGCAGTACCTTCAGTTGTTCTAAAATCTGTTCCAGGTCCTTGTGGGTTAGCAAATCCGCCAGCATGTATATTAATTACAGCCACATCATTTGGGGCTCCATCAACTATTCCTTTTGCTATTACATGTCCATCAGGACAGTATCCACAACTAATACCTGTTAATTCTTCTAAAATTACATTTTTGTTTTCTACTGAGGTGCTTACAAAACTTTGCGCACTTGAAAGAAGTGTGGCAACTGTGAAGCACATTGTGAGTAATTGTTTTTTCATATTACTTGTTTTAATTTAGGTTAGTATACCTGCAAATATATTAAAAAGATAGATACAAAATAATATATGATTAGTAAAATAAAGTAATAGATTTTTTCATATCTTTGTAGGAATTAATTTTCTGCATAATATGAAAAAAATATTTACACTTTTATTGACTTGCATTTTTGTTCATTTTCTTAATGCGCAGTCTCTTGGTATTGTTGGGTCAAATTTTGCACCAACTTCTGATCCTTGCAATCAGACTAGTATAGGCTTAACCGTTAAAAATTTACTTACTACGGATACGCTTAAGGTATTTTGTGAGAAAGTAATAGTGGATACAACTGCTGGCACGACGAATAATTTTTGTTGGGGGGGTAATTGTTATGGAGTAACTACATACATTTCCACGGATTTTACAGAATTAGGACCTGGACAATCAAATAATGTTGATTTTACTGGATACTATGATGCATTTTGTTCCCCAGCAACAGCAACAGTTGAGTATTGCTTTTATCCTCAGTCTAATCCATCAGATAGATCGTGTATTACAATTTTATATAATGATGATGGGACTACTACTGCAATTAAAGAATATAATAATTTTATAACAAGTGGTTTTTATCCAAATCCAGCTAGCAATTATGTTAATATTAATTATGGATTAATGGAAAAAGCTAATATAAAGATAATTGATATTTTAGGCAATATTGTAAGAGATATTGATTTGAGTTCTGGTGGGCAGAAACAGATCTATACTGGCGATTTAAATAAAGGTGTATATTTTGGAAATTTATTCCAAAGAGGAAAACTAGTAACTATTAAGAAGTTAATAATTAAATAACAGATTACTTTTTTAAAAAATTTAAGAGCCCTTTTTTGTAAAGGGCTTTTTTGTTTATTGTAATATTGTTATATTATTTACAAATCAGTACATTTGAATTTTGTAAAATCAAAAATATGATAGCACATATACATGGTAAATTAATTACAAAAACCCCAACTGATTTAGTTGTTGATGTTAATGGGATAGGTTACCACATTAAGATTTCATTACAAACATTTTCTGCGATAGAAGGAGAAAACTGTAAATTATATACTCATTTATCCGTTAAAGAAGATTCTCATACCTTGTTTGGTTTTTTTGAAGAGGAGGAGAGAAATCTATTTCGGCAGTTGATTTCTGTTTCTGGGGTTGGGCCAAGTACAGCTCAGGTAATTTTATCTACCTATTCTGTTGAGGAAATTATAAATTATATAATTATGGCAGATGTTGAGGCAGTTAAGAGTGTTAAAGGGATTGGAGCTAAGACAGCTCAAAGAATTATTATTGACCTGAAAGATAAAGTGGCTAAAGGTAGCCCCACTTCTGATTTATTATTTGATAAGTTAGACAATACAATTAAAAAAGAAGCGTTATCTGCATTGTTAGCATTAGGATTTGGCAAGAAAGTTGCAGAAGATAAAATAGACAATGTACTTAAATCAAATCCTGATATTGTAAATGTTGAAGAATTAGTAAAGACGGCATTAAGTCAGATATAATTCTTATTAAAATTGAAGAAAATACTTTTTAATTACATATTAATAGTCTTCACTATTTTAGGTTTAGATGTTTTTGGGCAATCTTCTTTAGATTCTTCATTAGTATTTCCTTTTTCACCTTCTCAATCTGGTGGATTATTTATGAACATGCCTTCAAATATTCAATCAGATGTAATTTATGATCCAGTTACACAAAATTATATTGTTCAGAATAAGATAGGAGAATTAAATTATGGTTCTGCAAGAGTTTTTTCTTTTCTAGAATATCAGAAATATATTCAGAAAAAATCTGTGAGGGATTATTGGGAACTTAGGTCTAGACAAAGATCAGGAGAGCAATTATCCGCATTCGGATTGCCAAAACTTTTTATTCCTGGAAAATCATTTGACAGGGTTTTTGGAGGTAGCGCAGTTGATATACGTACACAAGGTTCTGCTGAGTTAATTTTTGGTATTAAGGTAAATAAGATTGATAATCCTTCGTTACCTGAAGAACAAAGATTGAATACGTCTTTTGATTTTCAAGAGAAGATACAGCTTAATGTTATTGGTAAGATAGGTGATAAATTAAAGGTGACAGCTAATTTTAATACAGAAACAACTTTTGATTTTGAAAACCATATGAAAGTTGAGTATACAGGCTATGAGGATGAGATTATTAAGAAAATAGAAATAGGGAATGTTAGCCTTCCTCTTAATGGTACTTTAATTACAGGTAGCCAGTCTTTATTTGGAATCAAGACACAATTACAGTTTGGAAGGACGACTGTCACCAGTATTCTTTCTCAGCAAAAAAGTACAAGATCTGAAATTGAAGTTAGTGGAGGGGCACAAACTTCAGATTTTGATGTGTATGCTGATCAGTACGAGGCAAATAAACATTATTTTTTAGCCCATTACTTTAAAGACCAGTATGATGCAGCATTAGCAAATTTACCATTTATAAATTCACAGATTAATATTACTAAGCTTGAAGTTTGGGTTACAAATAAAACTGGAGTTACAGAAAACACTAGAAACATTGTCGCTTTTCTAGATTTAGGAGAAACAAGTTCTTATTATAATTCTTCTACAGGAGATGGCAATGTTTTTAATAATATAGAAGTACAAATTTTTCCTCATATTGAGCCTGATAATAATGCGGCAAATAATCTATATAATAAATTAACTAATGCTCCTTATTCATCTATAAGAAATATAAATGATATTAATAGCACTTTGCAACCTACATCATTTTCTAATGGGAAAGATTTTGAAAAGCTAGAAAGAGCAAGGAAACTATCTGAATCTGAATATTCCTTTAATAGTCAGTTGGGTTATATTTCGCTTAATCAGTCTTTGAATAATGATGAGGTTTTAGCAGTTGCTTTTCAATATACTATTGGAAGTCAAACTTTTCAGGTAGGAGAATTAAGTACAACTGGCCCTACAGCCCCTGATGTATTAATTTTAAAATTATTAAAAGGGACAAATTTTACTCCTTCATTACCAAATTGGGATTTGATGATGAAAAATATTTATTCTATAGGAGCTTATCAGATGAGTGAGAGTGATTTTATTTTAGATGTAGTTTATGAAAATTCTGTTGAAACAGGAGCTATTACTAATTATTTGACCGAGCCTAGCGAAAACTCTGTTCATGGGCAACCATTAATTAAGTTATTGAATTTAGATAGATTGGATCAGCAAATGAACGCTCAATCTGATGGTGTGTTTGATTTTGTTGAAGGGATTACAGCTAAATCATCAAATGGAAGGATTATTTTTCCAGTTAGAGAGCCGTTTGGAAGTTATTTGAAGCAATATTTTAATTCTAGTAGTATTGCAGATAAGTATATTTATCAAGAGTTGTATGATTCTACTTTAACATTTGCTCAACAATTCCCGGAAAAAAATAAATTTAGATTAAAAGGTAGCTATCAATCATCTTCTGGAGCAGAAATTAGGCTTAATGCAATGAATGTTCCTGAAGGTTCTGTTACAGTAACTGCTGGATCACAGAAGCTAATAGAGAATCAAGATTATACAGTAGATTATATGCTTGGCCGTGTTACTATTATTAATCAAGGCATTTTAAATTCAGGTATACCAATAAAAATATCTTTAGAGAATAATTCAATGTTTGGTATACAAAATAAAACATTATTAGGTATACATGCTGATTATGAGGTTAATAAAGATTTTTTATTGGGAGCGACAATGTTAAGATTAACAGAGCGACCTTATACGGTTAAAGTTAATTCAGGTGATGAGCCTATTTCAAATACTATTTGGGGAGTAGATTTTAACTATCAGAAAGAAGTTCCATGGTTAACTACTATGATTGATAAATTACCTTTTATCGAAACTAAAGAGAAGTCAAGGATTATAACTACTGGTGAATTTGCATATCTTGTTCCAGGTCATCATAAAGCCGTGGGACGAGAAGGAGTATCTTACATTGATGATTTTGAATCAAGTAGAACGGCAATTGATATAAAAAATATGGGGGCATGGAAATTATCTAGTATACCTCAGGGTCAAGAAAATCTTTTTCAAAATGCTTCAGAAAATAATAATCTAATTTCTGGATTTAAAAGAGCAAGATTAGCTTGGTACACAATAGATCCTTTATTTTTTAGGTCAACATCAATTACACCACCAGCAGTAAATAAAACTATTACATTATCTAATGGAAGTTCTATTGCTCAACAGTCTTATCATTACACACGTGAGGTTTTAGAAACAGAAGTTTTTCCAAACAAGGACCCTAATTTAGGAAGTCAAATTACAAATCTTTCTGTTTTAGATCTTGCCTATTATCCTAAAGAGAGAGGGCCATATAATTATAATTTTCATACAATAGATCCTAAGGGTTATTTTGATTATCCAAAAGAAAATTGGGGGGGGATAATGAGAAAATTAGAGACCAATGATTTTGAAGCAGCAAATATTGAGTTTGTAGAATTTTGGCTAATGAATCCATTTGATAGTATTGACGGAGATGTAAATCATTCTGGAGGAGATATGTATATTCATCTAGGGAATATTTCAGAAGATGTATTGAAAGATGGATATAAAAGTTTTGAAAATGGTCTACCTATTTCTGAATTAGTTGAAGATGTAGACACAACTGTTTGGGGTAGGGTACCATCTAATTTCTCTATTGTAGATGCATTTGACAATAACCCTACATCAAGAGAATATCAAGATATAGGTATAGATGGATTGACTAATACAGATGAAAGACTATTTTTTGATTCTGTGTATCTTCAAAAATTGCTTTCTGAGAATGACATTTCTACTTCAGATATAGCTTATATTAATGCATTGGAAGACCCTTCTTCTGATGACTTTCATTATTTTAGAGGTAGTGACTATGATAGTCAAGAGACAGAAATACTTGAAAGATATAAATACTATAACAATATGGAGGGGAATTCTGTAACAACAGATAATTCTCCTGAGCCCTATCCTACAGCATCAACTACTCAGCCAGATTCGGAAGATTTAAATAGAGATAACACTTTAAGTGAGATGGAGAGTTATTTTCAATATAAAATAAGATTATTTCCAGGAATGAAAGTAGGACAGAGTTATATCTCTGATATTTTAAGAACATCTGTTAAAACCAAAAATGGAGAAAATAGGGATATCACTTGGTATCAATTTAGGGTACCAATATATCAGCCAGATAATGTTATAGGAGGTATTAGAGATTATAAATCTATTAGATTTATGCGATTAGTTTTAACTGACTTTGATCAGCCAATTATTTGTCGTTTTGCAACCTTTGATTTAGTAAGAGGAGAGTGGCGAAGATATAATTTTTCCTTGAGTGAGCCTGGTGAATATATACCTGTTGATGATTCAGAAGAAACAATATTTGATGTATCATCTATTAATATAGAAGAGAATGGTAATAGATCTCCTATTAATTATGTATTACCTCCTGGAATAGAGCAGGAATTAGATAATACGACTACAACCCAGAGACAGCAGAATGAACAGTCATTAGTATTAAAGGTGTGCAATTTAAAAGATGGAGATTCAAGAGCAACTTATAAGAAGTCAGATATAGACATGAGAAATTATAAGCGGATCAAGATGTTTGTACATGCAGAAGGAGAAGAAGAAGATTTAAAAGATGGTGATTTTTCATGTTTCTTAAGGTTAGGTACAGATTTTTCTTCAAATTATTATGAATATGAAATACCCTTAGAAGTAACAAATTATGGTGAAACAAGATCAGATCAGATTTGGCCTAAGAATAATGAGATTGACATTCCTTTTGAAATTTTTCAGGAAATTAAACAAGAGAGAAATTCTAGCAGCTCAGATGTATTATCTCCATATGTAAAGTCTATTAACAGAGGTAAAATTACAGTAGTAGGTAATCCTAATTTAGCACAGGTAAAATCATTAATGATTGGTATTAGAAATCCAAAAAAAATGTCAATGGATGATGATGATGATGGTCTTGAAAAATGTGGTCAAATATGGGTTAATGAACTGAGACTCACTGAATTTGATGAAAAAGGAGGATGGGCAGCAAATAGTAGAGTGACAGCAAGGTTAGCTGACTTTGGTAATATAACATTATCAGGGAATATAAGTACTGTTGGATTTGGTAGTATTGAAAAGAAAGTAAATGAACGACAAAAGTATAATGCTTATCAGTATGATCTTTCCTCTACATTTAATTTAGGTAAATTTTTACCTGAAAATTATGGTGTTAAGTTACCTATGTATATAGGAAGATCTGAAGCAGTTAAGAGCCCTCAGTATAATCCGTTGGATCCTGATATTCTTCTTGTAAAATCACTAGATAATTTAGATACTAAAATAGAGAGGGATTCATTAAAAGATATTACGCAAGACTATGTTAGAAGAAAGAGTATTAATTTTACCAATGTAAGAAAAGTAAAAGTTCAGAAAAAGGGAGAAAAACCAAAAAAGGACAGATTTTACAATATAGAAAATTTTACGCTTTCTTATGCAAAGAACGAGATATTTATTAGAAATATTAATACTGAGTATAATAGAACTACAAATTATACAGGAGCGTTAACATATAATTTTAATACCCAGCCAAGAAATATCAAGCCTTTTTCTAGATTTAAATTTCCAAAATCACCATATTTTAGATTAATAAAAGATTTTAATTTTAATACTATGCCTAAATCTTTTTCATTAAGAACTAATTTAGATAGAAATTATAATGAGACAAAATTAAGAAACATAAGTAATTCTAATATGTTGATTTTTCCTACATATAATAAGTTTTTTCATTGGAATCGATCATATGAATTGAAGTATGATCTTATGAGATCTTTAAAATTAGATTTTGCTGTGAATCAAAAAGCAAATATTGATGAGCCAACAGGAATAATTGATAAAAATGACCCTGAGTATAGGGATAAGATTAATGAGATATGGCGTAATATTTATGATTTTGGTAGGCCAACATCCTATCATCAAACTTTTGGGATGAACTACCAGCTTCCTCTACAGAAAATCCCAATAGTTAATTTTACATCTTTAAACTTTAGGTATAATGCTAATTATAATTGGATAGCTGCTTTACCTGTATTAAAAAATCTAGGTAATACTATACAGAATTCTAATACTAAGCAATATACGGGGCAATTAAATTTAACTACATTATATAATAAAGTGCCATATTTCAAGAAGATTAATCAGGGCAATAGGAGAGGTCGTATGGGAAGAAGTAATATACAAGATAATAAGGAAGATGAAAGTAGAAAAAAATTCCACTTTTTAAAACATGCAACTAGATTTGTTTTGGCAGTTCAAAATATATCTATTAATTATTCTGAAACTCAAGGTACATTTTTACCAGGATATTTAAATCAATCTAAAGTATTAGGTCAGGACTGGTCATATTTATCACCTGGATTGCCTTTTGCTTTTGGTAGTCAGCAGGATATTAGAAAGGAAGCAGGACGTAAAGGTTGGATTACAAAAAGTACGGACCTAAATACTATGTATAAAACAAATTCATCACATAATTTAACATTACGAAGTACATTACAACCAATAAAGCAGTTTAGAATTGAATTAACTGCTAACAAGACAACATCCCAGAGCAGATCAGAGTATTATAGATGGGATGATTATCTTGCTTCATTTAATAGTTATAGTCCTACTGATTTTGGTAGTTTTAGTATCTCTTTTATTTCGTGGAGAACAGCATTTATAGGTGATAATGATAATAATCAATCTAAAGTATTTAATAGATTTAGAGATTATAGGTTGATAATAGCTGAGAGTTTAGCTAGAAATAACCCGTATTTTGACCCTAATACAGTAGATAATAATGTGTCATGGCACCCACAAACTGATTATCCTATTGAGATCGATAACAGTTATGAAATAGATCAAAATGGAGATACAATACCAATAATTACAGGAGGATATGGCCCTACTTCTCAAGAAGTAATGATTCCTGCATTTTTATCAGCATATAGCGGTACAAATCCTAATAATTCTAAGCTTACTGCATTTCCAGCTATTCCATTACCAAATTGGCGAATCACATATGATGGACTTATTAGAATTCCTTATCTTAAAAAGAGATTTAAGCAATTTACACTTGGTCATGCTTACAGATCTACCTATTCAGTTGGTTCTTATCAGAGTAATTTAGATTATCAAAACGGAGATCAGATTAATTTAAACAATATGAGTTATCATGTTCAGAAAGAAATTTCTCAGGTTAGTATTAATGAACAGTTTAGTCCATTATTTCGACTTGATATGACATGGAAGAATAGTCTTTTGACAAAATTAGAATTAAAAAGAACAAGAGTATTAGCATTATCTTTATCTAACAACCAACTTAATGAAACACGATCCCAAGAATATATTTTTGGTGTTGGATATAGAATTCAAGATGTTGAATTTAAAATGTTTTCTGGAGGCAGTGGAAGAAAAATATCAAGTGATCTTGATTTAAAATTAGATTTTAATTTAATGAATAATTCTACAGTAATAAGGAAAGTTGTTGAGGATGTTGAGCAGATAACTATGGGACAAAGGTTAATTAAGATTAAATTTTCTGCAGATTATGTAGTTAACCAAAGATTAAACATAAAAGCTTTTTATGACCGAGTTGTTACTAATCCATTTATTTCAACCACTTTTCCTAGTGCAATTACAAACATAGGCTTTAGTTTAAGATTTACTTTGTCAGGATAATAGTTAGCTAATAAAAAAATGTATTTTTGAAAAAAAAATAAAATGGATTTTCCAAAAGATTTAAAGTACAGTAAAGACCATGAGTGGTTAAGGATTGATGGGAACGAGGCGTATATTGGTATAACAGAATTTGCTCAAGGAGAATTAGGAGACATTGTTTTTGTTGATGTTGATACTGAAGATGAGTGTTTAGAGCATGAAGCGGTTTTTGGTTCTGTTGAAGCAGTAAAAACAGTTTCAGATTTATTTATGCCAATTTCTGGAACTGTACTAGAATTTAATAATAAATTAGAGGAAGAACCAGAGTTAATCAATACAGACCCTTATGGAGAGGGATGGATTATTAAGATTTCAGTATCTGATATAGCAGAATTAGATACCCTTCTAGATGCGAATCAGTATAGAGATCTAGTAGCTTAAATAAAAATATATGGAAAAAAAGAAAAATCCTAATGTAAGTTTAGAGAAAAAGAAAGGCATGTTTTTTCAGATTGGTCTTGTTTTGACCCTAATTGCCGTAATTATTGCTTTTGAATGGAAATCATATGATAGAGTTGATTATAGTTTGGGACAGTTAAATATGGAAGATCTTGAGGAAGAGATAATTCCTATCACAAAACAGGAAGAGAAGCCGCCACCTCCACCTCCACCTCCACCTCCAATTGAAGAAGAAAATATTGTTGATGATGAGGAAGAGATTGAAAATGAGTTTGAGATGGAAGATTCTGAGTCAGATGAAGAGGAAGAAATTATCATAGAAGAAGAAGAAGAAGAAGAATTTTTTATGGTTGTTGAGAATATGCCAGAATTTCCTGGTGGAGATTTAGGCTTGATGAAGTATATTCAAAAAAATGTGAGATATCCAGCTATTGCTAAAGAATACAATATTACAGGAAAGGTTTATGTTAGTTTTATTGTAGATAAAACAGGAAGTGTTACAAATGTTAAAATTGTAAGAGGAGTTGATAAAAACTTAGATGCTGAAGCACTTAGAGTTGTTAAATCTTTACCTAAATATACACCTGGAAGACAAATGGGAAGACCAGTAAGAGTAATGTTTACTATACCAATTAATTTTACATTAAATTAATGAATTTTCTTGTTAAGGTTATCAATTTAGCAGCAAATATGCAATGAAAAGGTTTAAAAACTTAAAGCCTTCTGAATCAATTAAAAAAATAGTAAAATGAATATTATAACATTAAGACTTAGATAATCATACCTGCTGCTACAGTTTCATTTGTCGCCTCATCAACTAGTATCACACTTCCAGTATTTCTATTTCTTCTATAAGCATCAAAAAATAGCGGTTTAGTAGTTCTAATAGTTATTCTACCTATATCATTTAAACCTATCTCTTTATCGTCTTCTAAACGGTGAAGTGTATTGATATCCATCTTATATTTTATATCTTTAATGATACATCTTGCTGTTTGACTTGTATGTCTAATTGTATATTTACCTCTAGTGATCATTTTCTTTTCATTCATCCAGCAAATCATCAAATCAATGTCTTGAGAAGCAGTAGGTTTATTATTTTCTCTAACTAACATATCGCCTCTACTTATATCAATATCATCAGTTAAGGTCATGCATACAGACATTGGCGAAAAAGCTTCTTTAATTTTTCCATTAAAAGTGTCAATAGATTTTATTTTTGATGTGAATCCAGATGGAAGAATTGTCACTTCATCACCTGGTTTAAATACTCCTCCTTCAATTCTTCCAGCATAACCTCTATAATCTGGGTACTCTTTTGTTTGTGGACGAATAACATATTGAACTGGGAATCTGCAATCAACATGATTATGGTCAGATCCTATATGAATATTTTCAAGTAAATGCATTAATGTTGAACCTTCATACCACTCCATATTATTAGATCTATCAACTACATTATCTCCATTTAGTGCAGAAATTGGTATAAAGTGCATATCCTTAATTTCTAATTTTGATGAAAAACTCTTAAAATCGGCTTTTATTTTATTAAAAGCATCTTGACTATAGTCAACTAAATCCATTTTATTAACACAAACAGCAATATGTGGTATTTGTAATAATGAAGCAATGAATGCATGTCTTTTAGTTTGTTCTATAACACCGTGTCTTGCATCAACTAATAAAAGAGCTAGATTTGCGGTTGATGCACCTGTAACCATATTTCTTGTATATTGAATATGTCCAGGAGTATCAGCAATAATAAATTTTCTTTTAGGAGTAGCGAAATATCTATAGGCAACATCAATAGTAATTCCTTGTTCTCTTTCCGATCTTAAACCATCTGTAAGTAATGCTAGATTTACACCATCTTCACCTCTTTGTTCGCTTGTAGCTTCTAAAAGTTCCATTTGGTCTTCAAAAATAGCTTTACTATCATATAATAATCTACCTATTAAAGTGCTCTTACCATCATCTACACTACCTGCTGTAGTAAATCGTAGAAGCTCCATATCTAAATATCCTTTTGTGTCTTTCATTATTTTTTTTTTTTAAAAGTATCCTTCTTTTTTTCTATCTTCCATAGCTGCTTCTGATCTTTTATCGTCGGCTCTTCCCCCTCTTTCTGTTACCCTTGTTGAAGCAACTTCTTCAATAATTTCTTCTAGATTTTTAGCTTCAGATTCTGCAACTCCAGTACAAGTCATATCTCCAATGGTTCTACAGCGCACTGTTTTTTCTTCCCACTTTTCATTTTCTTTTAATTGGATGTAATCACATTTTCCAAGAAGCACACCATCTCTATTTACAACTTCTCTTTTATGAGAAAAATATAATGATGGGAGATTTATTTTTTCATGTAAAATATATTGCCAAACATCCATTTCTGTCCAGTTAGAGATTGGGAAGACTCTAAAATGTTCTCCAATATTTTTTCTTCCATTAAATAGATTCCACAATTCAGGTCTTTGATTTTTTGGGTCCCACTGTCCAAATTCATCTCTATGAGAGAAGAATCTTTCTTTAGCACGTGCTTTTTCTTCATCTCTCCTGGCTCCTCCCATTGCACAATCATACTTACCTTCTTCCAGCCCTTCAAGTAGTGTTACAGTTTGTAAGCCGTTTCTAGAAGCATTTGGGCCTTTTTCTTCCACTGCAGTACCTTGGTCAATGGAATCTTGAACATATTTCACAATTAATTTTTCACCTGTTTCTTCGATTAATTTATCTCTAAATCGTATGGTTTCTGGAAAATTATGTCCAGTATCCACATGCATCAGAGGGAAAGGGATTTTTCCTGGGAAGAAAGCTTTTCTTGCCAGATGAAACATTATAATAGAATCTTTTCCTCCTGAAAAAAGCATAACAGGTTTTTCAAATTGTGAAGCTACTTCTCTTAAAACAAATATAGCTTCAGATTCTAATTCTCTTAGATGTGTTAAATTATAGGAACTCATATTTTACTTTTTTTAATAATAGGAAGTATGTATTTTATAACTTTTTCTATGGATTTATCTATTGAAAGTTGAGCAGTATTGATTTCTAAATCTGGATTTTTTGGAGGCTCAAAAGGAGCATTAATTCCAGAAAGGTTACTTATTTCTCCTTGTCTAGCTTTTTTATACAGACCTTTAGTATCTCTTGCTTCACAGGTTTCTACAGAGGCATTAATATATATTTCAATAAAATTATCTCTGCCAATAATGTCTTTTGCACTTTTTCTTATTTCTATAGTAGGACTGACAAAGCAATTTAATGTTACAATTCCACAGTTAATAAATAGCTTTGAAACTTCAGAAATACGTCTTATGTTTTCAGCTCTTTCTTCAGTTGAAAAACCAAGGTTATTGCTTATCCCTACGCGAATATTATCCCCGTCAAGCAATTGATTTAATATACCTTTAGAATGCAAATACCGTTCTACTCCTTTTGCAATAGTTGTTTTGCCTGATCCTGAGAGCCCAGTCATCCAGATTACTTTTGCATTTTGTTGTAACAGGTCTTCTTTGTCTTTTTTCTGTAATATTTCATCAAAGACAGGAAATATATTTATCTCTTTTTCTACCATATTTTATGTCACTACAAAGCTACTAAAATTTATCAAATTCAAAATTGCTTCATTTCCTTATAATTTAATTAGATTTGGCTTTATAAAATTTATTATGAATAATACTATAAATATTGCTTCATATTTAGATTCTACATACTTAAAGACTGCTGAGGAAGCAGGCATTACAGAGATGAATAATCAAAAAAAAGTAGAGCAGGTGATAAAAGAAGCAATTGTTGCTAGTTTTGCTTGTGTTATGATTAGACCTAAATATGTTTCAATAGCAAAGAAAATAATTGATAACAACAAATCAAATTTAAAAATAGGCACTGTTATAGACTTTCCTTTAGGAATATCAGATACAACAGTAAAAATATTGCAGGCAAAAAATGCAATTTTAGATGGAGCTTATGATATTGATTATGTATGTGATTACAATTCGTTTAAGAGAGGTAACTTTGAGAAGTTTGATAAGGATATATTAGAAGGTACACAAATAGTTTTAAATAATAATGGGATTGTGAAGTGGATAATTGAAACAGGAGCATTATCTAGAGAAGAAATTAGAGCTATTTCAAAAAGGATTACGAGCTTAATAGAGAAAAATTTCTCTGATAATATTGCTCAGGTTTTTATTAAGACCTCTACAGGCTATTATGGGGGTTATGGAGCAACAATTAAAGACATTAAGGTTATTAAGTCTGTTTCAGGAAATTTAAAGATTAAGGCATCTGGGGGAGTTTCAACACTAGAGAAATGTTTAGATATGATAGAGGCAGGAGCAGATAGGATAGGAACATCTAAAGCGCAATTAATTATAAATAACTAGTAAGAATGAATATAGAAAAATTATTAATAAAAGCAATAAATGCTGCGATTGAGGGAGGCCATGCTATAATGGATGTATATGAATCAAATTTTGAAGTTGAACATAAAGAAGACAAATCTCCACTTACATTAGCTGATAAAAATTGTAATAAAGTGATAGAAAATCATTTAAAAGGAACAAATATTCCATTTTTAAGTGAAGAGGGAGCTGATATTAGTTATAATTCTAGAAAAGATTGGGAATATTTTTGGCTTGTTGATCCTTTGGATGGGACTAAAGAGTTTATTAAAAGAAATGGAGAGTTTACTGTAAATATTGCCTTAATCCATAATGGCAATCCAATTTTAGGTGTTATTTATGTGCCTGTTAAACAAGATCTTTATTTTGCCATGCAAGATAAAGGGTCATTTAAAGCTGTTAGAAAAAACCCTGTTTTAGAGATAAGATCCCTTATTGATTCTTCTCAGAAATTACCTGTTAAATATGAGAGAGAAAATTATGTGATAGTTGGGTCTCGTTCTCATATGTCTAAAGAAACCGAAACATTTTTTCAAGAAATGAAAATAAAATATGGGAATATTGACGTTTTGTCTGTAGGATCATCTTTAAAATTATGTATGGTAGCAGAAGGTAAAGCAGATGCCTATCCAAGATATGCCCCTACAATGGAATGGGATACTGGTGCTGGACATGCAATAGCAAAATTTGCAGGATTTTCAGTTAAGCAGTTTAATTCTGATGAAGATGTTGTATACAATAAGAAAGATCTACTAAATCCTTGGTTTTTGGTTAAATAAATTATGAAAGAGCAATTTATTAGAGCATTAAGGGATAAGGATTTCAAGGAGATTTTTGATAATGCAGGTATTTCATTTTTAATGAGAGTTGGAGGTCAAATAATGGGTTTTGTACTAACATTTATTATTGCTCATTATTTTGGCGCTAGAGGGCTTGGAGATTATGTCCTTGCAATTATAATATTAAGGATATTTGTGCTATTTGCAAAATTGGGAATTGATACAGCTTCAATTAAACTTATAGCATCATATAAAGCTAAAGAGGATTGGTTAGCTATTAATTTGTATAGGAAAAAGGTTTCTATATTGTTATTAGGTACAACATTAATAGCATCCGTTATTATGTATGTTTTTTCTTTTGGCATTGCAAATCTTGTTGGAGCAAATCCAGTCTATATAAGACTAAATGCTTTTTTTGTTTTACCTATGGCATTTTTTATATTAAATTATCAATCCTTAAGAGGTTTAAAAAAAATTGCAGAGTATTCTTTTTTTTATTGGATGTCTAGAATTGCTGCTTCCGCAATTATTATTTTAATTGCAGTTCAGTTTTCTAATAATGAGAATATCCCAATTTATGCATTTTTATTAGCATTAGTTCTTGTATCATTACTTTCTTATTTTGTGTTTTTAAGAAGTTTAAATTCTGATATAAGATCTTCAGCTATTGTAGAAAATAAGACAACAGCCATCTATTATAAGGAGATATTTGTTTTATCCTTGCCATTATTATTAGCTCAGTCTGGACAGTTTATTATGGGTTGGACAGATAAATTAATGATTGGAGGGTTCTGGAATGCTGCAGATGTTGGAGTTTATGATGTTTCTGCTAAATTCTCCATGTTTGTAAATATTGCTTTGACTTCTATAGCAAGTATAACTTCTCCAAAATTTGCTGAAACATATTCTTTGGGAGATATGGATAGGCTTAAGAAGATGGTTCTTCAAGCAACAAAAATTTCTTTTTGGTCAACACTTCCTTTATTTATAGGTTTTGTATTAATTGCACCATTTATGTTGAATATATTTGGAGATGACTTTGCAAGTGGATTTTATGTATTATGTATTTTAAGTTTTGCAAGATTGGTAAGTGCTTTGACTGGTCCTGCAGGGACATTATTACAAATGACAGGTAGACAAGTGATTTTTATGAAAGTTTTATTTATGGGGGCAATTATTAATATTGTCGCAAATTACTTGTTAATACCTATTTATGGCATATTGGGAGCTGCTATTTCAACAGGATTTAGTATAATTTTTTGGAATCTAATAATGGTGTATTATGTCAATAGAGAATTTGGATTTTTAACAATATATATACCATTTTTATCACAAGTTAAAAAAATAAGAAAATGAATCTTCCTAATTTTATGTGTATTGGTGCTGCGAAATCAGGTACAACAAGTTTATATGATATTTTAAGGCAGCATTCTCAAGTGTTTATACCTTCTTTTAAAGAGCCTCATTTCTTTGATATACCATCGGTATATAAGAATGGATTATCCTGGTATTCCAAGATCTATTTCAGTGATTTAAAATCAGAAAAGTGTATAGGTGATTTTTCACCTACATATTTATTTGATAGTCGAGCGGCTCAAAGAATTTTCGATGACTTAGGTGATAAAGTTAGATTCATTGTTATTTTGAGAAACCCTGTAGACAGAGCATATTCTCATTATCTTCATTCTAAGAGGGATGAGCATGAAAATTTATCTTTTCAAGAAGCATTATCTAAGGAGGCAGAAAGAATGGATCAATTAGATTATCTTTCTCGCATCAGATTTTCATATGTTAGGCAAGGATTGTATTTCAATATGATAACAAAATATTTTGATTTATTCTCTAAAGATAATTTTTTGATTATCAATTTTGAAAATGATTTTGTAAATCATAGGAAAGAAACAATGGAACAGATTTATAAATTTTTAGCAATAGATGCAGAAGATATAGATATTTATCTAAGAAGTAATCAGGCAAGTCAAGCTAAATATATTTGGCTAAAACAATTTATGAAAAAGACCGGATGGTGGCGTAAGACCATAAAAAATATGATTCCTTCTTTAAAGACAAGACAAATAATAAAAAATAAAATTCAAAGATTTAATCTTCGTCAATATACTCCTCCTGTCTTAGATAAACAGGAAAAAAAGTTAATCTATAATACATATTTTAAGGAAGATGTATATAAACTAGAAAAGTTATTGAATAAAAGAATGAATTGGGATTTATGATATACACCTTTAAACAAAAAATTATAGATACTATAATTGTTTTTTTACTTGTAATGAGTACAGGTGGATTATTATTTGTTTTTAATAGGAATAACATGTATTTAGTTTTTTTATGTACTCTATTAGGGACTATATTTTTTTCTAGGCAACAGTTTAAAAGAAGGCTATTTAACTCTAGTATAACAGCTTTATTTGTTCTTATTCTTTTATTTTGGACTAACTATTCATTTGGGCTGTCTGGCCAGTTAGTAAGTAAGTATTTATATTACATGGTAGTTCTTTTTGTAAGTGCTCTTACTTTTTTTCATTTTAGTAATAACAGGAATCTATCTATTTTTTCTGAGCGGCTCTATATTGTTTTAAAGTTTTTAACTATTCATGCCTTTTTTCAAGCACTAGCTTATTTGTTTATAGGAAATAATTTGCAAACTATATATCATAAGGAATATGAATGTACAACTTTTAATTATTTATTTTATTATGCTTCAACAGAAGTGAAGAAATTTTCTGAGATTTCATTGTTTGGCTTTAATCTGATGAGAAATCAAGGTCTTTTTTGGGAGGCAGGTGTCGCGCAGTTATTTTTAAATATGTATTTTTTTCTTGAGGCATTTGTTTTTAAAAGGAACAGATTAATGCTGATTTTAGCTATAATAGTTATTATTAGTACTTATTCTACAATAGGGATAATTATTTTATTGATACAAATGTTTTATTATGCTTTTTTTCAAAACAGGAGTTTTCTAGCATTAGTTTTTGCAATTGTAACCTTTTTTTCAATCTCATCACTTGTTATTTATAATATTCAAGAAAAGACAACAGGAGAAAAACAAGCTTCATTTCAAAAACGATATTTTGATCTAATACAGCCTTTTTTTATTGCGCTTGACAACCCTATAACAGGTGTAGGATTAGATTTATATAAATTTCAAGAATACAGGTCAGAATTCTATATTAATTCTTCTCGATACAGTATTATTGAGGAAAATGTAGGTTTAGACTTAAAGATGGAAACTACCGAGCAAGGAAGTAGTAATTCATTTATGTATATATTAGCTGCAATGGGGTTTCCTACAGGCTTATTTATAATTTATTTGTTTTTCAAACAGTCAGTTATTGAGGAAAATAAATTTTTATTCTTATTAGTTATATCATTATCATTATTTTCCTCTCCTCTTTTGCTTAGACCTTTTTTAGTTTTCCTTATTTTTTCTGGTTTTGTCCGGTTCAATCTAAGATTTATTCGTTAATGATATGAATAGATACGTTATACTTTTCTTTACCATTATAAGTTTAAATTTATTTCCTCAAGATAAGATTTCAGAAGACCTTTATGGATTTAGAATGAGCACATCTTTTATTTTTTTTGATATACAAGATACAGCGTTTACGAATAAGGTTATTAGTTTGCAGCCTAAATTACTTTGTTTTCCTGGCGGGTTTGGTAATTTTTATCATTTACAAGGAGTGGGTTATGGAGTTAAGCCAGATGAAGTGGCAGGATATAATAAGGGAGTAAAATCTAAACTTGCTAGATCTTTAAATGCAATTAGTGGTAAAAAAGGTCATGATAAGAATTATATTTATGATTTTA
>MDSZ01014047.1_pt1 | contig 19130 bp, 17 predicted proteins | sample 811201 | NCBI WGS metagenome assembly MDSZ01 (sample SAMN05326647, study PRJNA326480) | marine metagenome | isolation source: seawater | place: Indian Ocean: North | collected 2010 | reverse complement strand
TTCTGTTGATATGATTAAATCTAAATTAAAAAACCCTTCTATTTTTCAAGTCTTTTCATCAATATATGAAATTTATGCAGAACAATCTAATTCTAAAGTTTGGATGTGTAAAAGCTTAACAAATATGAATTACTTTGATCAGATTGAAAGAGAAAAGCTATCTCCAGTCTATATATATATTTATAGAGATGGAAGAGATGTAGATATTTCATTTAAGAAAGCAATTGTTGGCCCAAAACACTCTTATTTAATAGCAAAAAAATGGGAAGAGGATCAAACATTATGTGACAAAATAAAAAAAAATGTTTCTAGTTCTCGATTTATTTCTGTTAAATACGAGGATTTAATTTTATATCCAAAAAAAACTTTATTTCATATTTGTAAAAAAATTAAAATAAAATACGATGATAAAGTTTTAAATTATTACAAATCAAAAGAATCTAAAGTTTCAGCTTCAGCTGGTGAAATGTGGAGTAATTTATCAAAACCAATATTAAAAAATAATACATCAAAATTTATTAAAAGTTTAAATAAAGAAGATCTTTTAATATTTGAAAGTATTGCTATCAAATCCCTTAGTAGATTAGGTTATAATCTTTTAAATCCTAAGAGAAATCTTTTAACTAAATTTAGTGATTTAGATATTGAAAGATTCAAAAAGATAAATTCAGAATTAAAAGAAAATGTTATTAAAAATGCAAATAAAACTGATTTAATATTAAGAGAGCCACATGAAAATTTTAAGAAGAAAAATTTAGCTTCAAAAACTTTTTAATTGAAATTGTTCATTCTTAACTACTAAGTAATTTGAATTTTTAATCCAATCTCCTACATTTATGTATTTACTATTACTATTTATTTTTTTTTCTGTTGGTTGATGAGAATGTCCAAAAATATAATAATCATGATGATTCGTATTTTCTATTTGTTTACAATAATTATATATTCTTTCATTATTAATTATTGAATAATCTTTAGTTCCATTTTTTTTTCTATTTGAAAGATAGATACCTAATTTGATTCCAATATCGGGGTGGATCCATCTATATAGGAATCTTGATATTTTATTTTTGAATATGAGTTTTAAAAACTTATATCCAAGATCACCTTTTCCAATACCATCTCCATGACCAACTAATAATAAGTTATTATTTATTCTTATTTTAATTTTATCAGGATAAACATTGATACCTAGTTCTTTCTGAAAATAATCTAATACCCACATGTCATGATTTCCAAGTATCAAATGAATATTGACTCCTTTGTCTGATAACTCAGTGATTTTACCTAAAAATCTTGTAAAACCTTTGGGGACGACTTCTTTATACTCAAACCAAAAGTCAAAAATATCTCCCAATAAAAATAGTTCCTTTAAATTAGATTCAATTGAATTTAAGAAAGATAAAATTTTTAATTCTCTTTTTTTACTTTCTATATGATTAGGTGAGCCAAAATGAAAATCTCCTAAAAAATATGCTTTATCATTATTTTTTAGCGAGATCGTTATTTCTTTCATTTTCTTTATTTTCTGAATTTAATTTATCGCTTTTATCGACTGTATCATTTTTCTTTTCATCTAATTTGATCTCGGGATTTAATTTATCACTTTCATCAATTGTATCATTTTTCTTTTCATCTAATTTGATCTCGGGAGTTTTAAATGGTCTTTTTCCAATCAACTTTTCAATATCGGATTGAAATAGAATTTCTTTTTTTAATAGTTCTTTTGCAATTATTTCTAATTGTTCTTTTTTTTCTTTTAATAGATTGATTGTTCTTTGATAAGCCTTTTCTACTATTCTTTTAGCTTCATAATCTATTTTTTCAGCTGTGGAGTCTGAATATGGTTTTGTAAAATTATAGTCAGTCTTTTTAGAATCAAAGAATGATATATTTCCTATTACATTATTCATTCCATACATTGTTACCATACTATATGCCATCTTTGTTATTCTTTCTAAATCACTAAGCGCGCCTGTTGATATTTTTCCAAAAACTAGTTCTTCTGCAGCCCTTCCGCCAAGTGCCATGCACATGTCATCCAACAATTGTTCAGTTTGATATAAATATTGTTCTTTTGGGAGATATTGAGCATATCCTAGTGCAGCTATTCCTCTAGGGACTATACTAACTTTCACTAGTGGATCAGCATATTTTAAAAACCATCCAGTAATTGCATGTCCTGCTTCATGATAGGCAACAATTTTTTTCTCTTCTGGAGAAATTATTTTACTCTTTTTTTCAAGGCCTCCTATGACTCTATCAATAGCATCTTGAAAATCATCCATTTCAACAAAATCTTTATTTTTTCTCGCTGCAATTAATGCTGATTCATTACAAACATTAGCTATTTCAGCTCCAGCAAATCCAGGTGTCTGTGCCGCCAGATGTTTAATATTAACATTTGAATCTAATTTAATATTTTTAGCATGTACTTTAAAAATTGCTTCTCTTCCAATTAAATCTGGTTTGTCAATACTAATTTGTCTATCAAATCTTCCAGGTCTTAGTAGCGCTGAGTCCAGTACATCTGGTCTATTTGTTGCAGCTAAAATTATTACACCTGAATCTGTACTAAATCCATCCATTTCAACTAATAATGAATTTAATGTATTTTCTCTTTCATCATTTGATCCTGGCATTTGACCTCTTCCCCTTGATCTTCCTATTGCATCAATTTCATCTATGAAAACTATACATGGAGCTTTCTCATTAGCTCTTTTAAATAAATCTCTTACTCTTGCAGCTCCAACTCCAACAAACATTTCTACAAAATCAGATCCAGATAATGAATAAAATGGAACTGCAGCTTCACCAGCCACAGCTTTAGCAAGTAATGTTTTACCTGTGCCAGGTGGTCCTACTAATAAAGCTCCTTTAGGTATTTTACCCCCAAGCTTAGTAAATTTTTTTGGATTTTTAAGAAACTCAACAATTTCTTTAACTTCTTCTTTAGCTTCATCTAAACCAGCAACATCTTCAAAAGTTAATTTAATTTTGCTTTCCGAATCAAATAGCGAAGCTTTAGATTTACCAATATTAAATATTTGTCCTCCTGCGCCAGATCCAACTGACATTCTTCTGAGTAAATACCAAAAACCAAGTAATATTATAATTGTAAACCCCCATGTCTGAAAAAATGAGAAAGCATCATATCTTTTTTCTGTCAAGTATTCAACTTCATTACTATTATCTTTTTTCATACTGTTAGTTAGATCAAAATACCTTTTCTCAAAACTTTCTAGCGATGTGATTTCAAATGTATAATGAGGGCCATTTATATCATTTTCAAGGCCATTAATCTCTAGTTCATCTTTGTAATCAATATTTTGTAAAGCATCTTCTTTCAAAGTAACTTCTACATATTCCTGATTTTTGATAACAACTACTTTTTTTACATCATGACTTAAAATCATATTTTTAAATCGATTGTAATCTATTGTTATAGGTTTGCTAACAAGCAATCCAATAGCTATATATACAATAGATAAAACACCTATTATTATCCAAATCTGATTATTTATAACAGGTTTGTTATTGAGAATATTTTTTCCTTTTTCTTTTTTCATTTTTCAATTATATTATTACCATCACCCCATAGCTTATCTAGATTATAGTGATATCTTTTTTCTTTAAGAAAAATATGAGCTACAACATTTACAAAGTCTAATATTAACCATTCTTTATTAAATTCACCTTCTTTTTTCCATGGTTTTTCATTTGTATTCTCATAAACTTTTTTTTCAATATTTTCAGCAATAGAATCTAATTGAATATCTGAGTTTCCAGAACATATAACAAAATAATCACAAATAGAGTTTTTTATTTTTTCGAGATTTATGATTGAAACTTCTTTTGCTTTTTTATCCTTCATGCTTTTTGCAATAATATTGCTTAGTTTTTTTGAATTTACTAATTGGTTTTTTTCTTTCATGAAATAACTTAAATTTGACGTAAAATTACAAAATTTAGTTGCATAAAACATCAGGAAAATCTTTATTTGATATTGAAAATATTATACATTTAAAAGAATGCTCTTCTACAAATGATTTTTTGATTGATTTAATTAAAAATTCAAATTGTAAAGAAGGAAAGGTTGTTAGCGCCAATTTTCAATCAAGTGGAAGAGGTCAAAGAAATAATAATTGGATATCAGAAAAAAATGTTAACCTTACATTTTCCCTATTGGTCGAACCTAATTTAAAAATATCATATCAATTCTATTTGAATATTATATCTTCTTTAACTTTATATAAAGTATTATTTTCTATTCTTGGCAGAAACATTAAAATTAAATGGCCTAATGATATTTATTATAAGAATAAAAAAATTGCGGGCATACTAGTAGAAAATATAGTGAAATATAAAAATATTCAAAAATCAATTATTGGATTTGGTATAAATGTAAATCAAAAACACTTTCCAATTTCTAATGCGGTTTCAATTTTTAACATTAAATTGATTAAATCAAATAAAAACAAATTATTGAAATCAATTTTAATTGAATTTGAAAAAAACTATAATTTGTTAAAAAATAAAAAATATGAAACTTTATTTTCTAATTATAGTAATAAGTTATTTATGTTAAACCAAACTGTGATTTGTAAAGAAAACATAAATAATAAGGGTATTTTAAAAGGAATAACTAAATTTGGAAAATTATTGATAAAAATAAATAACGATTATAAAGAATTTTCAGTTGGTAATTTTCATTTAACTAGATGAATTGATATAAAATGGATAAAATAATAAGTAAAGTTGAGTATAAAGTTAAAGATCTAACCCTTTCTGAATGGGGTAGAAAAGAAATTAAATTAGCCGAGGCTGAGATGCCTGGCCTAATGAGTTTAAGAAAAGAATATTCAAAAAGTAAACCTTTAAAGGGAGCTAGGATTGCAGGTTGTCTTCATATGACTATTCAAACAGCTGTATTAATTGAAACTCTTATTGAGCTTGGTGCCGAAGTTTCTTGGTCTTCATGTAATATATTTTCAACACAAGATCATGCTGCCGCCGCAATAGCAAAAGAAAACATTTCCGTTTTTGCTTGGAAAGGTATGAGTGAAGATGAATTTGATTGGTGTATTGAAAAAACATTATATTCATTTAAAGATAATAAGCCTTTGAATATGATATTAGATGATGGAGGAGATTTAACAAATATGGTATTAGATAGATTTCCAAAGTTAATAGATGATATTAAAGGAATATCTGAAGAAACAACAACTGGTGTTGCGAGATTATATGAAAGAGTTAAAGATGGCAAATTACCAATGCCAGCGATTAATATTAATGATTCTGTTACAAAATCAAAGTTTGACAATAAGTATGGTTGTAAAGAGTCTCTAGTTGATGCAATAAGAAGAGCAACTGATGTTATGCTTGCAGGTAAAGTTGCAGTTGTTGCAGGTTATGGAGATGTTGGTAAAGGATCAGCAGCTTCTTTGAGAGGTGCTGGAGTAAGGGTAATTGTATCTGAAATTGATCCAATATGTGCTTTGCAAGCAGCAATGGACGGTTTTGAGGTTAAGAAAATTTCTAATGTTATCAAAGAAGCTAATATAATTGTCACAGCTACAGGAAATAAGGATATTATTAGCAAATCTCATTTTTTAGCCATGCGTGATAAGGCAATAGTTTGTAATATAGGACATTTTGATAATGAAATTGATATGAATTGGTTAGACAAAAATTATGGCGATAAAAAAGTTGAAATTAAACCTCAAGTTGATTTATATAACCTAGATGGCAAGGAAATTATTGTTTTAGCAGAAGGTAGATTAGTTAATTTGGGTTGCGCAACTGGACACCCTTCTTTTGTAATGTCTAATTCTTTTACCAATCAAGTACTGGCTCAGATTGAGTTATGGAAGAATTATAAAAACTATGAAAATAAGGTTTATATGCTTCCAAAGCATTTAGATGAGAAAGTTGCTAGACTTCATTTAGATAAAATTGATGTTGAATTAGAAACTTTAAGTGAGGATCAAGCTAAATATATTGGTGTTAACAAAAACGGACCTTATAAGCCTGATTATTATAGATATTAATTTTCAAATCATTTAAATTTATTAATCTAATATTTTCTATTTTAGCATTATGTTAAATGGAAAAGTTGTAATTATTTCTGCTCCTTCTGGTGCTGGAAAATCAACTATTGTTAATTTTTTACTTAAAGTATTTACAAATTTATCTTTTTCGGTTTCTGTTACTACTAGAAAAATTAGAACAGATGAAAAAGAAGGTAGAGATTATTATTTTATTTCAAAAGAGGAGTTTAAAAAATTAATTTTAGAAAATAAACTTGTAGAATGGGAAGAGGTGTATGATGGTGATTTTAAAGGGACCCTAAAGTCTGAAGTCGAATCAATTATATCAAAAAAAAAACATATAATTTTTGATGTTGATGTAAAAGGTGGGTTGAGTTTAAAAAAATATTTTGGAGAATCTGGACTATCAATTTTTATTAATGTTTCAAGTATCGATATTTTAAAGAAGAGGTTAATTAATAGGGGTACTGAATCAAATGAAGAAATTGAGGAAAGGTTGTTAAAAGCCAAAGAAGAATTTTCATTAAAAAATAAGTTTGATCTTATTATTGATAATAATGATCTATCTGATACCTTAAAAAATTTAAAAAATACTGTCCAAAAGTTTATAAATAATTAAAATGGAAATTGGTCTTTTTTTTGGAACTTTTAATCCTGTTCACAATGGTCATTTGATAATAGCAAAATCAGTTATAAATCAATTAAAATTAGATCAAATTTGGTTTGTTTTATCTCCATTGAGCCCTTTTAAAAATAATGACGAATTACTTGATAAAAATATAAGAGCAGATTTAATAAATATTGCTTTATCTAAAGAAAAAAAAATGTTATTGTGTAAAGAGGAGTTCAAAATGAAAATGCCAAATTATACAGTTGATACACTTGATTTATTAAAAAAAAAATATCCTGATTGTATATTTAAATTATTACTAGGAGAAGATAATTTTTTCAAAATTAAATTATGGAAAAACCATTCTAAAATACTAAATAATTATGAAATTATAATTTATCCCAGAAACAACTTGCATACGGATATAAAATCCGAAAAAACTATAAAATTAGATCATGAATTAATTGATATTTCTTCATCAAAAATCAGAAAAAATATAAAATTAGGCTTATCTATTGAAGAATATGTCCCTTCTAAAGTTAATGACCAAATTAAAGATAAAAGATATTTTCTATGAACATTAAACAGTGAGAATTTCTTTTTCTTTTGAACTAATTAAATTATCAATTTTATTAATAAATGAATTTGTAATTTCTTGAATTTCACTTTCTCCTGACCTTATTGAATCTTCAGATAATCCCTCTTCATGTAATTTTTTTAAAGAATCATTTGATTCCTTTCGGATATTTCTAATGGTTATTTTACATTTTTCCCCCTCATTTTTTACTTGTTTTACCAATACCAGTCGTCTTTCTTCAGTTAAAGGTGGTATATTAATAATTATAGTTTCACTGTCATTTTGTGCATTAAGCCCCGTATCGCTATTCATTATTGATTTTTCTATTTCAGGAATTATATTTTTATCCCACGGTTTAATCATTATAGTCTTAGGATCTGGTGTAGTTATGGATGCAATTTGATTAATGGGAGTAGAATTGCCATAATAATCAACTGAAATATTGTTTAATATATTTGGGTTAGCTTTTCCAGCTCTGATGGTGGAAAGTTCTTTATTCATGAACTCTATAGATTTACCCATAGTTTCGTTTGTTTTTTCTAAAATTATATTTATATCTTCCATAATTAATATACTAATGTTCCAATTTTTTTACCATCAATTATTGATATAAGATTCTTTGGCTTATTCATATCAAAAACAATTATTGGTAGTTTATTTTCTTTACATAAAGTAAAAGCAGTCATGTCCATAATGCTTAGATTATTTTTATATACATCTTCAAAGCTTATTTCTGTAAATTTTTTTGCATTTTTATCCTTTTCAGGGTCAGAAGTATATATGCCATCAACTCGAGTTCCTTTTAAAACAACATTAGCTTCTATTTCAATAGCCCTTAAACTTGCCGTGGAGTCTGTTGTGAAGTAAGGTTTTCCTAATCCCGCTCCAAAAATTACAATTCTACCCTTTTCTAGGTGTCTAATTGCTCTTCTTCTAATAAAAGGTTCGCAAACTTGATCAATATTTACACCAGACATTAATCTTGTATCGCATCCAAGTTTTTCTAATTGACTTTGTAATGCCATGCAATTTATCAAAGTAGCTAACATACCCATGTAATCACCTTGAACTCTTTCTATTCCACTTTTTTCAGCATCAATTCCTCTGAAAATATTTCCGCCACCAATAACTATTGCGATTTCTACTCCTTTTCTCTTTATTTCTTTTATCTCATTAGAATATTTTTCTAATTGAAGTGGATCAATGCCATAATTTTTATCACCGATCAGTGCTTCCCCACTAACTTTTAGTAGAATTCTTTTAAATTTCATATAAAGATATTTTTGACACAAATATAATATTTCAATTTTTATGTATATCTAAATAAATAAAAAATGATTTAAATAATATTTTTCTTAAAATTTGAATAAAATAAAAAAGGTTATATTTTTGCAAACCTTTGGGCTTATATATATCAAAAAAGGTATTCTTTTTTATTATTGCATAGGGGGGGATACCAAAGCGGCCAACTGGGGCAGACTGTAAATCTGTTGACTTATGTCTTCGCAGGTTCGAATCCTGCTCCCCCCACTTAGATGTATACAAGCGGGCGTAGCTCAGTTGGTAGAGCGACAGCCTTCCAAGCTGTAGGTCGCGGGTTCGAGTCTCGTCGCCCGCTCTTAATAGGCCGATGTAGCTCAGAGGTAGAGCACTTCCTTGGTAAGGAAGAGGTCACGGGTTCAATTCCCGTCATCGGCTCAGGAAAAGATAGTTTAATAATTGAAAAATTATTTTATTGAATTAAATTTGTGTTAAAAAATTAAAAATTATGGCTAAAGAAACATTTGATAGATCAAAACCTCATGTTAATATTGGAACTGTAGGTCATGTTGATCATGGAAAAACAACTTTGACTGCTGCTATTACCAAAGTATTGGCTGATAAGGGATTAGCAGAGAAAAAGGATTTTGAACAAATTGATAATGCTCCAGAAGAAAAGGAAAGGGGTATTACAATTAATACTGCTCACGTTGAGTATCAAACTGAAAATCGTCATTATGCTCACGTAGACTGTCCTGGGCATGCTGATTATGTTAAAAATATGGTAACTGGTGCTGCTCAGATGGATGGCGCTATACTTGTTGTTGCAGGAACTGATGGTCCTATGCCACAAACAAGAGAGCACATTCTGTTAGCAAGACAAGTAGGGGTACCCGCGTTAGTAGTATTTATTAACAAGGTTGACCTAGTTGATGATGCTGAATTGTTAGAGCTTGTAGAAATGGAAGTAAGAGAATTGCTTTCTTTTTATGAATTTCCAGGTGATGATATTCCAATTGTTCAAGGTTCTGCCCTTGGTGCTTTAAATGGTGAAGATAAATGGGTTGAAAAAATTATGGAACTTATGAAATCTGTTGATGAATATATTCCGCAACCTGAAAGAGAAACAGATAAAGATTTTCTTATGCCAGTTGAAGATGTTTTTTCTATAACTGGTAGAGGAACTGTTGCTACTGGTAGAATTGAAAGAGGTACTGTTAATACTGGCGATGCTGTTGATATCATTGGAATGGGTGCTAAAGATTTAAAGTCTACAATAACTGGTGTTGAAATGTTTAGAAAAATTCTTGAAAAAGGTGAAGCTGGTGACAATGCTGGCATGTTATTACGTGGGATTGAAAAAGAAGATATAAAGAGAGGTATGATAATTTGTAAGCCAGGTTCTGTGACGCCTCACTCACATTTTAAGGCTGAAGTATATGTATTGTCTAAAGAAGAAGGTGGAAGACACACACCTTTTTTCAAGAAATATAGACCTCAATTCTATTTAAGAACTACTGATGTAACTGGAGAAATTTCTCTTCCTGAAAAAGTAGAAATGGTAATGCCAGGTGATAACGTTACTATTGAAGTAAAATTAATTAATAGAGTAGCTTTAGAAAAAGGCCTTAGATTTGCTATTCGTGAAGGAGGAAGAACTGTTGGAGCTGGACAAGTAACCGAAATACTAGATTAATATTTTTGGATATCTTTTAGAGTAATTGTTTGTATATAACAAACAATTACTCTAAATTTGCAGGTCATTTGACCTTCATTTGTTCTTTAAACGGGTGTAGCTCAATTGGTAGAGTAGCGGTCTCCAAAACCGTTGGCTGGGAGTTCGAGTCTCTCCACCCGTGCAAACGGGAGTTAAATTATTTATTATTGATTATGAAAAACTTGATAAATTATCTTACCCAGTCTTACGAAGAAATGATTCACAAAGTATCTTGGCCTAGTCTAAGTAGTCTACAAAATAGTTCTGTATTGGTTTTAGTTGCTTCTCTAATTTTTGCAATTTTCATTGGCTTAATAGATTTAGGTTTTGAAAATTTAATGTCAATTTTTTATAAATCCTTTTAGATATTGTTATGAGTGTAAAATGGTATGTTATAAGGGCCATAAGTGGCAAAGAGAACAAAATAAAAACTTATTTAGAAAAAGAAATTGTTAGAAAAAAACTAGAGAAGTTTGTTCCTGATGTTTTAATTCCCAATGAAAAAATTTACGTTATGAGGGATGGTAAAAAGAAAATAAAAGAAAGAAATTATTTTCCAGGTTATGTTTTAGTTTCTGCTGATTTTTCTCATGGCGAAGTTCAACATCTAATTAATAATGTTCCAGGAGTCATTGGTTTTCTTGGTTCTGGAAAAGGTGCTTCTAAAATACCTATTCCACTACGTGAGGATGAAATAAATAGAATTTTTGGAAAAGTTGATGAATCTAAAATTGACGAAGCTTCATCACTTACCTCTTTTGTTGTGGGTGAAAGTGTTAAAGTAATGGATGGTCCTTTCAATGGTTTTACTGGTAATATCTCGGAAATATTTGAAGAAAGAAAAAAAATTAATGTTACCGTTAAAATTTTTGGAAGAAATACTCCAGTAGAATTAAATTATTATCAGGTTGAAAAAATAAATTAAATGGCAAAACAAATCGATACATATCTTAAATTGCAAATAAGAGGAGGGCAAGCTAATCCTTCTCCACCCGTTGGTCCTGCATTAGGAAGTAAAGGTTTAAATATCATGGAATTTTGTAATCAATTCAATGCTAGAAGTGAAGATAAAAAAGGGCAGGTTTTACCTGTTTTAATCACAATTTATAAAGATAAATCTTTTGATTTTGTTATTAAAACACCTCCTGCTTCTGTTTTAATTCTTGAAGCTGCTAATAAAAAGAAAGGTTCAGATCAATCAAATATAAATAAAGTAGGATCTATTACTTGGGATCAAGTTAAAACTATTGCAGAGACAAAAATGAAGGATCTTAATTCATTTAAAATCGAGTCTGCAATGAGGATGATAGCTGGTACTGCAAGAAGTATGGGCGTAAGAGTTAAAGGTGATTTTCCTGTGAATTAAATTAATTTTATAAATGAGTAGAATAAAGAATAATAGAAAAAAAGGTTTAGAAAATTATAAAATAGATGATTTTTATTCACTTAAAAAGGCATCTGAATTAGTTAAAGAAATTTCTTTTGAAAAATTTGATGCTTCAGTTGATGTGGACATAAGACTTGGTGTTGATCCAAAAAAAGCTGATCAAATGGTAAGAGGGGTTGTTGTTTTACCACATGGTACTGGGAAAAAGAATAAAGTTTTAGTTTTATGCAATCCTGACAAAGAAAAAGAATCTAAGGATTCAGGTGCTGATTTAGTAGGTTTAGATCAATACACAAAAAAAATTGAATCTGGATGGACAGATTTTGACATTATCATAACTCAACCTTCTCTAATGCCAAAATTAGGTAAACTAGGAAAAATTCTTGGACCACGAGGATTAATGCCTAACCCTAAATCTGGAACTGTTACAGATGATCTTGGTAAAGCAATTAAAGAAGTTAAAGGAGGTAAAATTGATTTTAAAGTTGATAAAAATGGAATTATTCACTCTTCTATTGGTAAGGTTTCTTTTGATTCTACTAAAATTGAAGAAAATGCTTCAAAATTAATTGACTCTATCGTAAAGTTAAAACCGTCTTCAACTAAGGGTAGTTATCTTAAAAGTATTTCAATTTCGAGTACTATGAGTAGCTCTATTAAAATTGATAAAACAAGTATAAGTAGCTTATAATATGAAAAAAGAAGATAAAATATTATTAGTAGAAAATTTATCAAAGAAATTTGATGAAAATAATATTTTTTATATAATGGATGCTTCTGGTCTTACAGTTTCTCAAGTAAATCAATTTAGAGAAAAATGTTTTAAAAAAGATATTGAATATAATGTTGTAAAAAATTCATTTATAAAAAAAGCTCTTGAAAATAATGAAAATGATTATTCTCCATTGATTAACAAAGATGTTCTTTCTGGTTTTTCCGGCGTACTTTTTTCAAAGTTAAGTCCAAGTGAACCAGCTAAAATTTTAAAAGATTTTAGAAAAATTATTGGAGATGATTATTTAAAATTAAAAGCAGCTTCTATAGATTTAGAATTTTATATAGGAGATGAAAATTTAAATTCTTTAAGTAAGTTAAAGAGTAAAAATGAACTAATTGGTGGTATAATTACATTATTAAAATCACCAATTAAAACTGTTTTAAGCTCCCTAAAGGATGCAGAAAGTAAACTCTCAGGAGTTATTAAACAATTAGAAAATAATAGTAAATAAAACTAAAATTATAATAAAATGGCAGATATAAAATCATTAGCTGAAAAACTTGTTAATTTATCAGTAAAAGATGTGAATGAATTAGCAAATATTTTAAAAGATGAATATGGTATTGAACCTGCAGCTGCAGCTGTAGTATCAACAGCAGCTTCATCTGGTGGGTCAGATTCTTCTGAAGCGACAGAAGAAAAGTCAAATTTTGATATAATATTGAAATCGGCTGGAGCTTCTAAATTAGCAATCGTAAAACTTGTAAAAGAAATTTCTGGTTTAGGATTGAAAGATGCTAAAGACTTGGTTGATGCTGCTCCAAAAGCAGTTAAAGAAGGTGTTGCTAAAGATGAAGCAGAAACAGCTAAGAAACAATTAGAGGAAGCTGGTGCTGAAGTTGAATTAAAGTAAAACGATAACTAGTTATAATAAAAACTAGTTTTTTTGAATTGTTTTTTAATTTAAATACATAAACTATTGAGAAATAATAATACATCAAAAAGAGTTGACTTTTCTAAAATTAGAAGAATAATTGATTATCCTGATTTTCTAGATGTTCAATTACAGTCCTATAAAGATTTTTTTCAATTAGAGACAGCGCCTGAAAACAGAACACATGAAGGTCTTTATAAAGTATTTATGGAGAATTTTCCGATTTCTGATTCGCGAGAAAATTTTATTTTAGAATTTGTAGATTATACTGTTGATCCTCCAAAATATAATGTGAATGAATGTGTTGATAGAGGATTAACATATTCTTTGCCTTTAAAAGCAAAATTAAGATTGATATGTAATGATGAGGATAATGATGATTTTGAAACAATTGAACAAGAAGTGTTTTTAGGCAACATTCCTTACATGACTTTGAAAGGATCATTTGTTATTAATGGAGCAGAGAGAGTTGTTGTTTCACAACTTCATAGATCTCCTGGAGTGTTTTTTGCTCAAAGCAAACATACAAATGGTACACCTTTATATTCAGCTAGAATTATTCCATTTAGAGGATCTTGGATAGAGTTTGCTACTGATGTAAATAATATAATGTATGCTTATATAGATAGAAAAAAGAAATTCCCGATTACAACTTTGTTAAGAGCAATAGGTTACGGTACAGATAAAGATATATTAGATATATTTAATTTATCTGAAGAAGTGACTGTTTCAAAGTCAAATTTGAAATCTATTATTGGAAGAAAACTTGCTGCAAGGGTTTTAAAGACTTGGATTGAAGATTTTGTAGATGAAGATACTGGTGAATTAATATCTGTTGATAGAAACGAAGTGATTTTAGAAAGAGATCATGAGATACAAAAAGAAGATATTCAGACTATAATTGATTCTGAATCAGCTTCAATAATTATTCATAGAGAGGATATAAATATTGCTGAGTACATGACAATATTTAATACACTTAAAAAAGATAGCTCAAACTCAGAAAAAGAGGCATTAGAAGAAATTTATAGACAACTAAGAAATTCTGAAGCACCTGATGAGGAAACCGCTAGAGATATTATACAAAATCTATTTTTTAGTGATAAAAGGTATGATCTAGGTGAGGTTGGTAGATATAGAATAAATAAAAAATTAGGTATAAATGATGATTTTGAAACAAGAGTTTTAACTAAAAATGATATTATTCTAATTGTTAAATATTTGATAACATTAATTAATGCAAAAGCTGTTGTTGATGATATTGATCATTTGAGTAATAGGAGAGTTAGAACTGTTGGTGAGCAGCTTTATTCTCAATTTGGTGTTGGATTAGCAAGAATGTCTAGAACAATAAGGGAGAGAATGAATGTAAGAGATAATGAAGATTTCAAACCAGTTGATTTAATTAATGCTAGAACCCTTACTTCTGTTATAAATTCATTTTTTGGAACAAATCAATTATCTCAATTTATGGATCAAACAAATCCTCTTGCTGAAATAACTCATAAAAGAAGGATGTCTGCTTTAGGTCCTGGTGGATTATCAAGGGAAAGGGCTGGTTTTGAAGTTAGGGATGTTCATTATACGCACTATGGAAGATTATGTACAATCGAAACACCTGAGGGTCCAAATATTGGACTAATTTCATCTTTATGTGTTCATGCTAAAGTGAATAATATGGGTTTTATAGAAACGCCTTATAGAAAAGTTGAAAAAGGTAAAGTTGATATGTCTGGAAAAGCTTTTTATTTAACAGCCGAAGATGAAGACGACTCATATATTGCTCAAGCTAATGCTGATTTAAAAGCATCAGGTCATTTTAAAAATAATTTAGTTAAAACCAGATTTGAAGGTGATTTCCCTCTCGTTAAGGGTAAAGAAATTAAATATATGGATGTTGCACCTAATCAAATTGTTTCAGTTGCTGCTTCATTGATTCCTTTTTTAGAACATGATGATGCAAATAGAGCTTTAATGGGCTCAAATATGATGAGACAGGCAGTTCCTTTGATGAGACCTGAGGCCCCTATTGTTGGAACAGGCATTGAATCTAGAGTTGCTAGTGATTCTAGATCGACAATTGTCGCAGAAGGAAAAGGTACAGTTACTTATGTAGATTCTCATAAAATAGAAATTGTTTATGATTTAAATAAGGATGAAAAACTTGTTTCTTTTGACGATGATGATAATAGAAAAACTTATGATCTGGTAAAGTTTAGAAGATCAAATCAAGATACATGTATCAATATTTCACCAATAGTTAAAATAGGTGATAAAGTTTCTAAAGGTCAAGTTTTATGTCAAGGGTTTGCTACCGATAATGGCGAATTAGCTTTGGGGAGAAATTTAAAAGTTGCTTTTATGCCATGGCAGGGATATAATTTTGAAGATGCTATTGTTATTTCTGAAAAAGTTGTAAAGGATGATATTTTTACATCTCTACATATTGAAGAATTTAAATTAGAAGTTAGAGATACTAAAAGGGGGCAAGAAGAATTTACCTCAGAATTACCAAATGTAAGTGATGAAGCAGTTAAGAATTTAGATGAAAACGGTATAGTGGTTGAAGGATCTAGTGTTAAAGAAGGGGATATTCTTATTGGAAAAATAACTCCTAAAGGAGAAAGCGATCCTACTCCAGAAGAGAGATTATTAAGGGCAATTTTTGGTGATAAAGCTGGAGATGTTAAAGATGCATCTTTAAAGGGACCACCATCATTAAACGGTGTTGTTGTTGGTAGTAAAGTATTTTCTAGACAAAAAAAGGATAAGGAATCTAAAAAGCTAATAAAAAAACAGTTAGATGAATTAAAACAAAATTATAGTAAATCTTTAAATGATCTAAAAAATAAGTTGATAGGTAAGTTTGAAATTTTACTTAAATCTAAAAAATCACAAGATATTTATCATAAATATGGAGATTTGGTCATCAAAAAAGGTACTAACTTCACAAGAAAAAACATTTCTGAAAAACTTTTTCCTACTGATAATATTTATTACGATAAATCAAGTTTAAATGTTCCAGAAGAATCTAGTTTGCTTAATGATATTGTTTTAGAAAATTGGACAGATGATAATAAGATTAATAATCTTGTTGCTAAAGCAGTAAAGAATTATATTATTAAAAGAAATGAGTTAATATCTATTTTTAAACGAGAGATATATTCTTTAGAAGTTGGAGATGAATTAGCTCCTGGAATTGTCCAAATGGCAAAAGTTTTTGTTGCAAAAAAAAGAAAGTTAAAGGTTGGTGATAAGATGGCAGGAAGGCATGGTAATAAAGGTGTTGTAGCAAAAATTGTTAGAGAAGAAGATATGCCTTTTCTTGAAGACGGTTCTTCTGTTGATATAGTTTTAAACCCATTGGGTGTTCCTTCAAGAATGAACATTGGTCAATTATACGAGACGGCCTTAGGTTGGGCAGGTTTAGAATTAAATAGAAAATATATAACTCCAATTTTTGATGGTGCAACAACTGAAGAGGTTAGAAAAGAGCTTAAGGAAGCTGGATTACCTGAATTTGGTAGAACATATTTATATGATGGTATGTCGGGTAAAAAATTTGATCAGCCAGTGACTGTTGGTGTCATCTATATGTTAAAGCTAGGTCATTTAGTTGATGATAAAATGCATTCCAGATCAATTGGTCCTTACTCATTGATTACACAACAACCATTAGGAGGTAAAGCTCAGTTTGGTGGACAAAGATTTGGTGAAATGGAAGTTTGGGCTCTTGAAGCTTTTGGTGCTTCTCATATTCTACAAGAAATATTAACTATTAAGTCCGATGATATTATTGGGAGAGCTCGTGCATATGAATCTATTGTTAAAGGTGAAAATATGCATAAACCAAATGTGCCTGAATCATTTAATGTTTTAGTACATGAGTTACGTGGATTATCATTAGAAATAACAATGAAATAAATTTATATTCAAATTATATGAAAAACTACAAAAATAAAAAACAAATAGATTTCTCTAAGATTATAATTAGTCTTGCTTCTCCTGAATCAATATTAGAAAGTTCTTTTGGAGAAGTTACAGTTCCAGAAACGGTTAACTACAGGACATTTAAACCTGAAATGGGAGGGTTATTTTGTGAAAGAATTTTTGGCCCTGTAAAGGATTGGGAATGTCATTGTGGTAAATATAAAAGAATTAGATACAAGGGTATTATTTGTGATAGGTGTGGTGTTGAAGTAACTGAGAAAAAAGTTAGAAGAGAAAGAATGGGACATATTGATTTGGTTGTTCCAGTTGCTCATATATGGTATTTTAGAACATTACCAAATAAGATTGGATACATGCTTGGTATTCCTGCAAAAAAACTAAATCAAATTGTATATTATGAAAGATACGTTGTAGTTCAACCTGGCGTCAAAGAGGATGATGGAATACAATCTTGTGATCTTTTAACTGAGGAGGAATATCTAAATATTGAAGAAACTTTACCAAAAGATAATCATTTGTTACCAAATGATGATCCTAAAAAGTTTATTGCAAAAATGGGAGCTGAAGCTATATCAGATCTTTTATCAAAATCTGATTTAGATCAATTATCTATTGAATTAAGGACTAAGGCATCGACTGAAACCTCTCAACAAAGAAAAGCTGAAGCATTAAAAAGATTAAGAGTAGTTGAAGCTTTTAGAGAATCCAAGTTAAATATTGAAAATAAACCAGAATGGATGATAATTAAATTGATTCCAGTTATTCCGCCTGAACTTAGACCTTTAGTTCCTCTTGATGGAGGTAGGTTTGCTACATCTGATTTAAATGATTTATATAGAAGGGTTATTATTAGAAACAATAGATTGAAAAGATTGATTCAAATAAAAGCTCCAGAAGTAATTTTAAGAAATGAGAAAAGAATGTTGCAAGAAGCTGTTGATTCTCTATTTGATAATTCTAGAAGAATAAATGCTGTCAGATCTGAAGGTAACAGATCCTTAAAATCCTTAACGGATATGCTTAAGGGTAAACAAGGTAGATTTAGACAAAACCTTTTAGGTAAAAGAGTTGATTATTCTGGTAGATCTGTAATTGTTGTTGGCCCTAAATTAAAAATGCATGAGTGTGGTTTACCAAAAGATATGGCATCTGAACTTTTTAAACCTTTTATAATTAGAAAACTAATTGAAAGAGGTATTGTAAAGACAGTAAAGTCTGCGAAAAAATTAGTTGATTCTAAAGACTCTGTAATATGGGATATTCTTGAAAATGTTCTTAAAGGTCATCCTGTTCTATTGAATAGAGCACCTACATTACATCGACTAGGTATACAAGCATTTCAACCAAAATTAATCGAAGGTAAAGCTATTGAGTTACATCCTCTGTCTTGTACTGCGTTTAATGCTGATTTTGATGGTGACCAAATGGCTGTTCATGTTCCACTCGGCCATGAGGCAATTGTTGAAGCATCAATTCTAATGTTAGGTTCAAATAACATTATTAATCCTGCTAATGGAGCTCCAATAACAGTACCTTCTCAAGATATGGTTTTAGGTCTTTATTATGTTACTAAAGGAAGAAAAAATACTAAAGAATACCCTTTAAAGGGAGAAGGGCTAAGATTTTCTTCTATATCTGAAGTTAAAATTGCTCTTAATCAAGAAAAATTATCGATTAATTCTTTTATAAATTTAAGAGTTAATCTAAGGTCTGATGACGGGAAATTTATAACTAAAACTATCGAAACTGTTGCTGGAAGAGTTTTATTTAATGAGTTTATTCCAGAAGAAGTTGGATATGTTGATGAACTTCTTACCAAAAAAAAATTACAACAAATTATTTCAAAAGTTTATAAAATATGTGGTGTTTCTAAAACCTCTGAGTTTTTAGATAATATTAAAGAATTAGGTTTTAGAATGGCTTATG
>MDSZ01098816.1_pt1 | contig 19138 bp, 18 predicted proteins | sample 811201 | NCBI WGS metagenome assembly MDSZ01 (sample SAMN05326647, study PRJNA326480) | marine metagenome | isolation source: seawater | place: Indian Ocean: North | collected 2010 | reverse complement strand
TTACAAAGGCCGAAACTCCTTTAGGTGTAACTGACTTCCATGGATCTCCCATTTTTAATCTCCTTTAATCGATTAATGTATTATAATTCAAATTTAGGATCATGAATATTCATAAATCATCTAATTTATACGTAATAAGCGCACCCTCTGGCGCAGGTAAAACCTCGCTTGTTAAAGAGTTGTGCAAAAAAGTAAGCTTTATAAGTCCTTCGGTTTCATATACCACACGCAAAATAAGGAAATCAGAAGTAGAGGGAAAAGATTACTTCTTCACTAATAGAACTAACTTCAAAAAAATGGCATCAAACAATGAATTTATTGAGTTCCAGAGTGTATATGGCAATTTATATGGATCCTCAAAGACTTATGTAGAGCAAAAATTAAAAGATGGTGATGATGTGATTTTAGAAATTGACTATAAAGGAATGATGAAAATAAAGTCAATGTATCCCTCAGCAATCACAGTGTATATTGTCCCCCCTAGTATAGATTCTTTGAGGAAGCGTTTAATTTGTCGCGGCCAAGACGATATTGAGGTTGTTGAGAAAAGAATTAGCTCAGCAAAATTTGAATTGAGCTTCTCCAAATTCGCTGATTATGTGATAATTAACAAAAACTTCAGGACAGCCCTTGTTGATTTAATCAGCATTGTACTGGTAAAAAAGCTTGAGAGATTATGAAATATTTCCCATGAAATAACCTATCTTAATTGTGTATTTTACATTGTTTATTGAAATCTTTCTGTTACAATATTTGTGGTTTTAAGGAAAATTATGGCAAGAGTAACTATAGAAGATTGTATCAAAGAGGTGGATAACACATATGACATATGTGCTATAGCTAGCAAAAGAGCTAGAGATATATCTCAAGGTGCTAATTTATTAATTGAATCAAAGAATAAACCAGCTGTAGCAGCACTCAGAGAAATTGCAGCTAACAAGATTGGATTAGACTATAACGATATTTCAAACAAACAAAGTGCCGAAACAAAGTTATTCGGAGGAGTTACTGAGAGTGAAGTTTTAGAAGAACTCAATCAACATATTGCTGCGTCAAACTCAACAGAATCTGAACAATCGATCACTGAAGGTTCAAATATTACTGAACAACCTATCACTACTGAAAGTCAAATCACTGCCGAGCTCACTAATGTGACATCAGAACACAGTTTAGGAAGTGATACCGACTCTGAATTGGAAGTACCTTCTAATCTAGAGAAATAGCCATTTAAAATACCCCATAGCACTATCATTATTACCAATCTCCCATTAAAATTAATTAATGGATATTACTAATCACGAAAGTTATACAAAGTCCTTTGGGAATAGTTTTTCGATTTTTAAAAAAAAATTACAAAAATATCTCAATAGCTATGAAATTAAAAAAATTGAGAAGGCATTTCATCTAGCAAGTGAAGCTCATATGGGGCAGTATAGAAAAACTGGTGAACACTACATAGAACATCCTCTTTCAGCCGCATCAATTCTAGCTGATTTTGAGATGGATTATGAAACATTAATGGCTGCTATACTTCATGATGTAATTGAAGATACAGATTATGATAAAGATTATATTCATCAAACATTTGGTGAAAAAATATCTGAATTAGTTGATGGAGTCAGCAAGTTAGATAAAATTAATTTTTCTACGAGTGAGGAAGCGAGTGCAGCAAATTTAAGAAAAATGCTTCTTGCAATGAGTAATGATATTAGAGTAATTCTAATAAAGCTTGCGGATCGAAAGCATAATCTGGAAACGATAGACGGATTAAATGCGCTTAAGAGAAAAAAAATTGGAAGAGAAACTCTTGAAATATTTGCACCTATTGCACTAAGATTAGGCATACATTCTCTCCACACCGAGCTTGAAGATTTGGCTTTTAAATCAATTTATCCATTAAGATACCGAATTTTGCGTGAGAAACTTGTCAAAACAAGAGGAAATAGAAATCAAATTATGGAGAAGATTCGTAGGACTTTGTTGGAGAAACTCTCTTATGAAGGAGTCAAACAAGACGTTACTGCAAGAGAAAAACATATATATGGTATTTATAAAAAGATGAAGCAAAAAGAAATAAAATTTATGGATATCCATGATATTTTTGGAGTTCGTGTGCTGTGTGAGTGTGTTGATGATTGTTATAGATCACTCGGAATTATCCATAATTTATATACACCAATTCCTGGAAGATTTAAAGATTATATTGCGATCCCAAAATCTAATGGCTACCAGTCACTTCATACATCAATCTTTGGTCCACACGGGTTGCCAATAGAAATTCAAATAAGAACCAGAGAAATGAATGTATTAGCACAATCAGGTATTGCTTCGCATTGGTTCTATAAATCTAAAAGTACTCCGTCACTTAAAAACTATACGAAAGAACAGCAATGGATAACTAATCTTCTTTCGATACAAAAAGACTCAGGAAATCCTAAAGAATATTTGCAGAGCATTAAATCAGATTTGAATCCAGGGAAAGTTTACGTATTTACACCAAAAGGCAGAATAATAGATCTACCAAAAAAATCAACGACGATTGATTATGCTTATGCAATTCATACAGATTTGGGTAACAATTATTCATCAGCTAAAGTAGATGATAAATTAGTATCGCCCAATACGGTATTAAAAAATGGACAACGCATTGAGATCATGACTAAAGAGAATCTAAGACCTGATCCTAGTTGGTTAAATTTTGTTATTACAGAAAAAGCAAGACACTCAATTAGAACAGCTTTAAAATCTGTAAAGAGAAATGATGCGGTAAGATTAGGAAAAAAATTACTCAATAATGCTCTTAAAGATTTTGGATTTTCCATCAAAGAAATACCAGATAAGACTCTAAAGATAGTACTCAATGAATATCACAGGAGTAAAATTACTGATCTTTATAATGATATTGGACTTGGTAAAAGGATTGCTAAATTAGTTGCAATGAGAATTGTTCCAACTAATGCATCCCAAAATATTGAAAAGAATACTAATACCGTCTTAATAAGTGGCACAGAAGGGTTGGCACTATCTTTCGCAAAATGCTGTTATCCCGTGCCAGGTGATAATATTATTGGTAAAATTAGTCAAGAAAAAGGGATAGTAGTTCACAGGCATTTATGTAAGAGCGTCTCAAATACAAAAAAAAGAAAGGATGAGGTAATAGATTTATCTTGGGATGATAATATTGACGATATGTTTGATGCATGTTTGAAAATTGAAGTTGAGAATAAAAGAGGAGTTCTAGCCTCTATTTCTTCAGAGATAGCTCAATGTGAGTCTAATATTGTAAGTGTGACATATGATGACACTAAGGAGACCGGACATAACAATATGACTTTTGTAGTAACTATTGATGGATTAAAAGCACTCAATAAATTAATAGGAAAATTACGAAAGACAAAACATGTTCTAACAGTAAAAAGGAAGAAGAGCTGATGAGTAATGAAGTAAAATTTGGTCTAGATGATATTCCAAAATCTAAAAAAACTGATAAAGTGTCCGAAATTTTCACAAGTGTAGCAGAAAAATATGATCTGATGAATGATCTTATGTCTTTTGGGCAACATAGATTATGGAAAGAGAAATTCTGTTTGACTGCAAAGATCAAGGATAATGATAGTATTTTAGACATTGCATCAGGAACAGGAGATCTAGCAGTAAAATTCTTGAAAAAAAATAAAAATATTTCAGTTACATGTCTAGATGAGAATGATGAGATGCTAAATATATGTAAGAATAAATTATTAGATAATGGTTTCATAAAAAATTTAACCTTTATACATTCTTCTATTGAAAAGCATTCTGTAGAATCAAGTAAATATTCTCTAGCAACTATTGCATTTGGCTTTAGAAATTTTACAGACCACAATAAAGCTATGGCTAATATCTATAATTCATTAAAGCCAGGCGGAAGATTAATCATAATGGATTTTAAAGTTCCAAAGAACCCGCTTATGAAAAAAATGTTTACTTTTTATACAGATAATGTCTTACCTGCCTTAGGGGATAAAATTGTCGGCGATAGTGAAAGTTATCAATACTTATCAGATTCTATAAAAACTTATATGACTGTAGAAGAAATAACGGCATTATTTGAAAAATTTGGATTTATTCGTATCAAGTCCAAATCATTGTCTGGTGATTTTGTTTCAATTCATACTGGTTATAAATCATGAATGAAGAAAGCGCTACCTTATCAATTCTCAACAGGTTTTTATCTAGCAAAAAGCTGATAGAAAGCATACCACCTTCGCTATTCAAAGATCTCTCAGGGAAAATTGTAAAAATTAAAATTGATGACCTCTCATATAAAATTTTTTTAAAGTTCAGCGAAGATAGTATTGTCCTCTTAGAATCATCAAATGATTATGATGTAGAAATAAAATCTTCATTAGCTAATTACTTATTATTTATTATTTCAAGAGGATCATCATCATATTCGTCTAAAATAAAAATTAATGGTGATGTTGATACGGCATCAAACTTTAATTCCATTATGAGTGATTCTAAGAGTATAAAAGAATTTATTGGTAACTTAATTGGCATTAAAAAGTATGTTTTCATAGAAAAAATATTTACTTTTTTTGCTGATGGCGCAGGTACTCTCTCATCTGATTTAGAGAGTTCAGTGCGGGATTATATTATTTATGATCTAAACCTAATTCCTACAAAAGATGAGATTCAAACTTATCTTGATGAGGTTGATGATTTAAATAGCAGAACAGAGAAATTGCTACAGAAGTTTAACAAGTGATAAAAAATTTATTTAGAATATTTCAAATAATCAGATTATTCATTAAATATGATGTTGATAAAATGTTAGTAGATTCCAGTTTGGTATCTAAGAAACTCTACTTTTACTTTTTACCATGGAACTGGTTTAGAACTAAACCAGTTAGTAATTCATCTGCTAAAATACGTGAAATGATAGAGGATTTAGGTCCTATATTTGTCAAACTAGGCCAGGTGATATCTACAAGAAAAGATTTGTTATCTCCTGAGATTGCATATGAACTATCAAAATTACAAGATAGAGTTAGACCCTTTCCTTCGGGTATCTCAGAGCAAATAATAACCGAAGAATTAAATAATCCCCTCAATAGTATTTTCAAAAGTTTTGAGTCAAAACCAATGGCGTCAGCATCGATAGCCCAAGTTCATTCAGCAAAACTACATAATGATAAACATGTAATTGTTAAAGTTGTAAGGCCAAATATCAAAGAAGAAATAAAAAAAGATATTGAGTTAATGAAATTAGTGGCTAGATATCTAACATCATTATCAGATGATTTTAAGAGAATGCATCTGATTGAGGTCGTTAATGACTATGAAGTTCTTATTTATGATGAGACAGACTTGTATAAAGAGGCAAATAACGCAAAAAAGATAAAAGAAAACTTTGCTAATTCTCAATTAGTTCATATACCAGAAATCTATTGGGAGTATGTAACCCAAAATGTTCTTGTTATGGAGAGAACATTTGCAATACCGATTAATGACAAAAATAGATTAGAACAGTGTAATGTAGATTTTAAGAAACTAGCAACAAATGCAGTTGAATTATTCTTTGTTCAGGTTTTTGAGCATAATTTTTTCCATGCAGATATGCATCCAGGCAATATTTTTATTCAAACCGACGAGGAAAAAGTTAAGTTTGTACTAGTTGATTTTGGGATTATGGGTTCATTGAGTAGTTTTGATAAAAAATATCTTGCGGAAAATTTTGTTGCTTTTTTCAATAAAGATTACAGAAGAGTTGCCAGGCTCCATGTTGAATCTGAATGGGTTCCAAAAGATACAGATATAGATGAGTTGGAATTAGCAATAAGAGAAAATTGTGAACCTATGCTTGATAAATCAATAAAAGATGTCTCTTTGAGTGAGGTAATAATTAATTTATTTGATACAGCTAGAAAATTTAAATTAGAGGTACAGCCACAATTAGTATTAATGCAAAAAACTCTACTGTATACAGAAGGACTAGGTAGAGAATTTTATCCGGATCTGGATTTGTGGAAGACATCAAAACCAATTCTAGAAAAATGGATGAGAAAACAGAAGGGTCCTAGTGCAGTACTATCAAAGTTAAAAGAGAACTCTACTGACCTTATGGATATTCTTCCAGATCTTCCATTAAGTATCAAAAAATTTGTCCATCTAATGAATAATAATAAATTAGATTTGGAAAGTAATTTTAAAAAACTGACTAAAATTGAAAAGATGATTGAGAAAAATAATAAATTATATTGCAGAATTATTATAACATTTGCATTAATTTCTCTAGTTTATATAAATTTTTTATTTAATTATCCGATCATCAATAATACTATTCTTTTAATTATATCTTTAATGTTTTTAATTTTTATATTAATTTATAAACCAAAAAGTTTTTAAATGGATACAGAAATTTTTCAATCTTTGAATGATCAGCAAAAGCTAGCCGTAAATTGCTCACTAGGTAATAAATTAGTATTGGCTGGAGCAGGCAGTGGTAAGACGCGGGTTCTAACTTGCAGGGTAGCTAAGCTTATCCATGATTATGATGTAAAACCAAGTAATATACTTGCTTTAACATTTACTAACAAAGCATCAAATGAAATGAAGCAAAGATTGCAATCTATTTTAAAACTATCTACTCAGGGACTCTGGTTTGGAACTTTTCACGGAATTTGTAGGAGAATCTTAAAAATTCATTGGAAAGAGGCTGGTATCAAAGATTTTTTCTCAATATTAGACAGTCAAGATCAATTAAGAATTATTAAAAGAATAGTAAAATCAAGGAAACTTGATGATAATTTTTATGATCCAAAATCTTTACAATCTTTCATAAATGGACAAAAAGATAGAGGTCTGAGGTATGAAAAATGTGAAAATGATGATCGTATATATATTGAAATTTATAAAGAGTATGATGAGATCTGTAGACAAACTAATTCGGTTGATTTTGCTGACTTAATTCTATTAACTTATGAAATGTTTAAGAATAATGAGGGTATCTTAAAATATTATTCAAGTCGTTTCAAAAACATAATGGTAGATGAATTTCAAGATACTAACATACTTCAATTTAATTTATTAAAACTATTAAATACAGAAGACTGCTCATTGTATGTTGTCGGTGATGATGATCAATCTATATATGGATGGAGGGGTGCTAGAAGCGAGAACATCAAATACTTCAACAAGCAATTTAAGAATGTAGAGGTATTTAGACTTGAACAAAATTATCGCTCAACAACTAATATACTAAATGTAGCTAATAGTTTAATTGAAAAAAATACAGATAGAATGGGTAAAAGCTTATGGACAAACTCCAACGAAGGGAGTCCTGTTTATTTTTATGAAGCATATAATGATGATGATGAATGCTCTTTCATAGTAGAAAAGATTGAAGATCTTGTAGAAAAAGGGATGATGAGATCAAAAATTGCAATTCTATATAGATCCAATTTTTTATCACGGAGATTTGAGGAAGAGCTAAATTCTAGATCTATTCCTTATAAAATATTCGGAGGTTTTAGATTTTTTGAAAGAGCAGAAATAAAAGACGTAGTAGCATATTTAAGAGTTGCGGTAAATAAATCAGACGATTCTTCTTTCGAGAGAACAGTAAATAATCCTCCAAGGGGTATTGGAGAGAAAAGTATTTCGGTACTTAGACAAGAGGCTAAGAAACTTCAGATTTCGTTATGGGAAGCTATTAGTGATGATAAAATTATTTCTCTATTGAGCTCTAGATGTATTTCATCCTTAAACTCATATAAGCAAATAATTAAATCTTTATCCGATGTACTTAACGATCTTGCATTAAAGGATATTATTGAAAAGATTGTAGATATCTCTGGATTGGCAAAGTATTACGATACAAAAAAAAATGAAGAGTCTTTATCCAAGATAGAAAATTTAGAAGAATTAGTCTCTACTGCAGAGAGGTTTACTCACAACAATCTAGACAGCGAAAATCTCATACAAGATTTTTTAGATAATGCGTCATTAGAGGCTGGAGAATACCAATCAAAATTAGATAGTGATCCATTACAATTAATGACAATTCACTCAGCAAAAGGTCTAGAGTTTCCTGTTGTATTTTTAACAGGTTTAGATGAGGGTATTTTTCCTAACCCTAACCGAGATATAATTCCTGGTTTTTTAGAAGAAGAGAGAAGATTGTGTTACGTTGCTATTACTCGTGCGATGAGGACCTTGTACCTAACCTGCTCTAATATGAGATACATGCATGGCTCATCATCTGACTTTATACCATCGAGATTCATAGGAGAAATACCAAATGATCTTATAGAACCAATTAAGACAGATTTGCAGAAAAAGTTTAATAATAAAAAATATAGCAATACACTTAAATACGACGAATTTTCTCAAGAGAACTCATACGATGATATTTCTCAAGATAATGTAATACCTTTCATACGAGTAGGTCAGAAAGTACATCACCTCAAGTTTGGGCATGGGATAATACTGAGCTATACTGGTAAAAATGAGGATATTAAAGTACATATTGACTTTGAGGATTACGGAAAGAAGTGGCTTGTTTTATCTTACACGCAACTAGAATTTATTAATTAGTACAATGAAGCGAAGAAATTTTATAAAGACTATTGGAGCTACTACAGCAATAGCGGCTCTTGGTCATCGTCAAGTACAAGCTGATGAAAATAAATATAAGTGGAAAATGGTAACCTCATGGCCAAAAAATTTTCCTGGTTTAGGTGTCGGCGCTGAAAATCTTGCCAAAATGATCACTAAACTCTCTGGTGGAAGAATAAAAATTAAAGTTTTCGGGGCTAACGAGCTAGTGCCACCATTAGGTGTATTTGATTTTGTCTCTGAGGGAGGAGCTGAAATTGGTCATACTGGCGCTTATTATTGGAAGGGCAAACATCCGGCTTGTCAGTTTTTTTCTTCTGTGCCTTTTGGTTTGAATGCTCAGGAGATGAATGCTTGGTTATACTATGGTGATGGATTAAAGCTTTGGGAAGAACTTTACGATCAGTTCAATCTCATGCCCAGACCAGCAGGTAACACAGGAGTTCAAATGGGAGGCTGGTTCAACAAGGAGATTAACAATATCAAAGATTTAAAAGGTTTAACTATGAGAATACCTGGATTAGGTGGAGAAGTTTTGCAAAGAGCTGGTGGTGTTCCAGTAACGCTTGCAGGGGCTGAAATTTTTACAGCACTTCAAACTGGCACAATAGATGCTACAGAATGGGTAGGACCCTATAACGACAGAGCATTTGGATTATACAAAGCAGCTAAATATTACTATTATCCTGGTTGGCATGAGCCGGGACCTTCTCTAGAATGCATTATTAATAAAAAAGCATATCTTTCCCTACCAAATGATTTGCAAGAAATAGTAAATGTATCATGCAAGGCAGTAAATATAGATATGTTGTCAGACTATACATCAAAAAATAATTTAGCATTAGATTTTCTTAAAAAAGAAAATATAGAAATAAAAAAATTTCCTGAAAGTGTTATTAAAAAACTCAGAGATATATCACAAGAAGTCATGGCAGAAATTGGTGATCATGATAATTTTACAAGAAAAATTTATAAGTCATACTATGATTTTTATAAAAAAGTACGGCCATGGACAAAAATTTCTGAATTAGCTTACTTAAAAGCAAGCAAATGATTATTTAAAAATCATTTTTGGTAGATTTGTTGCTATTTCTGGATATATAAAAATCATTACTATAACGATTAGTTGTATTATTATAAATGGTATTACTCCTTTATAAATATCTACCGTTTTGATTTCATCACTTGCTACACCCCGCAAATAAAAAATTGAAAACCCAAACGGCGGAGTGAGAAATGATGTTTGTAACACCATTGCGATGAGTATTCCAATCCAAACTGGATCAAAACCCATAGTAAATAGTGCAGGGCCGAATAAAGGTATTACTATGAATATTATTTCTATAAAGTCTAAGATAAATCCTAAGAAAAACATCATAACTAATATACTTACCAGTGTAGTAATGTTATCTCTATTATCATTCAACAAGATACTGTTTATCAGCTCTTCACCTTCAAGACCTCTGAAAACTAATGAAAAAAAAGTTGCTCCAATCAGTATCATAAATATAACACTTGTAAGTTTAATACTTTCATCTGAACAATCTCGAATTATTTTATAACTTATTTTTTTTTGAAATGAAGTAATTATAACTGCTCCTATAACTCCAAGTGCTGCAGCTTCGGATGGTGTTGCTATACCAGTTATTATTGACCCTAAAACTATTAATATTAGAGCAATCGGAGGGAAAAAAGATATTAGAAACTCACCCCTTTTCATAGTATCAGTTACTACCAGGGTCTGTTTTTCAATATTTGCAGTTTTAAGATAAATAATATATAGGATTGGTAGTATTATTCCAGGTATAATCGCTCCGGCAAATAGATCTGCAATTGTAACGGTCTCAGGTGAGTATATTCCCATGCTCAATTGTGCTTGTTGATATGCTGATGAAAGTACATCGGCTAGCAGTATCAATACAAGAGATGGAGGTATAATTTGCCCAAGAGTTCCTGAGGCACAGATAACCCCACAAGATAAACTTGCTGGATAATTATTCTTGATCATTATTGGAAGTGATAATAATCCTAGTGTCACAACACTGGCTCCAACTATTCCCGTGCTAGCACCCATTAATGCTCCAACTATGACAACAGAGATCGCATATCCACCTTGGCTGTTCATATATATATTATTCATAGATATTAGTAATCTTTCTGCTATTTTTGTTTTTTCTAGAAGTAGTCCCATAAAAATAAACATTGGAACAGCTAACAAATTTTGATTAGTCATTATTCCAAATATTCTATTCGGAAGGGCCAAAAGATATGTTAGATCAAATAAATCAAAAGTATATCCTATAAATGCAAAAACTAATGCTGAGCCACTTAATACAAAACCTACAGGTAAACCCGTAAGGAGAAGAGTAAATGTAGCTAATACATAAATAACTAGGAAAATTTCAACTGTCATTATTGATCATCACCTCTAAATTCTCTAATTAATATCGCTAATGATTGAATAAGAATTAATAAACCACATAGAGGAATAAGAGATTTGAGAATAAATACGTAGCCAAGACCCCCAGCTTCCGACGAACCCTCCATTATCCTCCAAGATTGTAATACCATTCCAGAACTTATATATATCAAAAATATTGCAAAAGGTATTATTAAACACAAATGTCCTAATCTAAGTAATAATTTTTTAGTTTTTTGTGAAAAACCATTGTAAAAAATATCTATTGATACATGTTTGTTATGTTTAATAGCGTATGCAATTCCAAGCATAAAAATTGTAGCATGAAAATACATTACTAATTCTTGCATTGATATACTACCTAATCCAAATATCGATCTTGTGAGGATTATTATTGAAGTGATGACAGGCATAGCAATCATCATTAGTATGAGGATATTTGAAATACCCTTAATAAACTTATCAATTAAAATGATCATTTTATATCAAATCTAGCTTTATTAGATGATTTTTTAGTATATTTTTAAAAACATTTGGATCTTTTATATGCGTTATTTCTCCGATTTTCGGGAAATGTAAATCTAGAAGTCTAGAGAGATAAAATCTTAATGAAGCAGTTACAAGTGCATGATTCCAGTATACTTTTTCTTTATTATCAAGATTTCTTACATGTGAGTAAGAATTCATTAAACACTCTACCTTATCCTTTATCAATTCGCCGTTATTATCTGTACACCAATCATTAGCTACAACTGCAAGATCGTATATGAAAGAACCATTACACGAATAATAAAAATCAATCATTCCTGAAATTTCCTTTGAATTAAAAAGAACATTATCTCTAAATAGATCTGCATGAATAATACCCTTAGGAAGATTTAATTTATCAAACTCCTTTTGTATATTTAAAGCTACTTCTATAAATTTTTTTTCATTTTTAGCTAAGATTGCCTCTAATTTAGAATAAGTATCTCTTCTCCATGATAGATCTCTAGCATCTTGTAGTTTATAACGAAAGTTGCTACCTAAGATATGGAAATTAGCCAGTAATTTCCCTACTTCACTACAGTGGTCTGTACTTACTTTTTCTATAGAGGAACCTGATAATTTTTTAATAACAGCAGCAGGTTTATTTTGTATTAATTTGCAAAGTTCATTATTCTTGGTAACGTAAACATTAGCACACTGGAAGTTGTTTTTGTTAAGGAAGTTCATTAACTCCAGATAAGTCCTAACTTTGTCAATACTAATATTTTCAAATATAGTAAATATATACTCATCATCTGAAGTCTTTAGAATATAATTAGTATTCTCAATTCCATCTGATATACCTTCAAGTGATTCAAATGAACCTAACGAATAGTCCTCTAGGTACATAGATATCTCACTTGCTGATATTTTTGTATATACTGACATAGCTATTTCATTCTATTTAAGTTATAACTTTGAATGAGTAAAACATATCATAGGTTCAACAACTTTGGTTAAAAAAAGTAAAGATTTTTTTGTAATTATTGATGGTTCTTCGTATCTTTATAGAGCTTTTTATGCATTACCACATTTAAAAAATTCAGCTGGTCTAAATACTGGCGCAATTGTGGGCTTTGCTAATATGACTCAAAAAATTATTAGCGAATATAATCCAAAATATATTTCGATGATTTTTGACTCAAAAGGTAAAAACTTTCGACACAAGATTTATAAAGAATATAAAAGCAATAGAAAGTCTATGCCAAAAGAACTATCTGAGCAAGTTAATCCTATACTTCAATTTGTAGAGAGCCTCGGAATAAATATAATTCAAAAACAAGATGTTGAGGCTGATGATGTCATAGCATCTTTAGTCAAGAACTTCTCATCTAAAGCACCAATATTAATTTCATCGGGTGACAAAGATTTGGCTCAATTAGTTACAAAAGATGTTCATATAATAAACAGCATGAATGATGTGATTATGGACCCTAAAGGTGTTGAAAAAAAATTCGGTGTTCAGCCAAGTCAAATATTGGATTATCTCACTCTTGTTGGCGATGCATCAGATAATATCCCTGGAGTCGATAAAGTTGGACCTAAAACAGCTGTAAAACTTTTAAGTGAAAATGGAAGTGTTGATAACATAATTAAAAACTTACCAAATATACAAGAAAAACTTAGAGTAAAGATAGAGAAGAGTATTGAAAATATTAATTTGGCTAGAAAATTAATCAAATTAAAAGATGATGTAGATGTTGAAAAAAATATCTCTAATTACTTGATTGGTTCAACTAACGAGAAGAAACTCACCGAGATTACTCAAAAGTATGAACTCAGAAAAATCTCTAAGGATCTAGGATTACAGAAAGATTCTTCTATTATTAACAGAAAAGTTGATTACATTGCTATAACTGATATTAAATCTTTAGAATTATTTAAAAAACAATTATTAAAGATGAAAGTTTTTTCATTTGATACTGAAACTACATCACTTGATCCGATGAAAGCAGAAATTGTAGGAGTTTCATTCTCACTAGAGGAAAGCAAAGCTTTGTACATACCAATTGATCACAAAAATCTCAATACTGAGATTACTAAAAAGTATTTAGTAAATTTTTTGAGTGAAATATTTAGCACCAAGTCTCTTACAGTGATATGTCAGAATATTAAATATGAAATGAATGTTCTTAGAAAATATAGCATTAATTTCTTATGCAAATACCATGATACTATGATTATGTCATATGTATATAACTCTAACGGCAAACACGATCTATCAACTCTCTCGTCTAAATATCTCAATCATGAATCAATCTCTTATGAAGATGTTGTTGGCAGAGGAACAAAGCAGATACTATTCAATGAATTAACGATAGATGAAGCTATGACTTATGCTTGCGAGGATGCTGATATAACATTGAGACTATACTATTATTTCACAGATAAACTATCTAGATCTAAAGAGCAATATAGATTATATGAAAATCTAGAACTTCCATTGGTAAGTGTAATAGCAGATATTGAATATACCGGGGTTAAGATAAATAGCGATGATTTGGATAAACAAAGTAATGATTTGAGTAAACGTATAGAAAGAATTGAGAAGAATGTTTATAAAGAAGCTGGTCAGGAATTTAATATCGGCTCTCCAAAGCAAATACAAGAGATTTTTTATGAGGTTTTGAAACTTCCAGTACTTAAAAAAACTCCTAAAGGTGCTCCATCAACTAATGAGGATGTAATGAATGATTTGTCTGAGATACATAATCTACCAAAACTTATACTTGAGTACAGAAATCTATCAAAGTTGAAGAATACTTATACTGACAAATTGGGAGAGCAAGTCAGTCCATTATCAAACAGACTTCACACATCATATAATCAAACAGTAACTATTACAGGAAGATTGTCTTCTTCTAATCCTAATTTACAGAATATTCCAATTAGAACAGAGGATGGAAGGAATATTAGAAAAGCCTTTATTCCGGAAAAGGGGTACAAGATTTTATCTGCAGATTATTCGCAAATTGAATTGAGAATTATGAGTCATTTATCAAAGGATAAAACATTACAACAAAATTTTCTTGATGGCGACGATGTGCATATGGCAACAGCTAAAGAAGTTTTTAAGTCTAAATCTAAGTTGTCTGATCAAGATAGAAGAGCAGCTAAAGCGATAAATTTTGGTTTAATATATGGCATTTCCTCTTATGGATTAGCTAAACAGCTACGGATTGATAATGCTTCTGCTAAAGAATATATTGAAAGATATTTTGAAAAATATAAAGGTGTTAAAGATTTTATGGAAGAGACGAAAAAATTCGCAAAAGAGAACGGTTTTGTAGAAACAATGAAAGGTCGTAAAATATTTCTACCTAATATATCACATTCAAATTTTCAGGTTAGAAGTGGTGCAGAGAGGACGGCAATTAATGCCCCCATACAAGGCACTGCAGCAGATATATTAAAAATAGCAATGTTAGATATCTCTGAGTGGATGTCAAATTATGGAAATGGAATAAAGTTATTAATGCAAGTTCATGACGAATTAGTTTTTGAAATACATGCTGATTATATACAAGAAGCTTCTGATAAAATTGTTGAACTTATGTCTGGTTGTGTATCTATTGATGTACCATTAGATGTAGATGTAGGAATTGGAAATAATTGGGATAAAGCTCATTAATATTGTCTATGTGTAATTGAAGAAAAACACATTTCATATATAATGTCTCTGTGATTAGATTGAAAACTATAAAAAATCTATTTTATTCTTTAATTTTACTGCCTTTATTATCAGTAGCTGGTGACATCGAGAACGGTAAATTGAAAAGTGCTTCATGTGCTGCATGTCATGGAGATAATGGAGTCAGTGCTAATCCGGTCTGGCCAAAATTAGCTGGCCAGAACGCCAAATATCTCGCTTCGCAACTATACGAATTTAGAAAGGGATCTGATGGTAACCGAAATAACGCTGTAATGTATGGGATTGCAGCAGTATTATCGGATGATGATATAGAGGATTTATCGGCCTATTATGAGTCCCTGGATAAATCTATTGGTACAGTCAATGATGATTATTTAATTCAAGGTCAAAACATGTATAGAGGTGGAAACTTGGAATATAATATACAAGCGTGTATGGCTTGTCATGGGCCAAATGGTCAGGGTAATAGTTTAGCAGGGATACCAATGTTGTCAGGACAGCATTCAGAGTATATTTATTCTCAACTTAAAAACTTTCAAAATGATAAACGCTCCAATGATCATAATAAAATGATGAGGAATATTGTTAGTAGAATGTCAGATAAAGAGATGAAGGCGGTTTCTGAATACATTGAAGGTTTATATTAATGAATAGTCTTTTTTTAAGTACCATAAAATCTTTTCTAGTTTTTTTTCTCTTAGCAGACATTGTTACAGCTACACCAAAGTATGTCCAAATATCTGATCTTAAGCAGACTGAGAGTGACAAGATTATTATTTATGAATTTTTTTGGTATGGTTGCCCACATTGTTTTAATATTGAGCCAACAATGAATTTGATCGAATCGAATTTACAAAAAGACACAATTATTGTAAAGGTGCCAGTTGTATTACGCGATACTTGGATGGCGCATGCAAAAGCATACTATACTCTAAAACAGATGAATCTAGATGATGATTTGCATGAAGAGCTTTTTAATGAAATCCATATTAATGGTGAAAGGCTTGACACAAGAGACTCTCTCGCACAATTTGTAAAGAACAAGGGATTCGATGAATCTAAATTTAAAAAGACATTTGACTCGTTTGGTACAGAGATCAGAGTTAAAAAAGCCATGAGACTAGCAAGGTCATATCAAATTACATCCGTACCAACCATTATTGTCAATGGAAAATATAAAACAAGTGGATCTTTTGTTAGTTCATACAAAGAGTTAGTTGAAGTTATTGATTTATTAGTACAAAAAGAGAGGGTTAATTGAACCAGGAGTTAACGATGACAGCAAAAATTATTAGCGGAAGAGAAGTAGCGGAGAATGTATTGCAAGATTTAAAATCTCGTGTTGATCTACTAAAAGCAAAAAATATAACACCTAAATTAGTTGTTGTGTTAGTCGGTGATATGAAAGCATCTGCAAGTTATGTTGCACAAAAAGAAAAATTTGCTGTAAAAGCAGGAATAGTCTCAGAGGTTCTGAGATTTAATTCTAATGTTAGTGAGTCAGAAATTCTTGATCAGATAGATCGAATTAATAAGAATGATAATATCCATGGCGTCATAGTCCAGTTGCCTTTACCAGATCATATCTCCGTAACAAAAGTACTTAATCGTATAGACCCAAAAAAAGATGTTGATGGTTTTACACCTACTAATGTAGGTAAGTTGTTCTTAGGTGAGGAGACTCTTGTTTCATGTACACCAAAAGGAATTATGTCCATGCTAGAATCTACAGGTACAGATTTAAATGGAAAAAATGTTACTGTAATTGGCAGGTCAAATATAGTTGGAAAACCAGTGTCTATATTATGCCAGCAACAAAATGCTACTGTAACAATGTGTCATTCACGGACAAAAGATTTAAACTCTAAACTTGCTGACGCAGACGTGGTCATTGTTGCTGTTGGTGTTGCAAAGTTTATCCACGGGGATCAAATTCCCTCTGGAGCAATAGTTATTGATGTTGGTATACACAATATTGATGGTAAGTTGTGTGGTGATGTAGATTTTGAATCTGCATCTGAGAAAGCTTCTGCGATTACACCTGTGCCGGGTGGTGTAGGTCCAATGACGGTTTGTGCACTAATTGAAAATACAATTATAGCAGCGGAGAGAGAAAGCGCCTGAGAAGATTTGAACTTCTGACCTTTAGCTTCGGAAGCTAACGCTCTATCCAACTGAGCTACAGGCGCAATTTTATAATGAATTTATTATACCTTTTAGTATAATCTATTCAGTTAGCATTAACAGAATAGAAGATTTGGAGAGTAATATGACTGATGGACAATTTTATAAGGTTTTTGGAATTTTGACAATTGGTATAGTTATAATTGCAATAATTATAGCAATATTAGCTAACGTTTTTGCATCATATTCATTTCATCCTAGTAATCAATATGCAACAGAAATAAGTACCTCACAGCAGACACGAACAGCTCCTGAGGGTAAAATTAATTTAGCCAGCAATCCGACCATTAAACAAGAAGTTGTAGCTATAGTAGCATCTTCTGGTCCTATCTCTGGTAAGGATATTTATAATAACGTTTGCATGTCGTGTCATACGAGTGGAGCGGCTGGCGCTCCGATGATCGGTAATAGTAGTCAGTGGTCTGATAGATTAGTTAAGGGTAAAGATACTCTGTATGCTAATGCTATAAATGGTATAGGAGTAATGCCTGCAAAAGGAGGATTATCAACGTTAACTGATGAAGAGGTAATAGCAGCTGTTGATTATCTTCTAGATCAGTCTAAGTAGATTTAATTTTCTTCTCGAGCTCTTCAATTTTTAATCTAGTCTTGAGCAGCACCTCTTTTTGAACGTCGAACTCTTCTCTAGTTACTACATCTAAATTGTGCAAATAATCTTGTATCGACTGTTTGATATTTTCTCTAATTTCATCTGTGAAATTACTTGATTCACTAGGAAGGAGCCTCTCAATCGTATTAATTATGTCTGATATTTTCTTCTTCTTCATCTCTTTATGCTCTTATATAGTGCATTTGTGCTATGGATGTGCATATCTTTGTTACCTTTTAGTACCCATACAACATAAATCTACTATTTTGTATTATGGCACACTTTATGCATTTATTTATTTAGCTTGAACTAGTATCATAGTACGTCGTTCAACTAAGCTAATTAAACTTAATATAACATTATATATAAAAGGAGAAATAAAATGAAAACACTAATGAGTAAATTATTAGGATTAGTACTTTCAAGTGCGATTCTATTACCTTCAGCGTTTGCATCAGATTCAGCAGTTGCTGATGACAGCTCTGCGGTATCTTTCAACGTTGGATACATGTCAGAATATTGGTATCGTGGTGCTTATCAGTCAGAATCATCGATGAGTTTCGGCGTAGATTACGAGGGTGATATGATGTATCTGGGCATGTGGGGAGCTGACGTCTCTGACGGTGCTGGAGCAGGAGCTGGTACAGAAATTGACTTGTATGCAGGTATAAACTTTGAATTTATGGTCCCTATGTATGTTGGCGTCACTGGTTATTACTATACTGACAACTTTGACAGAGATTATGAAGAAATTAATATAGGAATGGATTTCGGTCTATTTGCAATTGATGCAGTCCCATATGGAAGTTATAAAGGTGATGCAGACAATTCTAGTTCTGACTATGGCCATTTTATGGTGACTGTACCATTAGGAATGATAGATTATAGTTATCAGACATTTACTGGTGGAACACTACATGCAGCGACTCATGAAATTAGCCATTCAAGAACAATTGGTGGTGTAGATTTCACTGCAACTATTGGTAAAAACAACGATGGTGGAGCTGGAGCATCTCCAAACTCTAACCAAAATACTACATACGCAAACTTTAGCTTAGGTTATAGTTTCTAGTATAAATTTGAGTTACAATTAGCTTAGGGGGACGACCAAATGAAATTAGTGATAGCAGTAATCAAACCATTT
>MDSZ01040435.1_pt1 | contig 19138 bp, 10 predicted proteins | sample 811201 | NCBI WGS metagenome assembly MDSZ01 (sample SAMN05326647, study PRJNA326480) | marine metagenome | isolation source: seawater | place: Indian Ocean: North | collected 2010 | reverse complement strand
TTTTCAAGTCTTTTTAATAGATTACTATATTTTTGCCATAAAGTTTCAACGTCGCGTTCTTTATACATTTAATTCCTTTATAATTTCCAAGTGACTCCTGTTAGATTTTGGAATCTTTTTGTTAAGTTTTTCTTTGTATTTAATTCTAGTTTTATTAACTTTAAGTCTGTGCCCTCATCAAGAAGATTTTTTAGTCTTCTAGAAGATTCAAGTAGCTGATAAAAACATTCAAGTTGTAATGTGCTTCCTTTAATTTCAATGTCTATATCTTTACCTGATATGTAGGTCGCAGCAATTTCGTGTAATAATTGTTCTTTTTTAAGATTCATGTGATTTTCCTCTTGTTTTATTTAATTATATATTAAATTTTTCTATTTTAAGCGGAAAATGTCCTAGCTTATCGTTTGTATAACCTTTTTCAACTATTTGTTTTACGTCGCTAAAGTTTTTGTCATCTATATCAACAATTAGTGCATCGTGTAAAACAAATAACGGGATAATCTTATCAGTTAAATTAACAACCTCTGAAAAGTATAACAGACTTATGTCAACTGCTGTTGACTGAATGTAGTTATTGATTAAAATATTTTCTCTATTTTCTTCGAGATTCCAAATAGGACGTCCAAAATAATTTCTTCTAATACCAAAATCATCAATATTACTTGACATTTCTAATATCTTTTTAAAATTAAAATAATTATTTATTACATCAAAGAGCTCTTTACTTTTATCAACTGATAAGTTTTCAAGCGATGTATAATTGGCACCATAAATACTCGATATTACAGCTTTTTTAATAACAGATCGATCAGCATCATAAGATAATAGTTCAAGAATGTCTTCGTAAATATCATTACCTGACTTTGTTTCAGACAGTTTTGCAGTTATTCTAGGTTCAAGTGAAGAAAAGTCTATACTGTAGATGCTACCTTTATCAAATCTACTTTTAAGAATTGATCTATGTCTAGAAGGTAAAGTTAATATTTTTGGTCCTTCTTTAACTACAAGACGTCCTGATACATTGTTAAATTTATCATATTCTATAGTTTTTGAATAAAGTTTGTAAGGTTTAAAACTTTTAATTGAACTCAGTATACTTTCATTGCTTTCAATTTCAGAAAAAGCTTTGTAAGCTAAAATGTCAATTTTAGAAGTCTTTAAAGACTCAAACAAGCTATTGTATTTTTTTAAATTATCACTGTATTTATTTAGTTTATCATATTCTAACACTGTTTCTGTACAACTTTTTATATTTTCAATAAAATGATCTTGCTTATTATCAGGCAATACTTGCATAATATCAACATTAGGATCTCTAATTTCATTAAAAAAACAAAAATATTTTTTATATTCGTTTAAATAATCAATTTTATAAAGTTTAAATAATTCTATATCCATAGATCATATTATAAAATAAAATAAAAAATTTACAAAATTATTTAAATATATTTTTAAGTGGCGTTGGCGCTGACTCTTTCTTAAACGAACCAGACTTATCATGCTTACCCCAATACCTTACGCTAGTTATACTATTTATACTTCTGTTAACTTGTGCTTGCGTAATTGTTGTTTCTTCTCCTTTTAAATTAATTTTAAATGCACGTTTGTATTTGTCTGTCTTAAAGTCTGGATTGTCTTTTGCAATATCTATATGAAACGCTTTTCCTTTATCATAGTCATAATCTGCGCCGATTCCTGTCGCTCCTAACTCTTTGCAAGTTTTTAAATAAAACCAAATTAAGTTATTATCACGAAATGCTTGAGATCCTTGCGTTGCCCCTGCTATTAATCCGATAGCTTTTCCTTTTCTTCTAATTTCAATATCAGCCGCATATCCTGAATCGTGTCGGATTGTTTTTGACAAATTTCTAGAATTAGCCAAGTATAGAGGTATATCGCCGCCAGATCTTATAAAGATTTCATCAAAATGGTTGCTATAACCAGCTGATTGTGCTATCTTTATTGCAGCTAGCAATATAGCAAACATTCTTGGCTGAACTTTTGTTCTTCTTTGTCTAGTTAAACCTAATTTCTTTGAATTGCCTGTTATTCCAGGAGAATATCTCAGCATATTACTATCTGAATGACTTCCCCTTGGTGTTATGACTTCAAATTTATCCGGAGTTTTATGTTGAATATCTAAATCGCTTACTTTGTAGTCAAGAAATGATGATTGTTTTTCTGCTGTATTTATTATGCTTTCAAATTTTACGTGTGAGTTTTGAAATTGATCGTTTAGTTGCTTTTTTGCATCGGCTACTGAGTCTGCTATTTCTAAAAATTGTGCATTCATCTCTGCGATGTCTGCTTTTTCAACAAATGCTAGATCAGTATTTCCTGTTAGATCAAAACTTGTTGTACTAGGCGTTGGTACCCAAGGATCCATAACTTTTAAGTTTAAGGTTTTCTTATCAATAGCAGGCAAATTTGCAAGTTTAATGTTACGATATTCTTTGTTTGTTGCTTCAGTAATCTGGCCAGGAACATTATTTGCATTGTCTAACTTTGAATCCCAAGTGATTGAACCTGTATCGTTAATAACAGGTTTAAACGGATTATAGTTAACACTTGACTTGTTCCTTAGTGAAATCCCATATACAGAACCGTTGAATTTTTTGTCTTCGACTTTTTCAAATTTTTCAAATCCTATTGTTTTCTTGAGAGCTGCAGTAATTTTGTCATCTATTGCATCAGCATTTTCAACAAACATACTGTTGCCTAATTTTCCTAAATATTCGATGTCTGATTGTTTGTGTGAGTACACCAAAAGATTTTTTCTACGCCCGTTAAACAAATCATGAGTTTTATCTTTGATATGATCAATTAACTGACTTATTGAGATTGTATATTTTGTATACTCAATATTATCAGAAGTAACAGTCCCGCCTTGAGACTCATCAGTTACTGTTTCTCCATCAGTGGTCTGTGGTTTTTGACTTGTATTGCCATCAGTAATTGCTGATTTAGTAATTTGCTTACTAGTCCCTAGAGCTGCAACAGGTAAGAAGCCTTCCATATTATCTAGAATATAATTAGGCTCAAAAATTGATATAAAATCAATTTCAGGTTCTATAATACTGATATTAGGTGCTGTTTGTTTTTTATATTCAACAAAGCCCTGTGGACCTTGTTCGGGTGTTACTTTTTTAACTGATATTTGTATTTTAGCATTAGTTGTATTATTTTCAAGAATTGAAATGTCATAAATAGGTGTGATCTGTTTAATAAGTTTTATTACATTTTTATTTAAAGAAACTTCATATGTTTTAAAAGAGTCTTGTTTTTTCAACACAACACTTGATTCTGGTTGCGCATTAAATTCAACTTGCGCGTTACTATCATATATAACTTTTAAACTTGAGAAAATATTAAAGTTTTGAAATCTTGTTACTTTAAGACGTGCTTTATCATCGTCAAATAAATTTTTTAATTTATTTAAGTTAAATTCAAGTACATTTGATTGGCCTGAAAGAGTTGCAGCCTCACCTAACTTTTTATTTTGAAAGAAAGTTTTAGCCTCTCTAGGCGGCAAATATGTAGGCTGCATTCCGGCTGCACTAATTACTTGCCCAGACGTTGCCTTTGTTGTTATTTTCTGTCTAAACAGATCCTTACGTTCTGATATACCAGTTTCATCTTCTGATGCAGAACCAATCAATCCCCAAATATCCCACTTGTCCTCACTTGATTGACTAAAGTCTCTCTGAATAATGTCGTGCAAGCTTAAACTTCTAATCCTTAAAGATAAAATACTATTTCCTGAATCTTCGTATGCTTTGTCAATTAAGTCTAGTATGTTTTCATAAGCAAGTTTAGAAATCGACAAGCTTTTTCTATTTTTCTTGTAATTGTTTTCTATTTTTTTTATTTCTACGTCCAGTGGTTTTTTAAAGTTATCAAACATCTTCTTGTTTGTTTTGCTGTAATCGACAAAATCAAAACGTGTAGTTTCATTTAACAGTTTCGGGCTTATTATGTCAACTATACTGCTGCTACCATCGTATTGCCCTACAATTAAATTTACGCCGCTTGGATTATTCTTTACTTTATCTTTAGTCTTGTTAAATACGTTAAATACGAAAGGTTTATTTCCTAAAGGATTTTTTTTAAAAAACACATTGAAGCCAAAAGATTTATTTCTTTTAAGTTCTTCCTTGAAGACAATTGGAAATAAGTTTCTATTAAGCTCATTTGATTTTGACTGCGAAATAAAATTGTTAATTGTTTGTTTGCTTTTGTTTGAAAAGAAGTTGTTTGCAAATGTATTGTTATAAATCATTAAGTTCATAAACTTGTTATAGTTATCAAAATAAATCTCATTATCTATTTCTAGCATTGACCGATTGTCTTTTTTTGGTTCAAATTTTAAAGTATTTACAAAATATTTTTTGTTATTTGAATTTCGTCTAAAACTTTCACCAATAATTTTAATATCTGTATTTTCTGTTGCGTCGAATGTTTTACTTTTTACATCTACTATATCATTCTTTTTAGCATTAAGTGCTGAAGTAGCTGATTCGATCAAGTTGGTGGCTTGTTCATATTGACCATAAACATCGCCGTATGCAAGTGTCAGCGAAGTTGTAAACTTCCCAGGAGAAAGATTATGTGTAATGCCAGTTACACCATATTTATTGTCCATAGTAGTACCAGTATCAAAATCTATAAATATAAATTGACCAAAATTTACCCAAGGGCAGCCAAAAGTCTCAACTGAAGCCTGTACTGGCATTATTCTTAGTGGTAGATCAGGTTTAATTCTACTGTTTAATTCACTTTGATTGTTTCTATCACTTCTAGTAATGTATACTGTATTCAACTTGTTTTCATTTACAGTAGACACATTAGCATTTAAAATTGCTGTATGCTGCGTACCAAAAGTCATCGATGGAAATATTTCTTTATAATAGTTTTTAATACTCGCAACTGTTTTAGACTTATTTTCAATTTTTGTATGAAAAGGATTAAATATGTATTTACCATTTACATTTTTAATAAATCCTTTTTTCTCTAGTAATTCAATTTCTTTTTTGATTTTCTTTTCGTAGAGTGTTTTAACACCTTTGTTTTCAAAATTTGTTTTTATTTTTCTAATCGATTCAACAGATTTTTTCAAATCTTCAGTATATAGCTTCTCTAATATTGACGATGTTGAATCAAAAGGAGAATCACTTTGATCGTATATTGAAACTCTCAAAATAGTTTTTGATTGACTTTGATTAACATTGTCAGAAGTTAATGCATCAAAAGAAAATTTAATTGAAGGTACTTTAAAAGTTATATCATCTTTATCTGTATTTCTTTCTGCATCTGATTTATCAGGATAATAAATCTTATGCAATTTTTTATTTAGATTAGTAGTATGTTTTTCTTGATCATCTTCTTTAGCTATAACATTATTGTTTTCATCAATTTTATAAAGATCACTAATTCCATACATAACATTGTTTTTAGTCTTAATAAATTTATTAATAATTTGTGAAATTAAAGATTCAAGTGTTAGTAAAGTTATTCCTTTACCTGTTTTACCACCAACGTTTTCATTTCTATTTTTAATTTCTTTTTTAATAAATTCTTTAAGCTCAGTTTTTGGAATAAGAAAAGTAGATAAGTTTTTGTCTTTCATGCCAGCAGCAAATTTGTTTGCTGTATAGAAATAAGTCTGTATTTCATCAAAATCAACCGGGATTTTTTGAAGAACGTGTGTTTGTAATAACGAATTTACTATTGCGCCAAACGAAACATAAGATGCTGGATCTTTTAATTTTTTAATAAAGTTATCATTTGCTGGATAAAAAGGATCTACAAATTCAATACCTCCAACTAAAGACTCAAGAACAGCAGCTTCGACTTCTACTTCTAAGACGTCTTGGTCCAGAATTATACTAGCTATTTCTCTTAATTCCTTGTAAGCATTCAATATGCTGTTTATATTTTCTGTAGCTCCTACTGCATCCAGTTCAGGATTATTTATAATTGCTTCTTGTTCATAATTTGTTTCATTTATTCTATCACCAAAAATCAAAGACAAAAACTTAAATTTATTGTCTACAAGAGTATTTTCTGGTGATATTTTTATTTTAAAACCTTTTCTGTCAGATAGTTCTTCAAGTGTATAGTTAGAAGTCAAGCTTTCATCGTTCAAAAAAGAATAAAAAGCTACAAACTCTAAAAGATTCTTGCTCAATCCTGCATCTATTGTTTTAACTGGATTAAGAAGGTCACTGTTATTTAGACTTGTTAGTATTCCTACGTTATAATTACTCAATTTCAAGGTTTGACGGCAACTCTCAATAGTAGCAAGAGGTGATTTCAGTACTTGGCTTTTTAATCTGTTGTCAGCAATAAAACTTACTTCTGTGTTTTTAAGTAAACTTGCACCTTTCATAGAAATAGAAAGATCAATGTTTATTAATCCAGATTGATCCATCGAATAACTACTATTAGTAATCATATATACTTCTTTAGTTTTTGAATTACCTAGAAAAGCGCCAACTGGATTTAAACTAGGATTTTTTTCATCCAAATGTGACCAACCGTATTCTAAAATAATTTCGGCGCCGAAAGAACCAAACAAATCATACTTGATAAAAGGCGCAATATCAGGTAATCTTTTTCTATCATGTAACGTCAAGCTTACTTTGCCAGTTTTAAAAGACATCAAGCCTTTTGTCGGAGCAACATTAATAGAAACGTTATTAATTGTCATAAAAGGCTGAGTAGAATCACTTACAGATGTTAATCTCAAAGATCTAGATGACAATGACATATTTGAACTATGACCTATTTCTTCATCAAGATTCACCATAGTTTGTGGTGTTGTAAAAAGAGACATGTTAGTTTTTATTACTTTACCTATTTGACTCTTTTTTTTATCTTTGGTATCATCCCTTAAGACTCTTTTACCTTCCATTGATTTATAGTTTGACGTTGTTTTTGACGATTTCAAACTTCCGTGTATAAACTGGTTAATTGTTGCTGCCTTCATAACAGCGTTAATATCCTGCTTTGAATAATTTGGAATTATAAACTCTGCATTAAAATAAGGATATGCTCTATCAAACTCAATATTACTGACTGAATTAAAAAATGTTGCTAACTCTAAAGAGTTTCTTGAGCCAACCTTAATATCTGGATTAGTAATCATTATACTTGAAAAAGAAGGGAAGTTCTTGCTAGGGTTTTTTATTTTTTTATTTATGTTAATATTGTTATAATAACTATTAAATTGACCTTCTAAATTGCTGCTAGTTAATTTAGAATTAGAAGCTTGAGAGATTTGATTGATAATATTTTCTTTTTTTGAAATGCATAAAGTTTTTATATCTCTATTGACTTTGTTATTAATGCCAATTAATCTATAGCCTACGTCTGTATAAGCACCATAATCATCTTCTTTGAAGTGATTAAACAGTATTCTTTCGACATTGCTTAGTTTGCTTATTTTCCCGCTATAGTCTGAATGAACTATTGTGTATGACTTTTCTAAAAATTCAATTACTTTTTGCTTTTCATCTCCAAACTTATCAAGTTCGTCTGCAATGTGATCAACAATTTCAAATGTTGTAAAAGCTTCAGTTGTCATTGACTGAAAAAGAGAAACTAGTGTTTCAAAAAACTTTTCTTTGTTTTTATCACTAATATCAGGTGCAACTGATAATTCTTTTAAAATTTCTTTACTAGCTTTAATAGGCACATACTCATTAAATCTAGCATTTTCCATTGCATTCAATGCTGCTTTGTAATTTGTAGCTGCAACCCTGCCTTTTGTCTTGTCAGCAGTGCTCTTACTAACCGGTGTATTCGCCATTATAAACTCTCTTTGAGTGTTTCAATTTGTGACAAGTCTGTAGGAATTACAAGATATGTTCCTGCGGGAACTTGCAACCACCAACCAATACCACTAGCTGCTGCAATTATCCACCAATTTCCTGAGTCACCATAATATTCATATGCATAATGATCTAATCGTTTACCCTCTTCAGATATTTTTGTATCAATATCTATTTCACCGTTCAATACAGCTCTATATAAAATACCAGATATATTTAGCTCTTTTCCTCTAATACTTACAAATCTTGAAATTGCCATTTTAATTACCGTATGTTTTCTTAAACCATTCACTATATTCTGCATCAGTTTGATCAGGAGTATTAAAGACTTCATTAAGATCAATCGCAGGATTATTGTTTGCTGTTGCTGTGCTTGATTTCTTTTTGCCTGTAAAATTTGGCTCTAAATCATCGTAAGGAGTTCTAAACATCTTTCTATTAATACTTCCTACATTGTAAATAGGTGCTCTCATTTCGCCTAAATGATCTAATCCAGGTGGTATATCGTGAACCGGTGCAAAGCTTATTGTTATCTTAACCATCATAGGTGCGCGTGAACCTTTAATTTCTGTTTGCCACGTTGATTCATTATAATTAATATCTAAATTTGTTATAAATCCAGCTAATCCTTCACCTCTAGAAGATTCGTAAGCAGCTGTAAATGGGTTGTTTATTTTGCCGTTTCTTTTAGCATCAACAATAGATTTGCCTGCGTTGTTTTTGTAATTTGTTTTATTGTCCAGTCCACTAACAAAGTCTTCCGGTATATAGAAAGTTTCTGCATTTGAGTTTCGTAAAGATGCAATTAAATAATTTCTGCCGTTAACTGAAGTCTGATCGTGAATGATGACTTCATCTCCTCTTTTAACGTCAAAAGAAAAATTATCAAGATAAGTATTTATATTACTACTTAGACCTAATTGGGAGAGGTTGGTGGATGTAGGATTAAACAACGCTAACGCATCCTTTAATGAAAATTGATTATCTCTAAAAGATTTACCTAGTTTATGTTTATGATATTTTTGATAGCTTAAAACTTTTGAATCTATAACAACAGTTTTTGTTTGAAATCTATTCTTAGACTTTCTTTGTTTTTGTCTTTTAGCTGAGTGCAATCTTGCTAAATTTTCTTTGCTATAATTAGATGTTATCACGTCGCCGATTCTTAATCTTATCAAAGGTGAAGCTGTAGGCATTTGCGTAAACGGGTAGACTTCTTTGTCGTTCTTTTTTATTCCTTTTGACCACTGAGGATACACCATCATAACTATTTTGTTTATTTGATACCACATTAAATCGTGATCATCTTGATTATATGAGACAAGACTAAATGTGGTGTTTATTGTTCTTGTAGTTTTAGTATAGTGTTGAACATCATCTATTCTTCCGTATCCAGAAGATGGATTATAGTTAGGACTAAAGCTATCTGATATTGTATCAATAAATGCGTGAAAGGCTAATATTTCGTTTGTTCTAAGATCATGAAAATAAAAAGGCATATATTCATTGCCTAAATGCTCTTCTATTTCTTTGACTAACTTAGGGGATAATCTTCTTTGTTCGTTCTTGTCTGAATCGTCAAAGTTTTGTTGTAACTTTTTCTTTCGCAGCACTTCTTTTTTAATATAAGAATTAGTTTTTAAAAGATTTGGCAAAGATGCTAAAGTAAAAGTATTGTTCCCTGAATGTCTAGCAATTTTTGGTGACCAATTATATAATACATAATTTTCACCTGGTCTACTAAATTTTATATTATTGCCTGTAGAATTTAAATTTCTTTCTTCAGAAAGTCTATTTCTGCCGGAAATTGTTCTATCTTTTTTAAGCTGAATATTTGACTTTCTACGCCATATCATTCTACCAATATGCATTCGTTCAACAATAAATTTAAAATAATACTGGCTAAACTCTACAAATAATTTATCAACAAATTCTTCGCTTGAGTCTTTTTTAGCTTTATATAAAATATTTTTATGCCAAAACGACTCTTGTTGAAATTTTCGAATTAATAATAAAATCCTGTTATGTTCAAGCTTTGATAAGCTTAATAAATTGTCCAATAAAACTACAAGAAACTGAGAAGAAAACAAATTTGGATCTGATATGTCTAAATCAGCAGAGGTGTTAAGACCTGTCATTTTCTTAACTAGATCTTGTTTAATTAAGTCTTCAAACCTAGGATCTGTATTTACAAATTCATTTAATCCAATAAGAAAATATGCAATTGGTTCAAATTTGCCACTAATGTTAAAACTAGGATAGTTTAATACATCATAAAAATAGTCGTAAAATACATTTTTACCAATAAAGTTGTTGTCTTCTTTTAAACTTCTAGTAATAGTTTCAGCAACAGCAATATATGCAGCTGATTCTAATACATAGTCTAAAATAAATGTATATTTAACAAAGTCCGCTGATTGTTTAGTAAAGTCAAAAACGCCGATTGAATTAAGATCAAATCCAGCAAGTATTTCCAGTTCTTCAGCGTAAATCTTGCTTGTCGATGATTCGCTACCTTGCTTAGGAAAAATAGTATTAAATTGACTGTAATATGTAATATCTTCAGATGTACCAAAAGAATCATTTTTTAACAAGCCTTCCTTGTCAACACTTACAGCAGTATCAAGCTTACTGAGCAATAATTTGTCTGTTGCTCCGCCTAAAGGTAGAATTAAAGGTGGTGATGCTTTAATAACTCCACCAATAGTTCGGGTTGACTCTAGATCATTAAATCCTGAAATCATATCTCTTGTTATATCTTCAACCTCTTCAATTACTTTTGATGTAGTACCTGTTTTTTTTGTTATAGTACCATCTGTATTTAAGATATATTTGCTAGAAGACATAATTAACCTTTTATAACATCTTTATTTTTTAAATATTCATCTAAATCAGCATTCGAGATATTATTTTTTATTGAATCTTTGTTTATGTTTTGATCCATTAAAGAAACTACATTATTAATATGACTGTCAAGTCTTGATTCAATTAGTTTTCTGGCATCATCTTTTTTTAAATTAAACTTTTTTGCAAAAACTTCTGCAAACGATTCTATTATACCGCTGTCTTTAAGATCACTCATTGATTCTAGTTTTATTTTATTATTATCCATTTATAGACCTGTACGTTCTACAGAATTACCTGATGCATCTACTACTACGTTGCCTGGTAATGTATATCGACCATTCTTTTGTTGTGTGGCTTTAAAAAACAGATTACCATCAAGTACAGCTTCAGCTAAGACCTCATTGTTTTTAAGTACTGTTTGCACTATTATTTTATTTGGAAAACCTTGCGCTACTGGCTGACCTGCGCTAGGCCGCGAGTTTGATCTCATTAATCTTTGGAATCCGGTTGCTGCATCACCTCCATAGCTTATTTCTCCTGACTTCGCTGCCACCAGATTATCACCAGGAGCAAGCTGAGTAACTTGAAGTCCGTCAGGTGTTGCTTTTAATGTTGCCAAACCTCCCGGCCCTAAAAGCTTACCTTGCGCATTCTGAACAATACCATTTGCTTTATCAATATCTAGAGTAATACCTCTATAATTAGCTACTTCTTTTGCAATCCCCTTGACAAAATCATCATTATCTAGATCATCCCAAACCATACCTTTAGCGTTGTTAATTTTACCTAAGATTTTATTAAGTTCAGCTGTTTTTGCTACATCAAATTTTTGATTTCTTAGTTCAGTCTCTAACGCAGCTGCAATTTGTCCTAGATCTTGTGCTTGTTGCTCGTCAACATTATCACCTGCAATTTTTTTTAAATCTAAAGATCTAATTGATGTCCCTTTAAACTTTTCTTTTCCTGCTTCCATTATTGAATCATTAGAAGATGTTCCAAGTCCGATTAAGTCTAAAACAGGCCCGAGCGTATATTTGTACAATTGATATAATCTAGAATCATAACCAAATAAAGCATCGCTCGCAACCTCAGAAACTGTAGAAAATGTATCTTTCATCAGACCTAAAAACTTTGAATTCAACCAAAAATAAAGTTTCATAAATGGACCTTTTGAATCTAAAACTCTGTCTATTAAGTGTGTAAATGTTTCCATTATCGCATTTGCATCGCTATTATCAAGTTGAAAAAGGTCTCTAAGCATACCATAAATGCTATTATCATCCTTTGACATACTCTTATAATTCCACAAAAAGTCAACGAGACCATCAAAAGCATCCATAACTGTATCAATAAGTCCTGGGCCGAAAGCTGCAAATCCTTTTAACATTTGACCAATAAGTTCGCCGCTTGTTTTAAATAGTTGTCCCACTATAGTATTACCTTGGTTTAGATTTTTAAAGTCAAATGTTGATTTCAGTTCGTCTCTAATTGTTACTTGTACATCTTGCAAGTTTGAATTTTTATCAAATGCTTCACTTAGTAATCCACCAAACTTTGTTGTAAACTTTACAAATGTACCTTTAAACTTTTGAGGATCAAGCAAACCTTTATTGCCTTCTGTTCCATCGCCAACCATTTTTTCCAATACATCACGAATAGGAGAAAATGCATTTACAATAGCTTTCTTAGATTCTGGTGAAACTTTCAAACCTTCAAGATAAAAGTCCTCAAATCTTTCAGAAACTCTTAACAATACAGGCGATAAATCTGAACTAGATTTAATTACTTCTAAAACACCATCTGTAAAGTTGGTAAACATATTTTCGCCTTGAAGTGTTGCTCTTATCTTCTTCAAAGAGCCACTCATTAATTCAAGATTTTTTATTTGCTGTTGTGTTGGATCCTCTTCTTTCATTTTCTTTTGAATATCTGAATATGACATTCCTAAAGTTCTATAGTTCATTGTCATCTTAAGAGCTTGTTCTGACAATCCTGTGTGTGATGCCATTAAAGATTTTTCGTGACGATTTAATTCATCAAAAGATCTACCTGTTGCAAGCATCGATTCTCTAAATTGTTCTATAATATCTTCAGGTTTTTCTGCTTTTAAAAGTTGCAAGGCATCTAGGTTCATTCCAAATGTCTGAGAAAGCATCGCAGCAGATTGTGCTGCAGATTCAAATGTGTCCATTTTATTAAATACTGCTGCAGCTTCTTTCATAGACAAACCCATTTGAGTTAGTCTGGCAGAAGTCTTCATAAGCTCTTTATCTGATAAGTGGCCAAAGTTTGTGATATCTTTTCTTAGTTCAAGGAAGTTTTTAGAAAGTTTCTTTCTATCTACACCAAATTGATTAGAAGTTGCATCAGCTGCAACAATAACTTTATCCAAGGTTGCAAACAAACTTTCACCATTTTTAACAGCTTCAGCAGTCATATACTCTATATCAGCAGCAGCCATCCCGGTACTTCTTGTAGCCTTGACAAAATGATTAGCATTGTCTGCACTTTTTGATATTGCAGCACCAGCAACATCAGCTAACTGACCCATATCCTGAATTCCTTGAGAAACTGCTGCAATAAATGCAGCTTTGCCGCCTGCTCCTTGGCCGTATAATTGTGCAAAGTCCCCTCTAATATCTGCAAATTTGTCAAGACTCGTTGTTTCAGATTCTGCTAGTGAACCAATTGCAGCCCCCATACCACTAGTCACATCCATAAAGTCTTTTACACTTTCAACTGCAGTGCCTATAGTAACAACAACGTCTCTTCTAAAATTGTGTCCAAATTCTTTAGCAGCTGCACCGACGATTTGTAAAGGTAACCCAACCATGACTCTGGCAAATTGTGTGCCATAAGTAATTCCCATTTTAAATACTTGAAATGATTTTTCTGCCAAAAAGCCTATTGTTTTTTTAAGAACTAAAACGTAAGGATTTTCTGAGAGTCCTTTTAAAGCGCTTGATATCCTTGCAATACCTCCCATAGCACCTTGCATAATACCTTTGCCTGACATTGGTATATTGCCAAATTTTCCTCCAAATAATTTTAACATGCCTTTTCCAGCAAATCCTGCAAATTGCTTAAACATGTTTTTTCCAAAATTCTTTAAACTAAAATTTCTTAATAATTTATCGAATTTTTCAATTCCAGTTACAAAGCGATTAAAGCCTCTGCCAAAGCCAGTTAATCCTTTACCAACAAAACCTAATCTTTTTTCTATTTCTCTATTTAATCTCATTTGCTTTGCTGATTGCTGGAGAAATTCATCATTAGCTTTTTGTCGTGCTGATTCTTGCTTGTCCTTGCCTTCTTGCTGCTTTTTATTATAATCTAAATTTCGGGTTTCAGCTTCAGTTAAAGCTTGCAGAGCTGCTGTGTTCATGTTTTGCACATCATTGAATTCAGTAATGACATTGATTAAGTTGCTTGTATCAAAGTCATCAAATGTTTTAGTCATTTGAGCGATACTGTTAAGTTTTTTTGACAAGGCATCCATTGCGCCGATTATTTTTTCTGTATCACTTGCCATTTAATTCTCCTGAAATTTAAAAAAACTAAAAACCTTTTCTAAATATGTTATTATTGTTATTACTATTAGAAGAATTTGACTGTGTATTGTTATTTATTAACTGTTGTTCTTTTTCCTTTTCTTCTTTGAGTTTGTATATAAACCACAATCTTTTCCAAACAGGTAACTTATAAGCATCTAAATAAGTAAAGTTTGCATGTTGTATTAGTACATAAAGCTGTTCGAGAATAATTGTTTTATTTTCAGGCGTCAGGCCAAAAAAACGAAGCACCAATTGGTAGATCAACCTCACTTTCTTCGTGACAATGTGTACAAGTCATATGAGATCTCATGTCAACGCCTGGCTCATGATTATCTAAAAACCTTCTTAGTGCAAGAGAATCTCGAACTGGCATGTTCTTTACAAACATAGAAATTTTATTTTTATCTGTAATGTCACCAACTGCAAGAATTGAACGATTTAGACGATCTGTGACCATGCTTTCTGTATTCAAACCACTTTTCTTTTTTCTGTCAGAAATAATCATCATTTCTCTCTCGTCATTTCCTGTTAAGAATTTAACCTTTACAGACTTTTTGGTAACAGGCAAAACAACTTCAAATTCATTAACACCTACTTCTACAGGCTCGACACCCAATCTCTTGATAGATAATGATGATAGGTCAAATGTAGCTTTATTTGTTTTTCCACATTCTGGGCAAGATAGCTCTAGCTCGTAATCTGCTCCATAGCCTGTAATTCTGAGTGCAATCAACAAAGCGTTTCTGTCGCCTGAAATTAGATCATCTGGATTAATACTCTTGTCTACAAGACAGCTTTGAATTAACTTACTAATAACAGTTCCATTTTTAATATAAGCTCTAGAAGTTAGTATATCTTCTTCTTTTGCAGTCATAGGTTTAATATCTAGCGTCTCTTGACCAAACAAAGCACCTTCAGTCTTATATATAACACCTCTTGAAGGCAGAGGGACTGACTCAACTGGAATCTCAATACCAAAGTCATCAAGCATTACATTTGATTTTTTAATCGGACTAGCTGCTGTAATGCTTTCTGGATTCACCGGCTCATCTAAATTGTTCATATTATAATATACTCCAAAACTATATAGTAGTATTTATTATATTAATATCATTGCTGTTTGTAAATTTATTAATATTATTAATTAGATTATTTATGTCTAATTGAATTATATTATCAGGTCCAGGATCAAATAATGAAAGACTAATAGTTCCTTGTAGTATGTTGTTTAAGTAATTACTTTCAGTATTTTTATCTAGATTAGCAATATCTATATAAACTGAGTAATTTTTTATAAAACCTAGCTCTATATAGCTGTCAAGCAATTCTTTGAGTCTAATATCAACTACAGCTTTCAAGTTTAATAATGAACTTGACAGACTATTATTTGAAAACAAGACGCTGCTTCCTTGAAATATAGGTTCAACCGTTAAAAGATTCTTAATTTCTCGCATGATTGTTTGTTTTATTCTAACATTACTAGATAACTTCATTATGCTTTTATTATTTTTATTAAGTGTGTTACTAGATAAAAGTTTAATTACATTCCCAGCTGTCATTAAACCAACAGGATTTAGACAGTTATCAGCTTCTTTATTGCTAGTCAATAAGTTGTCAAATCTATTGTTGTTGTAAATAAAGTTTCTATTTAAAATACTATTATATGTTATAAAACTAGGAACATCTATATCACTACCGTCTAAGGTTTGATTTATACTTTTAGAAGCAATTGTATTTATAGTTAAAATGCTTGGAGGGATTTGAACTCTTTGATTATTTTCTACTGTTGCTATAATTGTATTAGCACTTGCAATAGCAAACTCTGATGATAGATTAATTTCTTTAAATTTGGTGATAGTAGTATCAGTTCCTTGTGTAATAAAAACACTTATTTTTTTATCTTCATCACTATACTCATATGGACGTTTACCTATGTTTTTATAGAAATAAGGTTCTTTTATAATACCATCAAAAGACGAATAATTTTCATTAGTCACATTATCATTAAATCCATACTCGGGAAAATCTAAAATAACAGAAAAGTCATTTTCTCTCGAAATATCAGATAAATGTTTTAAAATAGATGTGTGTGATATACCTGGAAGACACAAAATATCATTTCTAAAGTTTTCATCATTAACAATAATATCAATTGCTGTTTTATAAGAGTCATAAGTTTGACCGATTGTTTTGCCTGCTATCTCACCATCTTGCTCTCTTAATATTGAAAAATTATGTTGCTCTCTTTTATAGTCATCCAGCAAGTTAAGACCATCAAAACCTCCAAAAGTCATAAAATCAAAATGTAAAAACTTAGAATTTCGTGAGTCAGATAATGTATCTGATTGTAATAATTCGTCAATATTAACGTACTTATACATTGTGTTGTCTATTAAAGCAGGATCAATTTGATTAACTTCTTTTCCATCACGCTGGTAAAATGCAAAATTCCATTTATCTTTAGTGTTTTCTTCATTAAACGTATAAAGAATCTTTTCTAAGTGAAAAAATGAATTAAATGTATCAATATTGTTATCTTCTAAATCTTCTATCCAGATATTTTTTGTTGAATCTAAATAATCATTCTTGAAATATTTGCTATAATCTGAAAAGTAGTTGCTATTATCCAGCAAAGAATCTGAATGGCAATCAAACATTAGTTTTTTACTTTGTCCATTGATTAAAATATCAGTAAACTCTTTTGTTATAACATTATCAAATAATATTCCCCAATATTGTTTTTTAAATAACACCTTATCAGCATTATTAGCATTGAAAAGAAAGTTTCCTACATATTTGATTGGATTTTGTATAATCTTTAAATTCTCAATGCTTTGTGCTGAAGATTTTTCTGTTAAGAATGAAACTTTACTTTCATCAATATTTAATCTAGGATAAGGCATAAATCCGCAAGGAATTAAATTAGTTCTATTTGTTTGATCTTCAACGTCTTTATGAACTTCAACATAAACATAATTATTTGTTTTTCTATAAAAGCCTGCATTTTCAACTTTTTTAGTTGTAAAATTATAAAAATCTCTTTCAGTCCCAATTATTTTACAAATATAATTTTCATCTTGTGGGTTTAAAGTTAAATTTTGAAAATTTTCAAGTAATATGAACTCGTTATTTCTTAATTCATACAACTCAATGTCAAATAATGAGTATTTTTCAAATGCAGACTGTGAATATTCTCTACCTAATCTTCTTGGTATAACCTTAAATCTAAAAGAATTTCCAGCTTGCCCATCATCACATGTAAAAAACCTGAACAGCTTTTTGCATTTTTTATAAATTTCTTTTTTGTTGAAATCAGACGTATCTTGTCTGTTTACAGGTTGAGATACTACCCAAGGAGTTCTTGCTTTTTTAAACGGAGATTTAAAGTTTTCATAATTAACAGTACCACTATTCCAACCACCTGAACCTGTTAATACTAGATGTTTCGAAGTTTCTGTTTCTAAAGGTTTATCAAAATGTTTAATATTTCTATATTTGGCGTAAGAATAGTGTCCTCTGTATAAAATCTGATCAATGTCAGAATTAATAGCATTTAATTCAAAATTATTTTTTAAGTTTTCGTCAATATAATAATCCATTACGTTTTTTGAACTATTTTTTATCCCTTGTATGTAAAGCATTGGGTTTGACTGGCTAGTTTCAGTATTTCCTACAAAAACTGATTCATTGTTATTTTTTGTTGCCAAGTCTTTCTTTTTACTAATGATGTTAATATTTTCTACTTCGTCTTTTTGTAAATATAGCGATGAGCCACTAGACATCATTATAACATCAGTAATAACTGCTACTTTGCTATTTTGACTATTTTCTATGTTTAACTGACCGAAATAATCTTTGTGTGGCGAAATATATCCATCTGTGTCTTTATTTTTGCATATCGTAGCAAGAAAGGTAGTTCTACCATTATTACCATTAGTATTGGAAAAAGGATTGCTGCCCTTCAAACCGTAAACACTGCTTCCGCTTAATATATCATCACCAACAATAAAGCCAACATTGTCAGAGTTTTCTGGGCCTAAAACTCTTGTATAGCTTAGTTGAGTTTTTCCACTTTCAAGCCAAACTCTTGCAGAAATAGGGCCAAATTGTGTACTTTGATCTGAATAGTCTCCAAAAATATTTTCCCAAGTATTTAGTATATTATCATTTCTGCTAAAAGAAGTTACCTGTTGAGGCACAAATGCTGGGCCTTTTTGAGCAGTGCCTATTAAGCATAGTGTTTCGTCTGTTAGTGAAACAAATTTTTCTTCCTTAAATGTTAAAGGTGTTCTTATGTTTGCGCTAATCTGACCATTAATTATATTTGACATTTAACATCCTATTTCGTATACCGTACATTTATATTTATTAAACGCACATAAAAACAAGATGTTAAATATTAATATTGTAGTACACAGTTATCAAATCTAAGTGTCAAAGAGATGTCTGCTGGCTCTTCGCCATCATAAGAAAGATCTCCAAAGTTTGCATTAGTTAAAAATGCGCCTTTGATATCCCATAATTCTACAACAGTTCCAACTGGATCAAGCATCTTAAGCTGGCAATCTCGCTTATAGAAATCTGCATAACCTGCTCTACCACTAACTGATTCATAATGTGTACGAATCCATTCCATAACTTGTTGAGCTCCGCTAGGTGCAATTGGATCATGCAATGTAACTGACAATGTGTCAAATGTCATTTTACCTGCAATGTAACGCTTAGCATTAATAAAGTTAATCTCTTGTTCGGCAATTGTAAAAGAAGGACGAGCAGCAGTTTTAAGGATAAAGGCATCAATACCCTCAATTGCGAAAATCCAGCGATTCTTTCTTTTTGGCTCAAACTTATTCGGAATCATTTCAGTAACTGAAAGTGTCTCTGCCATTTTATATTCTCCTAAAA
>MDSZ01237436.1_pt1 | contig 19144 bp, 32 predicted proteins | sample 811201 | NCBI WGS metagenome assembly MDSZ01 (sample SAMN05326647, study PRJNA326480) | marine metagenome | isolation source: seawater | place: Indian Ocean: North | collected 2010 | reverse complement strand
CGCTATCGACGCCCTAGCTCCTTAACGAGCATCCAGAGTAGGACGGGTAGCTTACGCAGCTACAGCAGCCTCTTCAGCCCAGCCGAACTTAGCGAGAATCGCATCAGCTTCAGCGAGTGAAGGAGCCATATCAACATTATTGGCAGTTGAATTACCGTGATAGATTATTTAAGAGGCCAACTATCATCCTCTACTTGCTGTCTGGCGTAAGAACCCAAATCGAATCCAGTACGCCCCCATAAAATCGAACTTGGCAACCGGCCTAGGACTCTGTATCCGCCGTCTCTCGACTAAGCTTTTGTTCGCGCCACTAGTAGGCACAACATGTACTAAAAATCGCCAAGTTCTAAATTCTTTACACATTTTGATTATAATTTTTAATGTTACTACAAAGTTTTTGTGCTTTTTTTCTAGCATAAAATAACCTAGACATGACCGTTCCAAGAGCGCATTTTTGCATTTTCGCTATCTCTTCATAGGTCATTCCTTGAGAAAATAGCTCTAACACTTCCTTGTGTAAGGGCGGAAGTCTATCTAAAGCGTGATTTAATTTTTCTCCAAGTTCTTTGTTATTGTCTGTTACTTCTAATGATTTATCTGGTTGACTTGTTTTTTCTACAACCATTTCAAATAGCGTTGTACCCCATTCTTTTGCGGCTGGATTTCCTTTTCTATGATAGGAACCCGTGGTAGCGCCTTTGGCAATTTCTGTATCACCTCTCTTGGCGTTGCTGGTGGAAGAAATGGGTGAGTTAGTAAAAAAGGATTCAAAAGAAACCTCTGCTCTTCTTTTCTTCCAAGCATTGTGGTCATATGCCGCGCTTCTGACGACTCTATATATCCAAGTTTTAAAATGACAGTCTTGCCTAAAATTTGGAAAAGCCTTCCAAGCCTTTAAGCATCCTTTTTGAAATATGTCTTGGGCCTCGTGATAAGTATCAGTATATCTCTGAGATATAGCCATCATATATTCACAATGTCTTTCAATAAGAATATCGAAAGCCTTCTTGTCATGTTTTGAGGCAAGGATGGACAATTGCTCGTCGTCCATCTCGTTTGTGGACGCGCTCATTTCTCCACAACCAAGTATTCCCCACCTTGCTTGGTTAACTTTGTAGCGTATTGTTTAGCCATCTTTTCTCCTTCTGGGGTATATTTAAAAGCACCGTATGTGTACTTTTTGTCCTTGGAGATAACTACATAACATTTTTCTTTTTTAGCCATTCTTCTTCCTCTTTAGTTCAGAGGGGTAACTTCCATCAAAAGCGGCTTCAGCTACAGCTTGGTTAATCTCCGATTCAATCTTAGCCATTTCAATTTTTTCTAATTCCGCTCTTCGCAGGAGAGATTTCAACTTTTCTGCTGTAGAGTATTGAGCTTCGTTGTCTCCAGATTCTACGGCGGCTTCGTGTTCATCAATGGCTTGATTCATTTTTAAGTTCCACCATTCAACGCTTTCTTCAACAGCCTTCGCTCTTTCTGTTAGTGTAGATAAGTCTTTCATGTTGATTAATTATTGCATATTTTTGAGGAAATGTCAAGAGGTTTAGGATTTTTGTGGGCTCTAAAATGCCCAGATAAAACAGAGCAAGGTAAAGTTATTGGAATTAATAGTACGTACCACTTGACTAAAAATATTACAAAATACAAAACCCAAGGAACTACTGTATAAAAAACCCAAGGATTAGAAAAAATTGACCAATCGTATTGAAATTGAGTCCAAAGTAAATCTAAATACCCTTCTAATGATTTCACATTAAAAAGGTACTAAAGTCACACTCTTTTTACAAGCTCCACTTTGGGAAGCCTTTTAAACAAGAATCCTTCTTCGTAGAGATAATTAACGACATTGATCAAATCTAAATCTGAAATATCGTCATATCTGTCAACGACTAATATACGTTCGAGACCAACACTATAAGTGATGACTTTTACTTCAAAACCATTGACAGTTACTTCTACTGATTCGTAACTATCGCTCACATAATATATTACATTATATTTAAATGAAAATTCCAAAAATAAACCCCCAAAAAAATAAACACAACAGTGACACAATTAATGTGTATGTTGTGTTAGAGGAGGATACTTTTGGCCTTAGTGATGGCTCCCCAACCACACTCTTGACCCGCAAGGCGGCGGGAAATTCTGGGGATTCACTTTTTTGCCCTAGCGATGGCTCCCCAACCACGCTCTTGACCCGCAAGGCGACGGGAATTATTCTAAAGGCTTTTGCTCTAGTATCAAAACTTTTGGGTATGTCACCCTTAATCTGAAAGGAAACATTTTTTTAGCTTCAGCTTCGTCTGCTGTATCTTCATCTTTTTCCTTTGGTGCGTGCTCGATGGGCATCTTTTTTAAATCTTCTTCTTTGGGCATTGAAATTTTAGGGTCTAAGGCCCACATAATTTTGTGTTTCTCACAGTAGTCCTGCATTCTGCGAACTGGAACAATTAAATTAAATCCTTCTCCAGCACCTCGCACAAGCATACCAATATACTTAGCGTCCGACTTCAAATATACACCTCCTCCCGAGCTACCCGGAAACGCTGTTACCGTTGTTTGGTCGAATACATATTTATTTAAACTCTTAATCAACCTTCCGTGTTGAGAATAAATACCATCTGTCATTGAGTTCGCTCCCATTTGACCAAGCAAACTTCCTACGTGAAGTAATTCTGTACCTAACTTCGGTATATCTTTTTTGTCTAAATGGAATGTCACCGTGTCTTTAACAAAGTTGTATTTACGAATACGTAAAAGAGCTAAATCATGTCCGTCATCTGCATCCGAATACTTTAATACCTCCGCATCCATTTGTAATCTTCCCACGGTTCTTCCGCCCTGCCTGATTTCTTTTACTACCATTGGGTCTTTAAACTCGACTAAAGTTTTGGGCGTGCCATCTACCACAACTTTCCGGGTAGAGCGGAGATTATCTATAACATGAGCAGCAGTCCAAACAAAGTTAACTAAATTTCCGGCGGCGTCTTTTCTTGTGAAAACAACCCCAGAGCCTTCGCCATTAGAGAATTGCCCCTCAGACCTGATTGTGACTGAAACATTTTGCAAGTGGTCTGCCGTGTCGGTTTTTTCTTGAGGAAAGGCTGAAAATGTAAAGGTAAATAATGTTACGAGAAAGTAATTGATATTTTTCATAGAGGCTGTTCTTTCTTAAATAATTATATTCTCAGCTACAGTGTTATTCTAAAAATTATCTAGTCGGGTCGTCAGGGACAAAGCTGCTGTGATAAAGCTTTCCATTGAAAACCACCTTTTCTTGGGTTTTACTGAGAGCTTCTTCTATGGGAACGTATGGCATAATTTCATTTATTCTTGATTCTGGAGTGCATGAATTTATTTCTATTCCTCTTTTTTTTGCTTTTGGAACTACGAATTTTAAAAAGCTAAAGATTTCATTATAAGTTCTTTGATTCCAGTTCGCCTGATGAGCGTTTAACTTTACGTTCTCATCGTGATAATGAGAAGAGTTGGTATGAGCTAAGTCACATCCGACTATATTTATTTTCTTTGCACCCAAATAAAAAAGAATGTGAATCGCTACAGTCATTACATTCTTTTTCCAAATAAAGTTAGTTTCTTTAGTCGGCGGCTTGAAAAGTTCCGCTCCCCAGTCGTGATATTTTCTAACATCAGCATAAAATAAGTTATAGTTTTCGCAAATTTCTACACCTTCACAGGTTTTAGTTTGAAACCCTCCGCGCATTATCTTTACGAAAGGTTCCCAAAAAATCTGTCTATGGTAGCAATGCGGATGGTCCATACCTATCCAAATATCTGGCCTTATATAAGGATAAGCATTGTTCATAGCTATAATCAAAGCGCCGGGAACCCTTATCTTTTCTTGAGTTATCTTTTTTAGAGATGGACCGCCACAGCACAAATAGAAATCTTTATCACTCATTTTATTTGCAAATGAGACCTCTTTCCATATGCCATTATGTTTAGACCAAAGCCCCATAGAGGATTATCCTTTATCGTTTTCTTTCAGCCACTCTGAGACGTAGTCGCTTAATTCAAGCTTTGGCTCCCAACCTAAAATCTCTTTAGCTAAAGTAGAGCTGTTTAGCGTTTCTCTTGCTTCTCCTTTTCTAGCTTCTTTCATTTTGGGTTTGATTTTAAACATTTCCGCCACCTCTGCAACAGAGTAATTCTTACCTCTACCCAATTCAAAGTCATGACCGTATGCCTTTTTTTCCATAATTAAACAAAGCGCATCAACTATATCATTCACATGAGTAAAGTCTCTTTTTTGTAGTCCGTCTCCATATATGACGGGCTCCTCTTGGTTTTCTATATTGTGAATCCAAGTTCCAACTAGTGTAGCATGAGAACCTCCTATTAATTGGTGAGGGCCATAAACATTATAGAATCTAGCATTCGAGGCTTTTAATTCATAATGTTCTTGATATAATTTTATTACATCTTCTGCGATGTCTTTGGAGAATGTATATGGATTTTTAAATCTACCACTATGTTTTGAAGACGATCCTGAATGTATAATAGGTATTTTTCGATCTGAGCACCAGTTAACCAAATTTAAAGTAGAGATAGCGTTGCTCGTTATGTAATCTACAGGATTAGAAAAAGACGGCTGTATTCTCGCATTCGCAGCAAGATGGAAAACTACGTCTGGTGGTCCGTAAACATCAAAGTCGGTGATAATTCTAAGGTCTACATCAAAATAATCAGCGCCCTCTTGATGGTTTTCTTCTCTACCTGTGCTATAGTTATCTAAACTAAAAACGGTATGCTCTTCAGAAACTAGTCTTTTTATAAGATTAGCTCCGATAAAACCTGCACCACCTGTTACTAAAACTATCATTATAAAATAGACCTACCTTTATTAGATTCCCAATCTTTTTCTTTTCTATCTATATTCTCATTTCTAAAGATAGAAGCTTCGATTATGGGGGCCGGAACTCCTGCACTTTTAAACTGGCAAGATAAAGAATTTATATCTTTAGGAAAACAAGTTCCTCCATAACCTCTTTTCCCGTCATGCCCCGGAATCATTGTGTGACTGTCTGTGATTCTATCATCTAGAGTCACGGCTCCTCTAACCATATTGTAGTTAATTCCTTTCGCCCGACAAAAACTTTCTATCTCTGAGAAGAAAGATACCTTTGTCGCTAAAAAAGCATTTCTACAATTCTTAATCAGCTCCGCTTCTTTCGTGGTGCAAAATAAAGTTAAACCCGATTTAATTTTACCAGCTTTACTAGCTGCACCGAAAAGATCGTTAAAAACTTTTTGAGAAGAGAAGCAACTAGGGTTCTCTAAGCCAACTATCCATTGTTTGCAAGACCTAAAGTCTTCCTCCCAGTTTTTTTCAGTTATAAACTCGGGCATGTAATTGACGCCAAAGTAATCTGAAGTTCCTACTGGTACTGTAGAACGTAAAATAATTTTATCTCTACGAACTCCAGCATTTATTAAATCTTCTATGCAGCTCCTTACATATCTTAAGCCGCACTCTCCATTTGGTTTCATGGGTGTAGGAACACACACAAAAACAAGATGGCAACTAACTAAATCTTTAAGTCTGATTCCAAGGGGTTCGCATTTAGAATCATCTTTATCATATATGAGAACCTCCACGCCTTCACATTTGAGCAAAGCAGTTGATCTTCCAACATAGCCGTTTCCCACTATTCCGATTTTCATCTTAAAATTCTGTGTTTTACTATTTCCCCGCTTTGTTTATCTGTATAGATAAAAAGAATTTGGTCTCTGCCTTCGACTTTATTAAAATACTTTAACCACTCAATATTAAACGGAGTTTTCTCTGAGTTGCCGTAAGTTACCGCATCCCAAGTAGGGTCTAAAGTCTTATGAGACTTCTTTTTTAGTGATTTTGCCATTATTTTAAAGCACCCCCTTTCGTTATTATTCTAACGTAAGTTCTCTGTATTTTCTTATAAAAATAAAATTTTTTGACATTTCGTCAAGAAAAACTGTAATCATATATGTAATGGAAACTATTTTACTCTTACAGAGGGGAGAAGGCCGAAAATCTCAACAGCCTAGGATCAAAGACAGGATTCAAGAAGCTGGTTTTGAGTATGCTTTGTTGGAGTTGGAGAAGGATGAGGATTTCGTTGATCAGATAGAATCTTGGATTTCTAAAAACAAAAAGCCCGTTGCTACTTTGAGGTGGGACGAACACCAAAACGTGTTCGGTAAGCAAGAAAAATACAAAAAAATATCTAGCTGGGGCTGGCAAAATAATGTAGCTCCGCTCGGTATAGATTTTGGATACTTTAATCATTATGGTAGTCTTGTGTTTGACTTATTGGATCAAAAGGGTGACTCCTCGATTAAGAGTGAGTGGCATCTAATGGATTCAAGCATTAGGCCCCTTGAAGAATTCGACGGAGCACTTGGAGAGTATATATCTTTAGTTAAAAGAATATATGAAAAAAATTTATTTATAGCCAATATGAAGCACGCAATGCCAAGTTATAAGTATTTGGTGTTTACTCAGTGTCTGGCTAACAATTGCTCAATACAAGGCAGTATTAGTTCAAAAGTGTGGATTTCTAATATGAGACAAGCGCTTGGATCAGAAGCTCTCTTTAAGATACAGCCTTCTCCCTTTAATGAAAAAAATGTGGATTTATCAGAGTATAGAGTTGTCTTTAGTGGTGGCACTCCAAAGATAATGAATCAAGCTATAGAGCAAAATGCTGCCCTAGCTAGTTTGGCTGGAGTTTCAGTTACTAACACCTCGGGTATATCTTCAGAGCTGTTGATAGGAGAAAAGCAACTAGTTACTACTGGGGAAAGCTGGTACTCTGGACTTGGTGTTTTTCATGAAGCTAACTCATGGCAATCTTTAAAAGACATTTGCGATAGAGTGTCCTATATGCCTGTGGATTCGAATCAAATGGCTAATAGATTAAGATTTGCCAACTGGTGGAGGAAACACCAAATAATGAATAACGAAAAAAATGATAAACTAATTTCTGGACTAGTAAAAGAGTTTAAAGATAAAAATTAATTACTCTCCGGTTTTTATAACAAAAGCCTCTGACTGTTCTGGACTTACTCCAAGTAAGTCTGTCATTTTTATATAAGCTTTTTTATATAAATTTAAATTTTTAATAGTGGAGTCTTTTGCGTTTAAGTTATTTACTAGAGATATATTTAAAGCCAAACTTATAATAAATAATAAAACAAATATAATTTTAACTATGTTTTTCATGCGTACATAAATACTTACACTTAAATGAATTACTTTAGAAAATTGATAAAAAAGAGGATTTCAAAATTAATCGCGATTTTGATAGTTCTTTCTTTTATTTTTAATTCTACTTCTTCGTTTTACCTAACAATTGGTGACAGTATGGCCCCCTCCAAGAAGAATTTTGAGGTGGGTTTAGTTGATAAATTTTTTCATGATGAAACTCTTCCTTACTATGGGGAGGTTATAGTTTTCTATGACTATAGCGATAACGAATTCTTAATTAAGAGAGTTATTGGGTTACCGGGAGATACGATACAAATAATTGATGGTTGGATATTTAAGAATGGAGATATATATATCGATGAATTTAGTCATATAAACATCACAGATGGAATGTCTATGCATCCATGGATATTAGGAGAAAAAGAGTATTGGGTAATCGGAGACAACCGAAACGAAACTTGGTTTGGGGTGATTCACGAGTCTGAAATTGTAGGGAAAATACTATTTTAGTGTAAACAAGTGCGTGATGACTACGCGCATTGAATTAAACAAAAGAGTGGTAGAGGTTTATACTAGTCCAGAGTCTTGGACAAAAGATAAGGTTTATATTTACGACCCTCAACTTCAAGTGACAGAAGAAGAAAAAAATCAGATTATAGATTACTTGTACTCCGAAGGATTTATCGAAGATAGAAGAACCAAATCTGAATTTGTCAGAATTGAATATTAATCATTGCACTTGCAATCGCAATCGGCCACTGGGCATTTGTCGGATGAACAACAATCAGCGCCACAGGCGCAATTGCAACATCCGGAATTTCCCCAGTTGCAGCCGATCACGAGCATCGATGCTAAAGCTAGTAGAAAATTTTTCATATTAAATATCTCCATCTGCGTCTCTATAACTCTTTTTGACTTTGCCGCCGCGCTTCATTTTTAAAAACATGTTTACGCGAGCCATAGCCCATCCGCCTCGACTCATTCCGGGTCGGTGGCTTTGAGAAAACGCTCCCGCTCCACGACGGTAAACTTTCTTTAGTTGAGAGAGGGTGACTTTCTTTTTACTTTTAGAGTTGTGATCTTTAACTTTCTTTTTAAGAGAGTTGATAACTTTTTCTGAGAAGGTTATTTTTCCCCCTCCTTTACCAGCGCTTCCTTTCTTATTCTTGTCAGAACCTTTTTTTCTTTCGCTAGGCTTGGCTGGAGTCTGAGCACCGGATTTTCTTCCCGGCCTTTTCTTAGCTGCTTCGGACTCTTCTTTACATAGAGCTAAATCTTCTGAAGTCATTACCTCAATGTATTCCTCATCTGTCATTTCATAATTAGCATCAACAGTTTTCTTCTGACGTATATAAGGTTGAATCTCCTGCTCTTCTTCTGCTTTAGATTTCTTTTTGGCTTTATCTAATTGCTCTGAGGTAGGCGCACCTTTTTCACCTTTCTTCCTCATCTTTTCACCGGAGCCTCTTTTGATTCTTTCTCTCTTCTTGTGAATGTTCTCCCAGAGGCTAGCTTCAGAATCTTTATCTTCCTTGTCATCTTTTTTATTCTCTGAATCTTTCTTGTCGTCAGATTTTTTAGAGGAGTCTTTACCCTTCTTCTTCAAGATATTCTTTTGGATAAATTCAGGAAGCTTTTTCTGCTTATCCGTTAACTCGGCTTCGCTTTTCTCTTCGTGACAACCACAGTCTTGACCGCAGCAGTCTTTCTCTTCCTCTCCCTCTGTAACCTCTTCCTCTACAAAAGCTAGAGCTGGATTTAGCTCTAATAATTCATCGTGATCGAACAAAGTTTCTCCGTCCCACTCGTAGTGCGAATCTTCAGAGCCTTCTACCTTCTTGCCAGCTCTCCATTGTTTGCAGGACCAGTATCTAGCTTTCCATTTCGGTCCGGGATTATCGCAGTTATGTCTGGCTCTAAAGCTTTTTCTTCTTTTGGGGTCGTCTCTTTTGATTTCCATATTAGGATCACCAAAATTTACCTTTACTACGTTACCTTTTTCATTCTTAACGTATACAGAAAATTTCTTCGGTCCGCCCGGTGTCCTAAACGGCTTGTTCAGAGTCTTCTTCTCCTTAGCTTCAATAATCTTTTGAGTAAAATCAATTTCCATTTCTATCTTCCCCTATTTGTAAATATACTAGCTTCCCAGTAGTCTTTAAAAAATTTTTTTATATTTTCCCACATTTGTTTTCCTCGTGGTTATGTTCATTTTTTGTGACACTCGCATTTACATTTTTTAGCATTGCACATAAGCAACGTGCAGCACCAGAATTTTCTAAGCCATCTTTTGATATTATGAACCCAATTCATATTTTTATTTACACAAAAAAGGCCCATGAGAGAAAACTCATGGGCTTGTTAACTTTAAAATAAAGTTTTTTAAATTATTCTTTGGTTTCGGTCTGTGTTTCCGAAGTGTTACCCGTTTCTGGGGTTTGCAAGTTACTTAGTTTAGTAATTGCGTATCCAGTGAATACGAAGTTTAGTGCGAGAAGAATAATTGCAATTCTCGCATACGTAGTGCTGATTGTAGTCATTTTATCCATAATATATATTACTTAGTTAATAATTTCTTGGCTAAAACCAAGAGAGAGTAAGACTCTACTAGGAGATTTTTAATTCAATAGATTTATGCTTTTCTTGTTTTTTAAACTCCAGATATAACATACCGTTTTTATACTCCACAGAAGTCTTTTCTGGGTCTGCTTTCTTTGGTATATAAGCTGTACTGCTATATTTGTGTCCGTCTTGCTCTGCGGAGACTCTGAGTAGTCCACCTTCTACGGATACCTTGATGTTCTCCTTGTCTATTCCAGCCATGTTGACTTTACAGGAGTACCCGTCGCTTGTGTCGGTCCAGTAATTTTCCGACTTGGCATACCTGCCGTTCGTTACGGTTAGGTCATTCCAAGTGTTCATAATGTCCCACATTCCATTGTCAAATAAAGATAATTTCATAGTGAGTAATTAAAAGCATCAGTCGTGCCAACAAAAAACCCCTGAAAACAGGGGATTGTAGCTTAATTTGAGACTTGATGTCTCATATTTAATATGAGAGTAAAGGGTCACGGTGACACTAGATGACCGTTAACACGACACCAAGGAAATCTTTCGTTTGGACCTTTGCAGATGCACTTGTTTTTATCCCGACTATCTAGAAGGTAAAACGAGTCCCAAACTTTATATCCCCTTGTTGAATCTAGGGGCGCTGAAAACTTAGCTCGAAAGTATATTATGTCTCTACCTTTAATTTTGTAATTAGTCTTAAGGTAGTAAGTCCATTCTAAAAGATGGGATTTCTTGTCCTTTGTGTACGACCAATTCCCATCGAACATATTATTTGAATGTGCTCTTTTGGCGTCGTATTTAACACCAAATTTAGAAAGAAGCTCCGATGGATTCATCTCGTGCGCCCACGGAGCACCATGACGGACCTCGGATTTTGATCTAATGGAATCAACGACTAGCGAGCCGTTTGGAAGTTTTCTAACCTGCTGTGCTGACCAAGCTGTGACTGTGGCTAGCGTCAGGGTAATAATAGTGTTTCTTATCATGCTTTAAGCATAGCATGTTTTTTAAGAAAAGTCAAGGTTTCTTTTTTTTCTTTTTGCTCCAGTCTATATCTTCGTAATTATTACGATACTTTTTAGAAAAGCAACTTCTAGGGGAATCCCCTTTTCCGTTAGACCCTTTACTTTTCTTTTCTTTTGCCATCTTCTAAAGACCTTATATCGTATATTGATGCGGTTATTTTCTCGCCATCTGGAGTTTCAACTATAAAATTATCTTCGTCTAAAACCTCTAAGATTCTACCAATGGTCAAATCCTGCATATTGAGCAGAGAGACCTTTTTGCCGATCATTCTCTTGTTAAACTCTATTTTATTCATCTTCTGTTTCAAATATAACTTCTTTATCTAGTTTAAAGATTATCTTTTTTACATTCAAGGACTTTTTAAGGATGTTAGTCATGTTCTTGTTATCCTTGAATATTTTTAAGACTATATTTTTATAGATTGATTTCGTATTGTTTACTCTAGTTTTTCTTTTGCAGTTGCACCCCTTGTCTATAGATTTGACAGATTTAATAACATGACTACCCCACGGAATTGCCGCCAGCATGTCTGGGTTTTCCTCGAAATATAGAGCAAAATCGAATGGCCCGTCAAAAATCTTTTGATCATTCATCTGAAGTATTTATTAAGGTTTTTATCTTAAAGTATAATACTAATGATATACAAAAACTACTAAATACTAAAAAAATATTCTCGAAATAAATAGAACCTAAAATACTAAACCACATACATAAGCAAATTGGACATGTAATTAATCTTATTAGAAAGTTCTCTGAGTACTGCTCTAGAAGAAAGTCTGGGTAAGACACTCCGCTAGATTCGTGAAATTTATATGACTCTAATTTAAATCCAAAAAATCTTGCATACTCTACAATCGCATTAGTGTCATTCCAAATAATCAATAACGTCGTAGATATAAAACAAAGCAACATAGTCTCTACGGCAAATGAATATAATTCAGTTAAAATCATAATTTTATTAATTCTATATCGTAAAATTTAAAAATATCAAGAGCTTTCGTGTCTCTTTCATAAACATCTCTATAGACTACGTGTGGTATTTCGTGCGCGGCTATTAAGGTAGCGCAGTACGCGCAGGGTAAAAGTGTTACCGCTAAGACTTTACATTTGTTCCTTTCGACTCCAGCGAGACAGTTAACCTCAGCGTGGATCATGTATGGTCGGCGTGAATCTCTATCCTCCCAAAATGAAGGCTCAACATTTTTACCTGCCTGTAAACCATTGTAGCCTAAACCTAGAACTTCATGATCCCAGCCTAGCGCACAGGCCCCGACTTTCTGATAGGGGTCTTCGCTTCTTTCGCTAGCCGCAGAAGCTAACGACAGAGCATACTCTTCCCAGCTTTTCCTAGGCATTTCTAGAACTAGCCAACTTGTAGACCATTTTAGGTCTGCCTGTACGTGGCTTGATTTTGCCAACGGTAATAAGTGTTCCGTCTGAAACAGCAGAGTTGATTTTCGCGTGGACAGAGACTCTAGATAGTTTATTCTCTAAAGATTTGTAAATTTCCTCGGCTGTAAACTCAGTATTAGGCCAAGTTACATCGAACGTAGGCCTTCCTCTCTTTGGCTTACTGGTCTGCTGCGCGTCAGGGTTTGAGTTAAAAGTCTCTTCCCTTTCAGACCCTAAGCTCCCGTAAATATCGTTTGTCATAACAACCTTATATTAACAACTTTTTGGTTTAGATTCAATATTTTTTTGAAAAACTAATAAAACCTACAATATGATTGTATATATGACGATTTTAGATGCATCGAATCAATTATTTGACTGGTTCTCAGATAATGATTCATTCTGTATTAAAGACGATTGGATTAAGCTAATTTTATTATCGGAGCATAGAGAGAGAGATGAGGCTGCGGTTATTCTCGCGTTAGATTCCTTAGAAAAAAGTGAACTAATAAAATCCATAATCGTGAATGATGAAACCAAAAGAAAAATCTGGATTCTGAATAGACCTTTTGATCAATGGGATCAGAGCGTATCTCTCACGGGGCCGACTGCACGGGTAGTCTCGACTACGGTAAATAATTTTTGTGACCTAATTCAAGACCAAACAGACAGGTGCGATTCTACTAATATTTCAGAAAAAGACATAAGAAACTTGGCGATTGTTTGTAATCATTACAAAAGCATTGCAACATCCGAGGAAGAAGGTGATTGACTTGAAACCAAAAAAATACTACTCTCGAAAAACTAAAAGGTTAAAATCCTTTTCAGCTCGCTGAGAGTAATCAGTAGAGTTTTCCTGAGATGACTGAATTCAGTAAGGTGGAAGTTGGCTTACTTCCAAATCAAGGGATAGCCTCTCATTCAAATACATGAGAAAAAAGGACGCACGGTTAGTTACCGTGACTTACCCAGTGTGTAGTGGTAGGTAGTCGTAAGCAGAGTTTTTGAGCACAGTCCCTCTCGCCATTTATGGTAGGCTACCGCAGATTTAATCTGCCTGTATTGTGTCGTTGAATATCCCATCAACAAAAAAAACATAGGGCTTCGAGAAAAGTTTGACACAAAGCATGGTACTCCCCCTCTGGGGGTACTGTGTCTTTTTGCTTGAGAAAAAGTATTAACACAAAACTTTCGCTTGACTTTTTATAAAAATAAACGTACGATAATTATTATCTCATGATTATAGGTATTGCTGGAGTCGCAGGGAGTGGTAAAGATACTTTGTTTAAGATTCTTTCTTCTAAAATTAATTGTATTAGATTTTCATTAGCTGACGAACTCAAAAAAGAAGTCCAACCTTGGTGCATTCAACACTACGGTATAGATTCCCTTAACTGCGAGAGGTCTGAAAAGGAGTTAATACGAGACTTTTTAGTTTTCCATGCTAAGACTAAGAGAAATGCCTCCGAAGGAAGGCATTGGATTGATAAAATCAATCCAAAAGTGATAAGCGCAGCCGAAACTGATGAGATACCAGTTATTACGGACATACGTTACGATGATTATTCGAATGATGAGGTGAGCTGGTTAAAAAATGAGATTAAAGGAGTACTCGTTCATGTGTCCATGATTACTCTTAGTGGTGAGAGTGTACCTCCAGCCAACGAGGAGGAAGCCAGAAATGACCCAAAGTTAATCGCGAAGGCTGATTTTAAAGTGAGATGGCCTTGGAAACCTAAGGCGGAAGACCTAGAAAAAGAACTTAGCCCTTACGTTGACGAACTGCTTTTCCAGATAGGCTATGATCGGCTGGGTATAAAATAATTTTATTTTATTTTAAAACCTTAAAATAAATTCTTTAAGTTATTCGTCCTAGGCTCATAAGGGGGGCCTAAAATGGACTTAAGTGACTCAGACTTGATAAAAGAGGTTAAAAGCAATAATTGCGAAGATTCCCTGAAGAAGCTAATAAGTAGGCACTCTTCTCTTTGTTATAAGATTTATTTTAAGTATTCATCTACTTTAAGTAAATGCGGCATAGACTTCGAGGAAGCCCTGAAGGAAAAAGATTACGTCCTCTGGAAATCAATTCAAACCTACGACCCAGAAAAGAAAACGAAATTCTCTACATGGCTAGGTAACTTCACTAGATATCACTGCCTGAATTTAATAAACCAAAAGAAACATACTATTAGCTTAGATATTGATGAGATAAGGCATTGTATAGATAAAAAAGCCGCCGACGAAGCAACTGGCTACGAAGAACTCAGAGAATTTAAAGATTTCTGTATGAACATACTGTCTCAAGTAAAAGATAAAAGAATCAAAAGAATATTTGAGCTTAGATATTTTTCGGGAGAATCAAAGCTGACTTGGAATAAGATAAGTAATAATCTAGGAATTAGTATTCAAACCGCAATTAACTTACATGAAAGAGGAAGAAAAATACTAAGAAAAAAAGTCTCTAGTGAAAATTTAGAAGATTTTGTTTGACACACAATCAAAAATATATTAATGTTGACGACGTTATGAATGATAGCACAAGTAATGACACAAGTAACAGTAACACCACTCGCAAAAACGATGAAGTTGGAGCGCTGTGGAAAAGGAAATCCAAGGGTGGTATGACGTACCTCGCTGGGCATGTAAAGTACGACGAACTGGGCCGAGAGGTAACATCAAAAGTTGTAGTCTTTAGTAATGACAAAAAGACCAATGACAAACAGCCAGATTATCGTATTTACCTGTCCAAGCCAATGAACGGGGCCGAAACAACCAAGGAGGTAGCGGAGTCAAGCTCTGCTGGAGAACCGGAAGGACAACAAGAAGACCTGCTATAAATGCCCGTTTTCAACCTTCCAATAAACAACGTTTCCTTTGGGCAGGTCTCTATAGGCTTGCTCAAGGAAGCGTTTTCTCGTAAACAAAGCGGTCCTATATTTCCAATCGGAAAAGGCGATTTAGCGCACGACAACTTTAAAGAATCCTTTCAGTCTTGGCTCAACCACTGCCTAAGACAGACTCACACCCAAGAAGACACCTCTGGAAAATTCTCGGTCAATAAAAATGACACTACGATAAGACTCTGGCACTTAAACCCAGAAAGCTACAACGCCCTTACTAACCATCAGCGACTAATTTCTTTTTACGAACTTGATAGTCCCACTAGGCTAGAAGTAGATATCTCTAAACGCCAAGAGAAACTATTTCTAACCTCCGAATATACATGTGAAGTTTTCAGAGCCGCTGGATGCGATAATGTAGAGTACGTTCCTTTATTCTTTGACTCTCACAATTTCCACACAACAGACAAAACATACAATAAAGATGACTCTATTGCATTTAATGTAGTAGGAAAATTCGAGAAAAGAAAACATCACCATAAGATTTTAAAGTCTTGGGTTCGCAAGTTCGGAGACAATAAAAAATACAGGTTGAATTGCGCGGTATATAACCCACACTTACCACAAGAGAATAACAACGCTTTAATAGCTTCAGCCTTAGATGGGAAAAAGTATTTTAATGTTAATTTTCTGCCCCACATGCCGCACAATCGTGAGTACAACGATTTCCTAAACTCAGCAGATATAGTAATCGGAATGTCTGGAGGAGAAGGTTGGGGGCTACCAGAGTTTCATTCCGTAGCGTTAGGAGCACATGCTGTAATTTTGAATTGTAATGGGTATAAAAGCTGGGCCAATAAAGACAATGCGACACTAGTTGAGCCTACAGATAAAATCCCAGCGGAAGATGGAGTATTCTTTAAATCCAGTGGAAACACTAATCAGGGTAACATATTTGATTTTAACGAAGATGATTTTATTTCAGCTTGCGAAGAAGCTATAAAGAAAGTAGAATCAAACCGAGTCAATACTAACGGCCAAAAGCTACAAGAGCAATTTACAGTATCTAAAACATTTGATAAACTATTTGAATAAATTATGAAATACGGACAAATCTTTTCTAAAGAATGGTATGGGACAACACTCTCAAGTTTAAGTCCAGAGGGCGGCGCAGAGCTGCCGTCGTCAACGCTACAAGCCTATTCAATTAGCAACTTTTTAGACCCACTGAAGTGCAAAGAAATTATCAGCACATTCAGTGGTAAACTAGAAAAAGCCACAACCACATGCGGAGAAGAAGACTTTAGAACCAGTGAAGTATATGATCTAGTTCACGATAAAGAAAACTTAGACCTATGCGTTGAAATAGAGAATAAAATTTGTGAAGCGATGAATATCTGCTTCTCGCACTCAGAGGGCTTACAGTTAGAGTCATTCAAGCCCGGACAGTACTACAAACTTCACACAGACTGGTTTACCCCATACACGGAAGAGTACGACGAACACGCCAAGACTTGGGGTCAAAGAACTTGGACCTTTCAAATCTTTCTAAGCAATGTAGAAAAAGGAGGCGAACTCCATATCCCAGCTCTAGATGGAAAGGACAAAAGAATTCCTGTTAAAGCTGGAGCAGCCGTGTGCTGGAACAACTTGAAAGCAGACGGTATGCCTAACGAAGCGGCTGCCTACGAGCACGAACCTGTTATCAAGGGGCATAAGTTTATACTTACTAAGATGTTTAGAATGAAGAGTCTTATAGACTAACTTAAATGCCACTGTATCTATACCAGCACCCCGAATCAGAAGAGATTATTGAAGTCGTACAATCCGTAAAGGATAAGCACGAGTATATAGATGATGATGGTACGACTTGGAATCGTGTATGGACAGTACCTAACGCAGCCGTAGATTCTCAGAACGACGGATCACAGGAGTCGTTCATGAAATACACCAAAGACAAGTGTGGTACTATCGGAGACTTGTGGGACGCTTCCAAAGAAGCTTCTGAAAAAAGAAAATCTAAAGAGGGTTACGACTCAGTTGAAAACAAAAGAAATTCCGACTACTCTAAAAAGAGAAAAGGGATGCTTCACCCTGATCAGAAAAAAAATAATAGCAACTCTACACTTGAGATTTAAAAAATTTCAAGTTATTAACAAATAAATTTTTTTTCTTCCTTCTAAATCAAAATTGATGTAATATAACTTACATCAGTTAAGGATTTTAAATGAGCTCCACACAAATCAACATTAAAAAACGCAACGGTAAACTTGAAAAACTAAATATTAATAAAATAAATCAAAGGGCTGAGATAGCTTGTGATGGATTAGAAGAAACTTCAGCAAGTGAAATCGTACTAGATGCCCACGTTCAATTTTATGATAAAATAACTACTCAAGAGATCGACAAGGCCTTAATCATGTCTGCAAGACAGAAGATTGAGAAAGAACCTAACTATGCATATGTCGCGGGTAGACTCCTAATCTCAAACATCCACAAAGAAGTTTTTGGAGAAAGTCACGATAAAGATATCTTCGAGGCGCAGTATAAGAATGCCTTTGTAAGAAATATTAAGAAGTTAATTAAGTTTGGAACATTAAGAGAAGAGTTACTTGACTTCGACTTAAAAGCGCTCTCCGAGGCTATAGACCCAGACAGGGACTTGAAGTTTAAATATCTCGGCGCACAAATTATCTACGATAGATACCTCCTTCATATCGAAGGAAAGAGATTGGAAACGCCTCAAGCCTTTTGGATGAGAGTAGCAATGGGTCTTGCTATAAACGAGGAAGACAAGAACAGCAAAGCCATAGAGTTTTACAATGCGTTGTCTCAGTTTCAATTGTGTTGCTCCACGCCCACCCTTTTCAATAGTGGTAGTGTCCGTAGCCAGCTCTCTAGTTGCTACCTAAACACATTTGACGACTCTATTGACGGCATCTTTGAGGGGGCTTGGCAGGAAGCTAGAAAGTCAAAATATGCTGGAGGATTAGGTTTTGATGTGACCAACTTTCGTTCCTCTGGGGCATATATAAAAGGAACCAACGGTACATCTAGCGGATTAGTTCCTTGGCTTAAAATTTATAACGACCTCTTGGTAGCTGTTAATCAAGGGGGTAAACGTCCCGGTGCTGGCTGCGCTTACATTGAACCTTGGCACTTAGACATCGAAGAATTCCTCGATCTAAAGAAGAATACTGGAGACGAGCGCAGAAGATGCCACGACTTAAATACAGCTAACTGGCTACCCGACCTCTTCTTGAAGAAGATTCAAAAAAACGAAGATTGGTATCTATTCTCCCCTTCGGATGTGAGGGATTTGCATGAGTCCTTTGGTTCAGACTTTGATAAAAAGTACAAAAAGCACTGCAAGCAAGCTGAAGAGGGTAAAATTAAAAACTTCAAGGTCATAAAAGCTAAAGACCTATGGAAAAAAATGCTGCGCGTTCTATTCGAAACCGGACACCCTTGGATGACATTTAAGGATAATGCTAACATGCGTTATTCAAACTCTCACGAAGGTGTCGTACACAGCTCAAATCTATGCACAGAAATTTTCCTACACACAAAGCCATCTCAATTTGATAAAGGCGTAAAGACAGAAGTGGGAGAAACGGCAGTATGTAATCTTAGTTCAGTAAACCTGAAGGAGCACTTAAATGATAAAGGCGAAGTAGATTTCAAGCTACTAGCTAAAACTATAGCTACTCAAATGCGCATGTTGGACAATGTTGTAGACCTCAACTTCTACCCGACAAAAGAAGCCGAAAATTCTAATTTAAAGCACAGACCAGTAGGCGCTGGCTCAATGGGATGGGCAGACGTATTTAATTCCTATGAGGTTAATTTTTCCAGCGACGACGCTGTAAAATTCTCTGACGAGTTATATGAATTTATATCTTATCACTGCATCCTAAACTCTAGTAAACTAGCAAAAGAAAAGGGTACTTACTCAACCTACGAAGGGTCTCTCTGGAGTCAAGACATTATACCAATTGACACCTACAAAGGATTAATGGAGTATCTAGGTGAAAAGCCAATGATTCATCGCGGCAAAAAGTTTTGCCCAGAACTGGATTGGAGAAAAGTTAGAGGCCAT
>MDSZ01140861.1_pt1 | contig 19147 bp, 13 predicted proteins | sample 811201 | NCBI WGS metagenome assembly MDSZ01 (sample SAMN05326647, study PRJNA326480) | marine metagenome | isolation source: seawater | place: Indian Ocean: North | collected 2010 | reverse complement strand
CCAGTAAGTCCATTTATTCTATAGATGTCTGCGTGTGGAAGGATAAAGTAGTGTCCAGTATCATCCACCTGAACACCATCGTTTGCTCCATCTACAGCAATACCACTATAGTCAAAGTTCGTAAGTGTTTTATTTCTTCTTAGGTGTGTTCCAACACCATCATCCTCTGCATCACGAACTCTTACAGTAGCGACAAGAGTGTATGTGTCATCACCATCTAAAACTCTAAACGGGTCATCTGCTGAACGAGAAAGGCCATCTATTCTTAAAGTTTTCTTTCCATCCGTTAGAGATACTGTGATTCCTTCATTTGTTAAATCTACAACATGACCCCCAACTGTCGATACCAAAAAGTAATTATATCGAAGAGTGACATTGCTTAAAACTTCATTTCCAAGGTCATCAGCAACACCTTCTCCCATAAAAGTAGTGTCACCCACTGTATTGAATAGAAGTTGTGTTTCGGTTGCTTGGTATGTTGAAGTAAAAACATCATTACGAGTATATTCGAGAGTCCTTACACTCTTAACGAGTGGACCTTCTGGAATCGGCAAGATGAATGTACTGCTTCCTTTAAGACCATCGGGGTCAATTGGGTGGTGTGCCCAACTACATCCGGTCGCTTCTCTTTCATATGGTAAAGTCCAATTTAATTCATCTGGATGTATTCCAGCAAACAATGCTTTATATCTGTTGTCATGTGGTAGAGGATTTCCTTCTGCATCATAACCCCAGTTGTATTGATATTCTCCGTTTCTATCAGCAACACGGCCATCGGTGTGGCTGTTAGCAGTGGGAAATTCAGAATTGTTGGCGTCTTGAGGAACACCAATATTAGTATTCGCAGTGGTAACATCATATGTGTTTAGTGTGCCAGGGTCTGTGTCAGTAACACTAATCAGTGCTACATCTTCAATTCGGTGTCCAACCCAACTAAACACCGCCTGAGGTCTAACATCGCTTCGAATGTTTCCGTGGTGATTTGGTTTAAACATCTCTATATCATAAAGATAAATTCTATATGATGTATTTTCAGTGGCACCTATTTTTGGTTGTATTGTAAAAGTTTCAACCCCATCTGCAACCACTGCTCTTATTTTTGCTCTCCCAATGACAGGTGCAACATCAACAAACGATTTATCAGATTCTGGATTATCTCCAACCCCGTCACTAGAAGAAGTGATTTGTTGCATATGTCTACCACCACCCCAATGAACACCATTGGGTTTTGATTCAAAGAATAATGGGTAGCGGCGTTCTTGTACATCACTATTTGGGTCGATATTGCCTGGACCACCAAAATCATCAAACTGAGACGCAATCAGTTGGTCAGACACATTATAATCGTAATGTGGTAGTCGTCCGTGAAGATTTACTTCAGTTCCGTTTGCAATAACATCTGCTAGTTTTGAACCAAGACCAATACTGTTAAAATAGTCATCCTGAACCGCAGTGGCCGCATCAAATGTTCTATTAAAGAGTGCTGATACTGGCCAAGCACCAGAAATGTATGTTCCAAGATTTCCTTCAATCTCTGCACTTCTTGATGTTTCTGTTGTTCTTGCCTTGTCTAAATCAAGGAAGTGTGTCTTCTGTGTCTCATATTCATGTCCATGAACATATGCTTTGCCAGGTTCGATACCAACTGCTACTTTTGCTTCGTCTCCACTGGTGCCCGAGTATACACCCCGATTTGTCCCATCGTTAATATGTTCTCTCACATCAATTCCAAAAGGAGTTACAGTATAAGAACCAGATTCATCATAGGTTCGTCTTGCAAGAGTCTTCTCAAGTTCCGCATATTCTGTCTTTAAAATTCTTTTTGTTGGAAGACCGTTTTCATAACGAACAACTTCAATAAAATCTTTTGCGATTGTACTCTCTTGAGAAAGTTTAAGATTTATTAAATATCTGTCAGCACCCGGCGCATTGTAATTATAAGAACCGCTTGCGGGGTCTCTCAGAGTCAAATCTTGAGAATCTGATATTGAAGTTTTGTTTAAATTAAATCCTACATTTGTTGTTGGGTCTACAAAATTTCTTACCGTTGACGAGTCACCAGATAGACCAAACGGACAAAATCTTTGCATATCATTTTTTACGAAGTGACCATCAACATAAAAGATACCATCACTTACCGATACAATATTTGATTCACCAGAAAGACCATTTGAACCAAGAACTGAAGTTGCGTCCGTTGAGGTGGATGATACACTTGCAAATGTTCCGTTCCAAACTGCGCCTGGATATGATGATGTGAAGTTACTACCTTCCAAGAAACTCGAACCACTCAAGAAGGTAATAAAGAGAATTTTGTAATTGTCGTCCCCAGAATATGAATCAATCGCATGAACAACCTTTGCCCTTGTGGTTGTTCCAACCTGAGTAATTTCATATCCTATAAGTTGGTCAAGTGGTATATTATTACCATCGGTGTCCGCTACTTGAACTCGTTGATAGCGAATCTTTGTAGTAGCAATTTCTGCACCATATACTTTACTTCCATCTTTGAATATATGATTACCAAAACGCTCTATTTGGTTTTGAAGAATAGTTTGAAGTTGTGTGAGTTCTCTTGCTTGAACGGCATAACCAGGCCTGAACAAGACTTTAAGAAACTTCTTTGTCTCATCATAGTCATCAAAATATGGAGTTATATTGAAAACTGTTGGGTCATATGCCGGCATAAAACATTATACTCCTCGTAAGTATCAAAATCCGATTAAGATTTTAAATTCTTCCCTTTGTTCTAGGTTTCTTTTAATGGGTCTTATATTCTGTATGTATATAACTTCTCCAGACCCCACGACAAGTTCTGGAACTTCTATCTTAGTAATTGTATTTTCTCCCCCACCAACATAAGAACCTCCTGTCCAAGAACCCACCACATTTGTTAGATACAACGCTCCAGTAGTACCACTAGTATACTCCCAATTTACAATATCTGCTGTTGTTTTTGTTAGGGTGCCTGTAGTTGAACCACCATCTTGTTGTGTGAACCCCGCATCTGTCGAAAATGTACTTGTGGACAAAGCAGAACCCGAAACTGTTAATTTATGTCTTTGGTCATACACTGGATTTTTATCATAATAATCCACCAGTTTATTAATTGATTTAATTCTACCATAATCTTGAGTGTTTCCTGCTATGGTTTGTAGAGAAAAGAATCCAGTTGAACCAGAGTTAAACTTCTTAACAAGTTCTCCACCCTCTGGACCAAAGTCAAAGAATGGAGGACCATAACCCGCACCAGAATCTGCACCAGTTATTCCACCAGTTGTTCCAGAAAAACTATTTTCTCGAACCTCAATGATAAGTTCGTTTATGCTGTTATCCCATGTTTTTACTCTACCAACAGCAGTGTTTGCTGTTCCCCCACTTTCTTGAGTAACGGTTTCCCCTATGGTAAAATTACCACTACCCAGACTATCATCTACATTTACTCGAATTATATTTTTTTCCGTATTGGGACCAGAAAATCCACCTTTAATATCGGTAACTTGCAACAAACCATCCCCGTCACCTGATTGTTTCCAATCTACTACTCTCGCGGCCGATAATGTTGAAGAACCTAAAACATAATCGTTGACTTTAAAGTTTCCAGTATCAGTGGAATAATCATAGTCAGAATCCATAATATTATATGGTTTTGTTATAACCAATTCAGTTATGCGGTCAAATTCAGTACCTGCGATTGTTCCCTCGTTAGGTCCAGTTGCTATAATTGGATTTTTAATAATACCAAATTGTCTAAAATCATTATTGACTTCAAATTCACCACTCTCGTCTCCGTGAGTTTTAAGGGAAATTAATATATTAGAGGCCTCAAGTTCTTTAATTGGATTCGAACCGTGTCCATCATATGGGGATATCTGTAAATCAATCTCTGAATCCGTGCTACCAGATGACCTTGATGTTGCTATCGTTGCGGTTGCATATTGGTAGTCACGGCCTATATCTAAAATCTTTAAATCTTTTATAGTTTTATTGCTATTCATTGTTGGAACTATTTTAGAACCAACACCATCACCACTCACTATAATTTCTGGTAAAATTAAATAGGTGGTTTCGACATCACTGAGGTCAACATCTAAATTTTCTCGTAGTGTAGCGATTCTAGAAGAACCATCATAATCTACTATTCTTTTTACTTGTCCAATTTCATTACCACGGCCACCATCGATATAAAGAACATAATTGTTGTAAGTATCATCAATAGAAGATGCGGCAGAATTTAAGACAACTTGATTTTGTCCTTTTTGATTTTGTGCCCCCATCCTCTCTCCAATTATTCTTGATTGGAGTGTTGCAGAACTATAGACAGAATCACCCGTTGTTGAAATTCTAACTTCATCAATCGACCCTTTCACAGAACTGGTCTGAACCGTCCATTGTCTTGACCTCTCATCGTCTGGTTGTGATTCGTCTTTGATATATTCTACAGGCAACCACTCTTTTGTCATAAATCTATCTAAACGCTCACTAAGTGTATAAAGAAACTTCCAACGATAACCATCATCTGTGGTTAAAATTTCTGAACCTGTTCCTTCTGGTTTAGTTGTTGACTGAGAATTTGCGTTGTTGTAGATACATTTATATACATTGTTGTCTTCAGTTAAAACATAAAACTTTGTTGTGGTGGAAAATAAATCGGTGTCATCATCATATTGTGAATATACCGTACCAGAAGTCCAATCATATCGGGGTACAACAAAACACAAATCGGACTCATCGATTTTCTTTAATACTAAGGCATTCCTCCAACTATAGTTGGAGTGGTATGTGGAGTCTGTGGATGCATCTGGACTATTTTCATTAGACCATGGTGAAACTTTACCAATAAACAAATGAAATTGGTCATTAGAACTCTTTTCGAATTGAGAGTAGAAAGTCTCAGCGAAATGAGTCGAGAATCGGTTTCTATATGCATCGTTTGCCATAATACTATGTATCTCCGTTTACCAAGTAAATCCACCAAGAGTTTCATTGATATTACTATAAGTTGTTCCGTGAGGTGAACTATAATTCGAATCCACAGGACCATAGTATGGGTCACCTTCACTGCCTGGGTTTGAGTGGAAATGGAATCCAAATGGTAGTTCAATAAAGTTACCAATAGTTATTCCACCAAAACTAGTTCCTGCGGCAATATCATCAAGATTTCTTGCATTTGGATGGTGATAGATTTCCCAGAAACTATAACCATAATATTGTGCGCCTGTTGGTCCATCACCCGCACCACCTGCTTGATGATTTGTATCCGCAGAGAAACCTGCACTTGGTCCTCCTGCACCCGCAGTACCGAGAGGGAAGTCGCCAGGGTAGTGAGATGTGTAACCACCTTCGGGTACTGTTGCGAATGTCATTCCACGAAGTCCAACGGTAAAATTAGTTCCTGTTGGACCTGTTGCAACTATAGGATTATAACCGAGCGGATATAAGTCTCCCTCTTCACCCAACCAAAATCCACCACTCACCCCATCAGGTCCTTTTCTGTCGTTAGACCTCAAATCAAAAGTAGTCCCAAAGGTATATGGTGTATAATGTCCAATGAGTGGAACTTCGTGTCTTTGGAATTGACTGTGAAATGGTAAGTCTTGTTCTGCCGCTCTAAAGATTGCAACATCACCAAACATTTTTAATCCAGCAGGGTGAACTATATTCTTTATAATATCACGATATTTTTCAATCGCCATTTCTGCTTTAATGACATATGAATAATCTTGATAGTAATCTCCGTCTTGAATTCTCTTATTTGAACTTAACTTACCATCATTTCCTACATAAAACCCAACATACTCATTTAGTGTTTTTGGTTTTGCTTTCAATACCGCCCCAGAACCAGATGAAGAATTTACCGAACAGAAAAAATCACTCATGTAATTCACACCGAAGTTTTCTATTTTTAATGACACTATCTTTCCATCTCTATCGATTTTATTTACAAGTGCCTTTGCTCCAAATCCTCCCAATGAACCAGTTCCGCCGGTAAATCCACTTTTAAATTCAACTGAATCACCAACTGTGTAACTTTTACCGCCATCGAATATTTCAAATTCCCCAATTCCATTATAAACTTTTTCCTCTAGTCTTATATCGGTCGCTAAGTCACAATATATTTTTCGGTTTCGAGTAAAAGAACCACTTATACTACTAAGATACAACTCGGTTATTTCTATAGGACCAATTGAGTATTGCGTAACCTTGTCCACTGTTGCTCTTGATTTTTCAACTAAAGAATTTTCTTCATATTGAAATACCTCTCGATTTTTCATTTTGAAGTTATCTGTTCCGTTTGTGGTTGTAATTTTTATAGTTTTTTCTTCTGTCCATTTACCATCTGATACTTTTAGTATATCTGTTTTTGGATAATAGAAATCAACAATTGCATCGTAAAGAATTCTGAAAAGAAACTCATATGATTTCTCAGTTCCCTTTGCTTCATAAAAATCTCGTATGTTTTTAATTATAGTTTTTTTATCAACAATGTTACCAGAGGAATCAGATGCTAATTCAATTGGGAATTTATTCAGGTATTCGCTCTTAAAGAAGTCGATATAATCATCAATTGTATCATCGATATCAGACAATCCCTTTAATTGTGACATCATACTATAACCACTGTTTTTACTTTCCAACCATTCATAATATGCTTCAATAAATGATAAAAATTTTGGATGGTCGGCGGGGATAAAATCTGGAAGTTGTCCTTCAACAAAAGAAGAAATCTTAGGCACAACGCTGTCTTTTTCTGGTAATACATACTTATCAAAATCTGTATGGGAGACATAGTTCTCAAAGATAATATCTTGAGGACGGTCTTTTACATTTAATGAGAGTAGTGTCGTTAACATATAGTGCTATCTTTTAATATGAAGATGATGTTCCAGATGAAGATGATGTTCCAGATGAAGATGATGTGGTTGACTGTGACGCAGATACAGAGGAAGCAACTGAACCAACTGCGGATATTGAATCGCTTGTAAATATTGAAGTTTTTATTGATTCACTGTCGTTTCTGTCGATTAAAAGTATATCTCTTTTTGATGCGATAATATCTAAAGTTCTTGGTTTTGCATTTATCTTTATGAAAGATTGTCCCTCTAACTGATTTGGAGCAAACGAAGTTAAAGTCACCAATCCTGTATCATAATTTACAGTTCCTATATTTTCTTGGAAAATTACTTTAATACTTCCACTGAATTCATACAATTGAATACGACCAAACCCATCATCTTCCATGTACGCTGTAGTCGTTTCTCCTGTCTTTTTCTTGTAAAGGAACGCATCACTTCGGATTGTTCCTGGCATATGTCCATCATGGGGATGTTCTAATGCATTGTTAAATTTAATATCATATGTGGACGAAACACCAAACAAAGGACTCAACCGCTTCTGCATGGTTACAATAGACCTGTTGTTTGTAACAGATATATCAATTCTATTTAATTTGGTTGTAAACACACTGTATAAAAAGTTATTGGTAAACTTTTCTAAATCGTTATCAGCATAAGACAAAATTTGTATCTTTGCAAGTGCCTCTATTTCTGCACTTGATAGTTTTGTTTTTGCTGGGTCATAATATATCTGAGAATCTACCAACAGATAAATGTAATCAGGGTCTACAACTTCGGGGATGATGGTCACAAGACTTTTATTCTTAATATAAGTATCAACAATTGATTTCTTTTCACCTTCACTAATCATAGTTCCAGTTTGTGGTTTGATTGCAACAAAAACCTTTCCATACTGGGGTGGGTCATTGTCCTCTCCACCCCAAACATAGATGGATTCTACATTGCTATAATCTTTCTTTATGTTTGTGGTGTAGTCATCCACAGTAACAGACCTGTTCTGTGATTGATATGCCTTAGGAGCATAGAATCTAACCGATTCTGTATTTTCCTTTGCACCGCCACCCACTGCTTTCTGTTTTACAATAACACTTGCTCCACCAGAACCAGACATTGTAAATGCTCTTGTTGAAGTAGAATCGTTACTACCAGTGTCGTTCGCATCTGGACCGTTTGTTTCGAAATATTCTATCATTACAAGATTACCATCAGAAACTTTTTGACCCACAATACCATCACCGAAGTAAATTTCATAATAACCATTTTCTATTTCTTGAACCCAATAAGCATAGGATGTGTTGGTTATGTCCAAGATGTTATCAGCGAGTGTCCATTCGTTTAAATAACCAGTTGTGTCTGTGACAGATGTTTGTACCCTAATATTCAACAATTGAGTATCAACTGTCTTGCTTGGAATTATAAATTTCTGCGAAGCATCTGATGAGTCCACAACATAAGTGTAATTCTTGTAAGAACCTTCATATATTTCTACATTTTCGGCAGTGAATCCGTTAATAGTATGAGCAGAAGGATTCGTGAATGTAAATGAACTTCCATCGACACCTCTAGCAGTAAAAATACTTCTAGCAGGAACTACAGCATCTGTTTGTGCTGATGGGTATGAGATATCCACTGTTGCCTTTGCGGCACTGAAAGATGATGGAATATAACCTAAATGTTTTGCACGAGAAACTACAGATGGCCGAGTCACAGCAGTATCAAGGAACATTTCATTTGCAACCATGTTTGCATAAAATGCTTGGTAGTGTGTGTTGTATGCAAGGATGTCCAAAAGATGTGAAAGAGCAGAACCCTCAAAATCATAGTCGGTGAAAGTGGGTAGTGACTTTAAATAGTCTTTTAAACTTTCCTTAATACCATCAAAGTCTAAACTGGTTAATGGTGTATCAATTGGTGAATCTGTTGCCATGGTTTACCTCAGTCGTTGCAATGCTGTGTTTAATGTTATCGTTTCTGTCTGGTTTACAATTGTAAAAATAATAGAACACTCAAATGCATTCTTGTCAGGAAAAGCATAAACCTGAACATCAATCAGGTTTACTCTTGGTTCAAATTGAGAAATCAAATCCTTAATGTTTGACTGTATCAAAGATGCGGTAATTGGTGTCACATTTTCAAACAACAGTCTTCGTAATCTAGAATTAATTTCTGGTCTAAATGGTCTTTCATATTTCGATGTAAATATGAGATTTTTGAGAGACCTCTTAATTGCTTCGGCATCAAATTTACGAACGACATCCTTTGTGATTGGATGTCTGTCAAAGTTCATATCCAAATCAACAAATCTATTATCGTTCGACCTATTTCTTTTATATGCCATATTGTTTTTATTTATGCCTCGTTCTTATCATGTTTATGACTTAACATTACAGAAATTAATCTTCTTGCATTGATTATATCACTCTTAATCTTCTCTTCATCAATATCATCTGTCTTCGACCAACTGCACCACTCGGACGAAAGATATCCAATAGTAAGAGTGTCCATCTCATCTTTAATCGGAATCATAGAAAATGCCAAAACATGATTATAATCTAAATATCTCTTAAAGTTCGACTCCGGCATTTCGCCTACCATAATCAAATGTGCATCATCCTTTGCGACATGTTTTAACATTTCTGTGTATCTTGTTAGAAGGACATCTTGCTGATTGTTGATAGTGGAAGAAACTCCCATTGCAATTGACTCATGTGTTGTGGAGAATCTCTGCATTCCTGTTCCGTTATAATACTTTCCTCCATTATGAAACTGAACAATACTAGTTCTTGCAGAATCATGATTCAATCGGAGTTCCGTAAGAATTTCATGAACCTGTGTGTGAATCTTCTCAAACTCAACTTGATTTCTAACCTTCTTCTTTTTCTTATGTCGTTTTAAAATAGTAGTAAGTGCCATAGCACCACCCCCAATGAGGGCGACTAACGCGGCACCAACTTCGACCCAAATTATACTATCTGACATAAACTCTCTCTACTTTCTCTCTAATATGTATTCTAAAAGGTGCCGCCATCACACATAGAAGGCATTAATCCTTTGTCCGCAATGTACTGAAATCCTGATTTTTTATTTGACGGTTCTAATCCCGATGTATCTCTTGTTGCGATATAAACTTTGTTGTTGTATTCTACGATATCATTTTTCTTGTATGATTTTTTTGTTGATGTTGATTGACCTCTCGGAGCATTTTCAAACTTACTGTAACTTCCTATCCAGTTAAAATCACTGTTACTACGAACAGCATTGCGAGGGACACCAAATTGGTCAAGATACTTTTGCTTTTTCCAATCTGGCCATGCATCGTCCCACTCATCACGAGGGTCAACACTCTTCAATAAACACTCTGGTGTACAGCACTCTCTGTTTATTAAATCTTCTAATTCTTTCTGTGCATTTTCCATTGCGGCGATTCGTCTTCTACAATCTCTAATATTATCCTCCGCCTCGGCAATCTTTCTTTTATAGAAAGCACACCACTCGTCACTTTCTTCTATTTCACCATACCAAGTGGTATTACATCCACGCTCGGCCGCCATTCTCTTGTACCGCAATATGTCAATCTTAAACATTAAACACAAACATCTGACCATCGATATAAGACCCGGCGTCGTATTGGCCAACTGTGCAAAAGTACAACAAAAAATGAACTGCGCCTCTTCCTCATCATATTCCCCATACCAATTTGGTTGAGGCATTCGGTCTAAACAATCACATGCATCGGGAAAGGGAACATCAATACACTTGTCGATTTTCTCTTTTAACTCATCGTGTGCTTTCTGACATTCTTCAAGTTCATTGCGTAGAACTTCTTCTTCACTTTGTGGTATTGTTGGATTTGCTCTCAACTCACCAAGTGTCCTGTCCAAAGAAGAATATAAGTCTTCAACATAGTGTTCCGCATCGTGAATGAATTCATCAATTGTTTCTTGGCCACGATTTCCGAAAAATCCATCTCGCATTTCTTTATTAGATTGCATCGATGCAAAAATTGTACTAAATGAAGTAGACCTACTAATTAAAGACTTTCCCTTTTGTATAATTTCATCATTTGTCGCCTGATGTGCGTTACACAAATACTCTGGACGAACTCTTGCACCCCATTTTTTACAGAGATATTGTCCATCATCAAGTTCTTGATAAAAATGACAATTAGCACACTTTTGCTCACTGGGTGCGTATCTATATGTTTGTGGTAGTCTCAACGAGATGAGTGTTCCATCTTCTAGATGTCTCGGAGTTGGAGGAGGGACATATCTGAGAAGTTGATGGTATCCATCACAGTATTTGTTCATCACTTTTTGCAACTCGTCCGTCACACCCAATAACTCTTGAAGTTTCCTTTCCACTTCTCCGTGAAATTGTGTGACACCCATCACAAGACCATTGGGCATAAAGTATGTTGTGCCACCTAGTATATGTGTATGATAACCAAGAGTGTCCTCTCCCTCTCTAGCGACATTGGGAGTAGGACTTGCGTTTACTGCATCTTCTTTGTTTCTATAAAGAGGGAAGTAACCGTCTAATTGAATAGGCGGTGCAATCCCACCGTTTTTATATTCTTCTTGTTCTTGTCGAATTTTTTCTCTTGTTTGATTGACAGCATCTGCCGCCATCTGAGTCAAGTGGTGTATCATCTCATTATGAGGTTGTAACCCACAACACACCAATCCAAGAAATTGTCTTCTCCATTCATCTGGCCAACTTTGTGGTAATCCATACTCGTCTTTTGATTCTACACCCCACTCTGAATCAGGTCTTATATCTGGTGGCCATGAAATATCGCCTGGGTATCCGTCTGGTTGTGGAAAATCTCTGAGACAGTCTCCACTGCCGGTTTTCAGATTAGGTTCATATGGTTCAATTACGATATCACCTTCGTGAATTAACATCGAACCATCTTCACCAAACTCTATATTATTTTCTCTAAACCAATTATCCTGCAAACTTTGCAAGTTTTCAATTCTTCTTAGAATTGGTGGTAAATTTAAAATAGGGTTTGGTGAATTAATTAAATTATCTGCAAGAGAACGAACATCCGATTCAAAAATTTCTGTAACTGGTTCGGATGCGGAGCGTTCATCAGGAGGACAACATTCCATATGTGGAAGTAACTTAGAAAGAATAAGGTCTCTGTTTCCCTGAAGGAAACACATGGCATTCGTTTCCTCGCAATCAAAATATGGAATAAATTCTGGGTCAAATTGATAATCGGGGTCGGGGTCATTGGGGCGATGGTCAAAACATATTGCACAACCATCTGCTGTAAGACCTATGTAATGCTCATCGAAGGTAGTTGTAACACTGTCAGGGAGGTAATTTGCACAACCGCAGGGAACTTCTCTACCAAATTTAACTTCCCATATACACACACCAGTATTATCTTCAAATTCACCGTTCATCGGGTCTTGATTTTGTAGATACGGCGCCAACCTTTGACGGTACATATCAATGCCCTGTGGATTTGAATTACTGAGACATACAGCATTCTTCGTAACATATTGAATATTCATGTTAATAGAAGTTAACAAATAATTAGTTGCAGACCCAACACAAACATAATCTCCATCACCTTCTGCTAGTTGTAAATTATTTTTATCAATCGTAAACTTAATTCTTGCCTCTACCCACTGAAAACAAACTCCGTCTCCCACACCACTTTCAGAGGTTTGTACTGCAACATTAGGACCTATTATCTGAGTTTCTGGGACGGTTGGAGTTCCCATCGGGGTCTGTGGAGTGGTTGGAGTCTCCATCGGGGTCTGTGGAGTGGTTGGAGTAGTTGGTGTCGCAGGCGGCGGACTAGGACTAGCAGGTGGAGGACTAGCAGGTGGAGGACTAGCAGGCACACTTGCGGGTGGAGTCGCAGGTGGTGGTGTGTAGTTGTTTTGATTTCCTCCAGTATGGTATGGCATCTAATTACAGTCCCGACAATTGGTCTATGATTTCTGAAATTCCTTGTCCAGATTGTTTTCCTAAAGCATCCTGCATGTTGTTCACTGCTCCCTTTAAAGAAGAAGTTGCTAACATATCATTAAAAAGATAATTTGAAAAACAATCATCCTCATCCTGCATCGAATTCATTATACCGATTGCTGAACTATGATTTGACACATAGTTAAGTGCCTCGGCAAATGCTGAATCATCCGAATTTATGAATGATGTAACATTACTTGCATGTTCATTTAACACATTAGTTGCAGATGTGAGTTTTCCTGCCAAATCAAAACCACCAGAAGTAAGTTGCCCAAGTCCAACACCCTCTGGTAAAATATCAGAAGTAATTGAAGTTAATTGACTACTCACACCGCTAAACATTTCTCCTGCATTCTTTTGTAAACTTCCGTATATGTCTGTAAATCCTCCACCAAGACTGCCTTCCATTTGCTGTTTGATATGAGAATACGATTTTGCAATTGCAAATCTTTGACCAAACTCTTGTAGATTTTCTACACCCACTCCAGATATTCTATCTACATGGGTTTTATAATTCATAATATTTCCCTGAAGGTCTTGAACACTTGAATATAAACTATTCACTTGGTTTGCTAAAGCAGGTTGACCACTTGCTTGTAATAGTTGACCCACAGAACCCAATCGCTCTAGTGCGTTTGAAGCATCTGTGTCGAACATTGAAAATTCATTTTGGAAAGGATTCATCAATCCACCACCACTAAGAATAGTATTAATTACTTCCTTCTGTTCGGGAATTAACTGACTGATACTTTCTTCTAAAGTATCACAATCTGTTGGAAATATAAATTCTCTTGCCATATTTTAACTCCTATCCCGCAAAAACATTTCCTGAACCAGTGCTTGTATGACCGCATGATGCACTGTCACCCTGTCTACAAACAGGAATCCCCTGAGCAAATACTGTGCTTGATGCTCCTACCATAATTGGACTGCTGTGTGGGGGAAGACCGTGTCCCGCAACAGGTCCTCCTAAAACCTGTGCAGGCGCTCCGTTCACAAAGACAGTTGTGTTTCCTCCTCCCAACTGCATACCTCCTGCTGTATCTGTTCCTACTCTTGCGATTCCTGGCATTGTTTTCTCCTTAAAAAACCTCATCACGAACAGGTGGTTCACTAATGGTGTTCTGTCTTGAAACAGAGTTTGGTGGTTCTTGAACACCGGCACCAGAGTTTAAATATATGTTACCGTCTGCTTGAATTCGAAACTCACCTGCAAGTTTTCCAATACAATTCCCACCAGATATTGCAAAATCAACCAACCCCTCTTGGTCTCGAAGAAAGATACCATCTTGTGATTTTATAAAAGTTGTCTTGTCACAATTTGTTGTTAAAAGTCCCTTTACATTTATCCTCGCATCTTCATCCACTGTTGCTGTTAAGTTTTTATGAATGTTTGCCGTAACATCACCGTCTACCTCGATGTCACTGTTGCCCTTGACGAAAAATGTAGAATTGCCCTCTACAGTAACATTCACATTCCCTTGAATATGAACATTCTTATTTCCAGATGATGTTTCTTTATCATCATCCTTCACAACAATTTCATAAGTGTCTCCAATAATCTTTGTTACCTTTGAACCATCTGGATGAATCTCTTCGAATGTTCCTGATTTGTGATAAGTATGAATTCGTTCTGCTTCGGGAGTATCATCAAACTCTTGAACATGTCCCGATTCAGTTGTATATACTTGATTGAGAGGATACTCCGCCGCATAAGGAACTTCAGGTTCAGACCATTTGTTGGTTTTTTCACCATCACTGTTCACATTGTTAGCAATCTCTACCTCTTCGATTCTGCTTTCTTCTTTAGAAACAACAATTGTTTCTTCCTTTATTCCTCTAGCAAGTCGATGTGTGTCTGGTTCGTCTGTCTCTTTTGGATATACTCCACTTGGGTCATTGAATCCCAGTTCTGTGTTTGCCTTTTCGGTGGGGATACCACCAATCGAACCAAAGATAACTGGTTGTTGTGCATCTTTACCATCTCGAAAGAATCCAACAACATGTGTACCCATAACCAAACCAGTTGGTGAATTACCAACACCACTAATCGAGGCATCTGTTATCGGTTGTATTGGATGTGCCCAAGGCAACTCTTCAGTTGGAATGTCTTGTTTATTTGAGGAATGATATCCAAAAATTCTAACACGACAGCGGCCGAGTGCCAGAGGGTCTAAAACATCCTCCACAACTCCGTGAAACCAAATAAAACCATCTTTTCCGAGATACTCACTCATTTGTTATTGTTTATATCCTTTTCTTCCATCCACTCTTTTGCCCACTCTTCCCATTCTTTAAGTTCCTCTTCTGTATAGTCTTTATTGGTTGATTTTTTATCAACCTCTTCTTTGAATTTACGATAGTCCGAATGTTCGTCAAACTTTATGTAACGCATTTCATCTCTCCTTTATATAAATCTAAAAGCGTTAAGTGATAAATGTACTTTCATCGGGTATTGGTTTTGATAACGAGTCTCTTGATAATTCCAAAACCATTTCATGGGTTGGACCAACCCTATTTATTATGTGTTTGATGGAAGTCACCAAGAATCTTCCACTGATATTTGTGTCTGTTGCGGATTCAATTCTGTCATCGTGTATTTCAGATGTCGGGATACTCAAAGTAACAACATCACCTACTTTTCTTCTTGTGTCCCCCGCAACTCTAATTTTATGTTTTTGTAATGACATTTGTTCCATTAAAGATTTTCTGTGTAGCAACCAATCTTCTTGGAAAAAGTTATCCTCTTCTGGTTCGGAGATTATATTTCCTTCAGAATCTCTTATTATATAAAGATGATTTTGTTTTGGTTTAAAGTGTATCATACTATCCGAGTGTGTGCTTAAAACATCATTTCTAGGAGGCATTAGTGGGTATTCATCTAAATGGTTTGCATTAATGAAATCCAAATTATAGGAATATGTGGTGGTGTCAAACTTCTTAAAGGTAATGTCGTGTGTTAGAAGAGTGGATGCCAACATACCTGTTTGAACATTTTCTAGTTTATCGACATATTTTTCATTTGAGTATTCAATGACATCTGGAATTGTCATTGCCAAATTTTTACCCGAACCAATATCTTGACGGTCACCAACAGATACAATATAATCCTCAAGGGACTCTCCCTGTGCTAGAGTGCTTAATGAAACATAATTGAACACACCATTGTCAGTAGATAAATTTTGAAACAAAACAAAATTTGCCTCTCTTTTACTTTCCTCTAGCGTCATAGTTCTTCTTGACAACCAATTGATACACTTAAATGGAGACCAGTATGGAGGAATGAATCTCATAAAGTTTCTACTGTCTTCGATGTTTATGAGAGAACTGGGGAAGTATTCTTTCATAATCGTTGACACAATAGCAGAGGGTGTGCCATTAAATGACTTGCTACATTTTATATGAGAATCATGTAATAGTTCAGGAGATGCAAAATATAAAGTATATCCTTCATACTGAGGACCTTCTTGATTATTCATTCTAGGAGAAGTTTTATAAACATCAAATTTATGCTTTATATACTTGTCGGTAACAGCAGGAGTTTTAAATGTTATTTCAATTTCTTCTTGACCTATAATTGGAAAATGACCAATAAAGTTTGCTCCATCCAGAATAAACAACTCTCCTTTTAAACAAGGAGCGAATAAATCTTCATATATGTGAACTTGGTCAAAAAGAGCAGAATGAAATAAAGAAAACTCAGCAGGTCGAGGGCCACCCAGTTTTGACCTTATGACGATATCTACAATCGTGACATCATTTGGTTTGACATAATCATCTAAAGGCATAATTTACACTCTATACTTAAAATTTTACTTTATTTTTCAATAGATTTTGAAACTCTACTAATACGGGTTGTAGATACTCTGGTTTTAGAATTCTTATAGAACGGATATCATCATTTTTATTCCACTCATACTCCTCATTTGATATTACATTTGTGAACGAAGGACTTCCGTTCACTCCCATGTAACTTGCTAATCTTGTTTCAGAAAATTTTGAAGCAGTAGTGGAGTGTGCGCCTGTGTGTCCAGTGTGACCCATTACAGCACCAGAAGATGTTGACAGCGGGTCAAGGTATTTTCTCTCTCCCTCAAGAGTAACACCTATACCAGTTAAATAATCTTCTTCGAAATGATGAAGTCCTTGTCGGTTTGGTGTGATTCTCATAATCATTGCATAATCAAAACTACCATCTTCTTTTGCAACACCAACAAAATCTCCAGTAGCAAAACTTCCATGAACATCGTTAACTTCTAGTTTTGAATATTGTCTATCCCAACGATGAACAAGTGCTTTACTTTTAATTCCACCAGTGCCTGTTACATCCGCATGAACTCTTCTTCCGAATACATCTTTGTTGGTTGTTGTTTTAATAATGGTGTCGTTTTTACCAAATGTAATTCCCACCATAACTGCATCATCACCAGTTCCATCGTGTGCGTCTACAAGAAACATTGCCTTGCCTGGATATTTTTTATCAATATAGTTTTCTAGAGCAACTGAACCTTTTGGCCATTCCTCATATGGGTCAATAATGTCATTGAAAAGCAAAAACACCCAGTGATAGTAAGAGTTTCCATATATTCGGTCTGCAAGAATGTCTGGAGTTTCTCCATCCTTTACATCGTATTCATAAAACAAAGAACCTTCGCTTTTAATTGATGAGTTAAAGGAAACCCGCTTTAAAATATTTCTCGCAAGAACGGTTAAATCATACAGTTTAGAAATACTTTTAAAGTTTAGATAAGATGTAACAGGAAATTGTCGAAAATACATTATTAATAACCTCGACTGATATGTTCTCTTGTAAGAAGTCTTGCTTCGGAAAAGGTAAGTGTTAAGGTAACATGTGTTGGCGCGCCATTATCAAATGTCTGGAACGCGCCTGCTCCACTGTAGTCTACATTGATTTCTGTAAGAACACATCTCTCTGACTTGTTTAGGTAGTGGTTTTGTACAGAAATTTCATTGCTATCTTTTCTATCAATGAATCGATATTCGAATTGGAATTCACTTGGCATATCATAGAATGCTCGACCTGCAAGTCCTTGAGCAAAATCTTTTGCACCTTCTACAATCCCATCTTCATCACCAAATGGATTCTTAAATTCTGCTTGGGACATCGAGGGATATGCATGAAACTTAAACAGTTGAATAATGTTACGAACCATGATTGATTCTTCTTCGTTTCTCGGAGCAAACTCAAAAGCAAATTCATACTTTCTTGGAGCAGGAGCATTAAACAACATTTCTTTTTGAGGATTGATTGAAACTCTACCATATGCCTTCAAAGCACTCATTGGATTTCCCATACCCAAAGAAGCAGTTGCATCACCAATTGCACCACCTATCTTTGTGACTGCCAACCCACCAAGGTCAGTTCCTGCTTTGAAGAGATTTCCTAAAAACGCACCACCGTCTCCATCGACTGCGGCGCCGCCCGCTCCCATTAAACTTTCTAATGTTCCTCTTGCTTGTTGGACGGTTGACATATCTTCCATTTCATAATCAAGCATGTTCATGGAGTTAATTTTTTGTGGCATGTATAATACAACACTATCTTTGCTTCGAATGCTTGGTTCGTTTATTCTTGTTCCCATCGCCCCTTTCCCCCCAGACGATTTCCAAGCATTTGCAGATTGATATCTTCTTTGATTTGCCGCTAGAGCATCTTGATTATCAATTTCATTTTGAGTGTCTTGCATCAACACCGATTGTCTATTTGCGGCCGCACTATGTTCTGTTGCTTTGTTTTTAAGATAATCGGATGCATCCTTTGCCGCAGACCAATTAAACATATTTCCAAATGCTCCAACCAAATCACCTAAAGCATTTGTTGTTGCCTCGGCACTTCTATACCTTGCATGATTATCAAATGCTTCACTAAATATATTTTCTCTCTCTCCAAACCACTCATCATCTTTTAATGTGACTCCACCTGTGCTTTGATATATGTGAAATATCATATAATGCGTTGCATCATTTCCGAGGTCTAAAGGATACTGAAAAAGTCTTTCTGCACCTTGTTTTGAGTTGGGAATATAACCAAACTCTGAACTTTTTGACAAATTTGTATTTGCCGTCTTTGTTACTGGATTACTTGCACCAATAATTCCCATTTGTTCAGCACCACGGCCTGGGGTATGGTTGTATTGATATCTTCTTGATGGTGACTCTGGCATAAAACTTTCCTTTAGTTGGTCTACATACTATGTATGAGTTATAAAGGCAAATACAAACCTCAAAATCCACAAAAATACAATGGCGACCCTACAAGAATTATATATCGAAGTTTGTGG
>MDSZ01236147.1_pt1 | contig 19151 bp, 17 predicted proteins | sample 811201 | NCBI WGS metagenome assembly MDSZ01 (sample SAMN05326647, study PRJNA326480) | marine metagenome | isolation source: seawater | place: Indian Ocean: North | collected 2010 | reverse complement strand
GCACTCTAATTCCTCTTTATTGTAGATTAGTTTTTCATTAGAGATAGTTTGGACGTTATTGATAGATTGAGGTATCGGTATCCACGTCTTCATTGTCGTTTCAGGATTATTATCACCTTCTAAATCAACTTTATAAGTGAATTCAAAGCTCCTAGAACTTTTATCTGTTTGATTTAGAGCTAGATAGACCATTGCTCCAATTACAGCAAATATTATAACATATGATAGTTGTTTCATTTCTATCTTCCTATTTTGATTTTTGTTAAAACGTAATTTTTTTTAGATATATATTTAAGTGGTAAGTGAACTAAAGAGATTGTCCTTCCAAACTGGAGGAGAATTCTTTTGTTCATTGGTAGTTTTTTTGTTTTTTAATCACTTCTTAAATTTAAGTTTTTTTATTTTTTATTAGAAAAGTTTTTTTAATTGCTCATCTATTCTTTCTAGTTTTTTCTTATGGTCTTTATCTGAGTCTTTATCTTTATAGCTTTCTGATAGGTTGTTAAAATGAGTAGAGTTGATGACAATATCTATATTTATTCCATCAAAGTCTAGATGTACTACTTTATCATCTTTTTCCCAACGATAGTACTCTTTTGAATCTTCGCCCATATCAATGTAAAATTTTTCAGGTTCTCCAAATCTTTTATTAAATGTGCTTATAACTTTATTAATAATATGGCTGTCAATAATAGAGCCTAGTTTCAATCGTATTGTTTTTAAAAAAGTGGGCCTTCTTTCATTTGTTCCATAAACAAACTCTATAATAAAAGGTGTATCAAAAAGATAAATCACATACCCATCTCGATCATCATCCCAATAAATGTCATTTTCTTCGAGTTTTGCGCCTATATATTGCTTTCCATCTCCAAAATTAATGGTTCCGTAGGCTTTTATATCTTCAGGTATACTATACTTCGTATTTGGAGTATGTTCATGGTTAGATATTCCAATTGATAAGATAAATGATGCTAAGATTATAATTTTATTCATATCGATGCCTTAATTTGCTACAAAAAGCAAAGAAAAAAAAATAAAATATCTTAAATTTCCTTCATTGCACCCGTAGCTCAACTGGATAGAGCACTTGTCTACGGAACAAGAGGTTATAGGTTCGAACCCTATCGGGTGTACGATTTTAATATGGAGCATAAAAATTGATTATAATCTATTTTCTTTGCTTCTTAATATAATACTTTGAATGATTAATTACTTTAAAAGAATGTCTATAAGTCACATATTTTTAATATACTTACTTTTTTCACTTTCTTTTTCAAAAGAGTATGTCTTGCTTGTTTCATTTGATGGTTTTCGTTATGATTATGCAGATAAAGTAAGCACTCCTAATTTTGATATTATTCAAAAAAAAGGTGTGAAAGCTGAATCTTTAATTCCAATTTTTCCAACTTTAACATTTCCTAATCACTATTCAATTGCAACAGGATGCTATGCAGATAAACATCGTATTATTGGCAATACTTTTTATAGTAAGACTTTAGATAGTGTTTATTCAATGTATGATAGAAAAACAGTTATAGATAGTTCTTTTTATGGTGCAGAGCCTATTTGGTTGACAGTTGAAAAGAATGGCCTTAAATCAGCGTCATACTTTTGGGTTGGGTCTGAGGCGATAGGTAAAACCCCAAGTATTTATAAGAATTATGATTCTTCTACTTCTTTTTTATCTCGAGTTGATTCCGTGATGACTTGGTTTAGTATGCCTGAGCCAGAAAGACCTGAGCTTGTCCTTTTGTATTTTAGCGAGCCAGACCATCATGGGCATATGTTCGGACCAGACTCTTTTGAAGTTGAAGATATGATTGTTCAAAGCGATCAACTATTAGGGTACATACTTGAAAAAATTGATAAATTAAGTATTAAAGATGAGCTTAATATAATTATTCTTAGTGACCATGGAATGTCAAAAGTCACTCAAGATAAGCTGATTTTTTTAGATGAATTTATACCTGAGGATATGGTTGTTTTTCATGGTGGCGGTGCAATTGGAATGATTAATAAAAAGAAAAAATCACCATTTTCATTTAAAAATCTATTTAAGAAGCAACGCTATTCAAAAAAGAAAATTTTCAAACATATTGAATTTGTCGAATTTATGGATGTTTACAAAAAGAAAAATATTCCTGAACATCTTCATTTTTTAAATGAAGATTCCCCTGATTTTTTATTGGTAGCTAATAACGAATGGTTTATTACTGATCATAAAAATCATGAAAGAATTGGTAAAACATTGAATGGTATGCATGGTTATTATCCATCACATAAGAATACTCATGGTATATTTTATGCAATGGGACCTTCTTTTAGAAGGGGGTATGAAATGAAAGCATTTGAAAATATTCACGTATATCCTCTTATATGTAATATTTTAAATATTCCTGAATATAAAAATATTGATGGTGATTTAAATCAGGTCAAAGGAATGTTAAGATGAAGGTCCCTTTTTATGGACTTAAACTCCCCAATTCTGAGCAGATTATCCTATCTGAAGTAGAATCTCGCCACTGTATTAAAGTCTTAAGGTACAAGCTTGGTGATAAGGTTAAGGTTTTGGATGGTAGGGGCTATCTATACAGTTGTATTATATCAGATGACAATATAAAGCAGTGTACATTGGATATTGTTAATACAGATTTTAAAGATAGGGCTGATTGTGAGCTTCACATCATAATTGCACCCCCTAAAAACCTAGATAGAATTGATTGGTTGATTGAAAAATCTGTTGAAATGGGAGCAAGTAAAGTAAGTTTTGTTATTTCAGATAGATCTATTCGAAACAAAATTAAAATTGAAAGGTTGGAGCGGATATCAATTGCCGCAATGAAACAATCTTGTTCTAGGTATAAGCTTAAAATCGATAATATGGTACTTTTAAGCGATGTTTTTAATCAGATTGATACCGTGCAGAGGTTTATTCCTCATATTGATAAAGGGCATAGGGATTTAATCTATGATGTAATAATGCCTAAAAAAGACACCTGTATTTTGATTGGGCCTGAAGGCGATTTTACTCCTGAAGAGATTAAGGTTGCTACAGATAATAATTTTCAATCTGTAAGCTTAGGAGATAGGCGTCTTCGAACTGAGACTGCTGCTATTATGGTAATTGGAGTCTTTAATTATGTCAATGGATATTAATAAGCAAAGATTGTATTGGATGAAAACTGCTTTTAGAGAAGCTGAAAAAGCTTTTGAGGCGGAAGAGGTTCCGATTGGAGCTATCATTATTAAGGATGGAAAGGTTATTGGGCGTGGGCATAATCAGACTGAAACTTTGAAAGATGCTACTGCTCACGCAGAGATGATAGCTATTACTTCTGCAGCTAGTAGTTTAGGAGATTGGAGATTAGATGATTGTATCTTATATGTAACCAAAGAGCCTTGTTTAATGTGTGCAGGAGCCATAGTAAACTCTCGAATTAATATGGTGGTCTTTGGGGCTTATGATAAAAAACACGGATGCGCCTCATCTCTTTATCAACTATGTAGTAGTCCTAAATTTCCTCACCGTGCTACGGTCAAGGGCGGAATAATGGAACAGGAATGCAGACAGATTATTCAAGAATTCTTTCAAATTCAAAGAGATAAGAAAAAAGGTGCAAATTAGATTTAATTTAAAATGATTTTTTAGTGTGATTTATATCAATTCAAATGTAACCAAGTGTAATGTAGCTTACTGGTGTAAGAAAAAGATTTTAAGAAAATCTGCCTACTTCTTACTCCTCAGTTAACTTCAATTTCTGGTAAACGATTAAGGAAACCCTTTTTAAGGGTTTCCTTTTTTTTATAGGATAAAATTATATATTTTAATAGTAATGAAAATGTTCTCATCTATAAGAAAGCACATGTTTTTTATTTTTTTGTCAACCTCAATTTTGTTGTCAGAAAAATATAATATTGATATTAAAGAGTCAAAAGTTTATTGGGTAGGGCGAAAAATATCCGGTGAACATCATGGTATAATTAATATAAAAAATGGTTATATTGATATTGTCAAAAACTCAATAATAGGAGGAGAAATTATTATTGACATGGAAAGTATAGAGGTTCTAGATATGAGTGAGAAATATAATCAAAAATTAGGGGCACATTTAAAAAACCTGGATTTTTTTGATGTCGATAAATTTCCTGAAGCCTCTTTTGAAATTAAACAAACATATGACTTTTTAATGATTGATAATATAGCTTTTGAAGGAGAGTTAACAATAAAAGATAAAAGTATCATTTCTTTTATCCCTGCGATGGTATCTATTAATAACAATCAAGCAGAAGCAATAGGTGTTGTTAATATAAATAGAACATTGTTTGGTATTACATATGGGTCTGGAACCTTTTTTGAAGATTTGGCTGATAGAGCTATTGATGATGAATTCACTCTTAAGTTTAAGATTGTTGCTAGAAAATAATGATAAGAAATATTTTTTCTCATTTAATTATAGTTTTGATTTTTACAGGTTGTTTTAATATAGACTTATCTGATTGGGATAAAAAATTTAGACGTAAAAGAGAAGTTAAATATTATGATAATGGATGTAAAAAACATAGCATATCATATTTTAATAATAAGTTTGATGGACCTATGATTCGATGGAATGAAAATTGTGATATTATTTCAGAGGCTAATTATGAAAATGGAATGCTTCATGGTTCTTGGATAGAATACTACCCTAATGGGCAGATAATGCACTCTATTAATTATTTTTATAACCAGAAAAATGGATTTGATAGGTGGTATTATAGTAATGGATATCTAAAATCTGAAGCAATATATGAATATGATAAAATAGTTTCAGAGACGCTTTATTGGGACAAAGATGGGAATATGTTAAATTAGAATGAAGTTTGAGGTTGTGATAAAATAATATTTATTTGATTAGGTCTTTTTTGGATAATATAAATCTGTAATAGTACCCTCTATCATCTCTGCTGTGTTAGCGATTGTTTCTGTGAGAGTTGGATGAGGGTGAATTGTTAAACTTATATCTTCTGGGAGTGCATCCATTTCTATTGCAAGTGCAGCCTCTCCAATTAAGTCTCCTGCATGAGGGCCTACAATTCCAATACTTAGTATTTTTTCTGTATTTTTTTCATAGATAAACTTTGTTTTTCCATTGATTGCACCTAAACTTAATGCCCTTCCATTTGCTTGCCATGGAAATATTTTTGCCTTAAAAGATATGTTGCTATCTTTTAATTCTTGTATTGATGGTCCTGCCCAAGCAATTTCAGGATCTGTGAAAATAACATATGGTATACATTTTGGTTTAAAAAATACTTTTTCTCCATTTATAACTTCTGCGACTATTTTTCCTTGATGGGTAGCTCTATGAGCAAGCATAGGGTTACCAGTTACATCTCCAATTGCAAAAATATTTGGAATAATACTTCTTCCTTGAGAGTTGACTTCAATAAAACCCTGGCTGTTAGTTGTTAGACCAGTATTTTCTATATTTATACTCTTAGTGTTAGGTTTTCTTCCAACGCAAACAAGTACTCTATCATAAGTCTTTGACTGATTAACCCCATCTTTTGTTTCAAATTGTACCATTGCTTTATCTGATATTTTTTCAACTTTTTTAACTTTTGTATTTGTCATTATTGTAAATTTATTTTTGATACTATCATGCAATACCTTTACTAAATCTTTATCCATCTCAGCTAATATTCCTGGTAAGAATTCAGCTACATCTATCTTAACTCCTATGCTTTGGTAAAAAGTGGCCATTTCAAGACCTATATACCCTCCTCCAATAATTAACATGTCATTAGGTATATTATTAAGATTTAAAGCATCTGTTGAATTAATAATTATATTATGATCTATATCGATATTTGGAATGCTTGTTGGAGATGATCCTGTTGCAATTACACAATTTTTAAAATGTATTTTTTCTTGACCCGTTTTTGAATTAATAAATAATTCTGTTGCTGAATTAAAAGAGGCATTTCCTTTTATGATATTAACATTTCTTCTTTTTGCTAACTCTTCAATGCCTGTAGATAGATTATTAATAATAGTCTCTTTCCATTGATTAATTTTATCTATATTTAATTTAGGAGCTGAGAATTGGACTCCAATTTTAGATACATCTCTAGCATCATTTAGAACTTTTGCAAGGTGTAGAAAAGCTTTAGAAGGAATACAACCTTTATTAAGACAGACTCCACCTAATCTTGTTTCTTTTTCAATAAGAGTTACCTTTATACCTAAATCTGAGGCTCTAAATGCACAGGCATAACCACCTGGACCTGCACCTATTATAACTAATTCATGTATATTGCTCATTAATCAAATGTTTTTAAATCGCTTAATAATTTTTTAAACAAATTGCAGAATCTCGCTGTATCTGCACCATCAATTATTCGGTGATCGTATGATAATGAAAAAGGCAATATGCTATCTTCTTTATAATTTCCATACTTGTCAAGGGTAGTTTTTTTATACGTTCTTGAGATACCCATAATTGCCACTTCAGGTTTATTGATTATTGGAGTGAAAAATCTTCCTCCAATACCACCAAGACTTGAAACAGTAAATGTGCCTCCTGACATTTCTTTGATGTTTAAATTTCCTTCTTTGGCTTTTTTGCTTAAGTTAAAAATTGTATCATTAATTTTTTTTAATGATAAGTTGTTAGCATTATGTATTACCGGAACAACTAGCCCTTTATCAGTATCAGCTGCAACTCCAATATTAATATAATCTTTTATAATTAAAACTTTATTCTCTATATCTGGAGAACTGTTGAACTCTTTATATTCAGTTAGAGTTTTAGTTAGAGCTTTTATAATAAATGATAAAAATGATACTTTTGCACTTTTTTCAATAGATTCAATTTCGCGTTTTAAATTAATAAGATGATCTATTTTTACTTCATCAAAATGAGTAACATGTGGTATCGTTGTCCATGATTCAGTCATTCTCTTTGCGGTAATTTCTCTAATTTTATTAAATGACTTTTTAGTAATGGCTCCATACTCTAAAAATGATTTTTCATCAATTCTATCAGTTTTCTTTTTTGTATCATTATTAGTAGCTGTACTATTTGGATTTGTAACTTTTCTTTTTACATGACTCATTACATCTTCATGTGTGATTCGATTGTTTTTTCCAGACCCTGAAATTAAATCTAAATCACATCCAAGCTCTCTTGCTAGTTTTCGAATAGATGGAGTTGCTAGCTTAATGCTAGACTTAGGCGGTTCATCTATAGTTATATTCAGAGTTTCTTTTTGCACATTTTCCTTTTCTACTATAGGAGGCTCTGTATCTGCTTCGATATCAGTTTTTATTTCATTTTCAATTACAATTGGTTCAGGTAACTCATTAGTTTTTGCTTCTGAATTTGATTCAGTCTTAATTTCAAATAAAGAGTCTCCTGGATTAATGGAATCACCTTTATTAATTAGAACTTTGGTTATTGTCCCAGATAATTCTGCTGGAATCTCCATCGATGCCTTATCAGACTCAACAGTGATTAGCACATCATCTTTTTGAATTTGGGTATCTTTTTCAACTAATATATCTGTAATCTCTACATTATTGATGCCTTCTCCTAATTCTGGTAATGTAATTTTCATTTTTTAGATTTTTAATGGGTTGATTTTATCTGGATTAATTTTATATTTTTTAATTGCTTTAGATAGCATGTCTTTTTTTATGACCCCTTCTTTTATTAAAGAATTTATTGCTGTAATAGTGATATAATAGCGATTAATTTCAAAAAAATCGCGTAAATTTTCTCGTGTATCACTTCGCCCAAATCCATCTGTACCTAAAGAAATAAAAGGTGATTTTACATATGCTGATATTTGCTCAGCTACAAGTTTAACATAGTCAGATACAGCAATTACAGGTGTTTTTTCATCAAGACAATTACTTAAGTAGGATTCTTTTTTATCAGATGAGGGGTGAAGGTTATTCCATCTTTCAATATCTTCTGCATTTTTATGAAGTTCACTATAACTTGTTACGCACCATACATCTGAACCTATACCCCAATCTTCTTTAAGAAGATTAGATGCTTCTATTGCTTCATTGATTATAGCTCCACTTGCTAGCAGCTGTACACATTTCTTGTTTTTCTTTTCTGATGTTTTAAAATTATACATTCCCTTAATAATTCCTTCTTCAGCACCTTTTGGCATTTCAGGATGTATGTAATTTTCATTTTCAATAGTTAAATAGTAAAAGATATCTTCATTGTCTATGTACATTCGCTTTAGTCCATCATGAATAATTACAGCTATTTCATATGAAAATGCAGGGTCATAGGCTTTTAAATTAGGAACGGTACTTGCAATTAAATGACTATGCCCATCCTGATGTTGAAGCCCCTCTCCCGCAAGCGTAGTTTTACCAGCGGTTCCTCCAATTAAGAAACCTTTTGTCCTCATATCAGCTGCTGCCCATATTGAATCACCAATCCTTTGAAAACCAAACATTGAGTAATATATGAAAAATGGAATCATCTTTATTCCATTCGTTATATGAGAGGTTCCTGCAGCGACAAAGCTAGATATTGATCCTGCTTCTGTAATGCCTTCTTCAAGAATCTGGCCATCTTTTGCTTCTTTATAATATAAAAATTGTTCTGAATCAACAGGTTCATATCGTTGTCCTTTGCTTGAATATATTCCAATTTCTCTAAATAGTGGGTCTATTCCAAAAGTTCTTGCTTCATCAGGAATAATAGGTACAATTCTTTCCCCTATATTATTATCTTTGCAAATTAATCTAAGAAGACGTACAAATGCCATAGTCGTTGATATTTCTCTATTATCAGACCCTTTTAATAATTCATTAAATATTGATAAGTCAGGAATAGTTATGTCCTTCGAGGTATCTTTTCTATGAGGCATATGTCCATATAAATTTTTTCTTTTCTCATTGGCATACTGCACTTCTTCACTATCTTTTGAAGGTTTATAAAAAGGAGCTTTTATACAGTCTTCATCAGAAAGTGGAATGTCAAATTTTGTCCTAAATTGTAGCAATTCTTCTTCATTTAATTTTTTTTGTTGGTGAGTAATATTTCTTCCTTCTCCAGCTTCACCTAAGCCATATCCTTTAATTGTTCTTGCTAAAATAACAGTAGGTTGTTCTTTATGATTTACGGCTTCATAATATGCCGCATATATTTTTGCAGGATCATGACCTCCAAAGCGTAGATTTTCAATATCTTCATCAGATAAATGTGCAACCATTTCTTTTAGTTTTGGATATTTTCCCCAAAAGTGTTCACGCATGTATGCTCCACCTTCCACAACATATTTAAGCCAATCTCCATCTACTAACTCTCTTATTCTTTTTGCTAGAAGTCCATCATCATCTTTTTCAAAAAGAGGATCCCAGTTAGATCCCCATATTACTTTAATAACATTCCAACCTGCCCCCCTAAAAGCTCCTTCAAGTTCTTGAATGATATTTCCGTTTCCTCTTACAGGACCATCAAGACGTTGTAGATTGCAGTTTATAACAAATATAAGATTATCAAGTTTTTCTCTATAAGCTAAGGTTAAAGCACCAAGTGATTCAGGCTCATCCATTTCTCCATCGCCTAGGAAGGTCCAAACCTTCTTATTTACCTCTTCAATCAGGCCTCTATTTTCTAAATATTTCATAAACCTTGCTTGGTAAATTGCCATGATAGGGCCTAATCCCATAGAGACTGTTGCAAATTCCCAATAGTCAGGCATTAGCCATGGATGGGGATAAGATGACAATCCTTTATCGCTAGATATTTCTTGTCTAAAGTTATGTAGGTGTTCTTCTGTGATTCTGCCTTCAAAAAAAGATCTGGCATAAATTCCAGGAGTTACATGTCCTTGAAAAAAGACAAGGTCTCCTCCATGATAGTTGGGGCCTTTGAAAAAATGATTAAACCCAACTTCATAAAGTGTCGCTGCAGATGCAAAAGTAGATATGTGTCCTCCAATACCTTCGTTGTATTTATTCGCTCGTGCAACCATTGCCATAGCATTCCATCTTATAATAGATTTAATACGTCTTTCAATAGTTCTGTTACCAGGAAATGGTTGTTGTTGCTCTAAAGGTATTGTATTGTAATAAGCAGTACATGGAGAATAAGGTAGTCTTACGCCATGTCTTCTTGAATATTCTATGAGACGCTCTAATATATAATGAGCTCTTTCTACTCCTTCATTTTCAATAACTGAATTTAAGGATTCAATCCAATCCAGTGTTGCTTGTTGGTCAGAGTCTTTATGAGGGTCATATTTTTTCATTGCACATCTATTGTTTGTATATTTTTTAAGATATAATTAAAAGAAGTTTCTTTCATTAGAGATTTTAATATTCTGTATATTTTTGTTTCTTTATTTTGTTCTTGTTCAAAGCTCATTAAATGAATATTTGAAAATTTTGTATCATCTTTTTTGTAAATTAAATAGCTACCTAAGTTACAAAATGCTTCCATTTTTTCATGTTCTAAATTAATATTATTTTTATATAACCATACATGCATTAATTCATGTGCTAGTATAGCTTCAAATTGAATTTTTGGAATATTATTTAATATATATATATTAAAAATCTTTTTATTATTGATAGATATTTGAGTCATTCCTTTTAAATGCTTTGATGCATTATTTCCATATAGTTTTTTCATTTTATTTTTATCAACTGTTTTTATCTCGATTTGTTTTTCATCTAAGTCTTTTAACCCTTTTTCATGAAGCGCTTTTATTACATGTTTTAATGATTCCCTCTCCATGCCAGGTTTTATAATTGAAATATCACATAAGCTACATATAAGTCTCCCATCATTTAATTGATATCCTCCACTAGTAATTTTTTGAGATATAATTCGAGAACAGCATTCACAAAACTTACCTTCATTTTCATGTTTTATATGGAATGGGTTGCCCCAAATATCTACAAAATATTTTTCTTCTTTAATTATAGATTCGCATATAGAGCATTCAATTTTATTGCTATGCGATAAGGTATAGCTTGAGATTATTATAAAAAAAAGTAAAATATGTAAAGTAAATGTCTTAGGCATAGTATTAAATTATAGTATAAATTTACAAAAAATTATATGAAAATTGCGTTTTTAACTTCAGGTGGAATTGCTCCATGTTTATCTGCATCAATTGCAGCACTTATTCAAAATTATAAAAAAAAGGGTAAGGATTTCCAGTATATTGGTTATCAGCATGGATATTATGGCTTACTTAAAGGTGAGAAAGTCTATTTAGATTTTAAATCTGATAAAGAACTGGAAAACTTAAAGTTGTTTGGTGGTACAATTCTTGGTAATAGTAGGGTTAAGCTAACGAATATAGAAGATTGTATAAATAATGGATATATAAAAAAAGATGAAACGCCTTTAGAGGTTGCAGCAAATCAGCTGATTGCGGATAAAGTGAAAATTCTTCATACTATTGGTGGTGATGATACTAATACAACAGCATGCGATTTAGCTTTGTTTTTAAAAGAAAAAGGCCATGATTTAACTGTTGTTGGATTGCCTAAAACAATAGATAATGATGTTTATCCTATATATCAAACGCTTGGTGCAGATACTGCTGCAGAGCAAGGTGCTATTTTTTTTGAGAATGTAGTTAATGAGAACACAACCAGTCGAAGACAGCTTATTATCCATGAAGTTATGGGTAGAAATTGTGGTTGGCTTACAGCTGCGACCGCAGATTATTATAGGCAGAGGTTAAAAAGAAAAGAGTTTTTTAATCAGAATGGATTAAAACGAGATAGTTGGGATATTCATGCAGTTTATCTTCCAGAAGAAGAAATCGATATTTCGGTAGAATCTAAAAGATTAAATGATATTATGGATTCTCATGATTGTGTAAATGTTTTCTTAAGTGAAGGTGCTGGTGTAGATAATATTATTAAAGATTTAGAATCTAAAGGAACCAAGGTAAAACGTGATGCCTTTGGTCATGTAAGGCTTGATGAGATAAATCCTGGAAAGTGGTATGCTAAAAAGATAGCAGAATGGACAAGAGCTAAGAAGGTTTTGGTCCAAAAAAGTGGTTATTTTGCAAGGTCTGCAGCGCCAAATCAGAATGATATTTCTTTAATTGATAGAATTTCTGAGAAAGCGGTAGATTATGCATTAAATAATAGAAGTGGTGTTGCAGCGTTAAGTGATAATCATAATCAAGAAATAAAATGTATTGATTTTACTAAAATAAAAGGTGGAAAGCCTTTTGATTGTAGTCAAGCTTGGTATCAAGAAATGTTAAATGAAATAGGACAAAAAAAGGATAAAAAATGACAAATTTAAAAGATATTGCAAATCAAATGACAGGTTCAGGTAAAGGTATATTGGCAGCAGATGAAAGTACTCCTACGTGTGCAAAACGTTTTGAATCAATTGGGGTAGAGTCTACTTTTGAAAATCGTAATGAGTATAGAGATCTTTTGATTACTGCAAATGGAATGGAGGAATATATTGGTGGTGTTATTATGTTTGATGAGACCTTGCGCCAGTCAACAACATGTGAAAATAAAACTCCATTCACTGAATATCTTATTTCAAAAGGTGTTGTCCCTGGTATAAAAGTAGATAAGGGAGCTAAAGAATTAGCAGGTTTTAATGGAGAGAAAGTTACAGAAGGGCTTGACGGTTTAAGAGAGAGGTTGCAAGAATATTATGATATGGGGGCTAGGTTTGCAAAATGGAGAGCTGTTATTACTATAGGTGAAAGTATGCCTTCTATCGGTTGCTTTGAAGCTAATGCTCATGCTCTTGCGCGATATGCAGCTCTTTGTCAAGAGTCAGGCTTAGTTCCAATAGTTGAGCCAGAAGTTTTAATGAATGGTGATCATACTATTGAGAAGTGTTATGAAGTTACAGAGGCAGCTTTAAAAATAACTTTTGAACAATTGAGAAATCAGAATGTGTCCTTAGAAGGTATAGTTTTAAAGCCTAATATGGTTATTTCAGCTCTTGATTGTCCTGATCAAGCATCTATAGAGAAAGTTGCTGAGATGACTTTAAGATGCCTAAAGGAAAATGTCCCGAGTGAAGTTACTGGTATTGCCTTTTTATCAGGAGGTCAAAGCAGTGATGTTGCTACTGCTCATTTAAATGCAATGAATGCTATGGATAATAATTTGCCTTGGAATTTAACATTTTCATATGGTCGAGCTCTACAGGAAGATGCTTTGAATACATGGAAAGGTGTTAATAGGGAAGAGGGTCAATCTATGTTTCTAGAAAGAGCTAAAAATAATAGTCTTGCTAGTATGGGTGACTTTACTGAAAAGGCTATTTGATAATTATTAATTATTTACAAATAGTTGAATAATTTCAATTTTTCGTAGGGAAGCTTTAATAATTTTAACTTGACCAATATTTAAGAAAAATACCTCTCTATTTTTAGGTATTCTTCCAATTTCATTTATAATATATCCCGCTAAAGATTCATACTCTGATTGAATAATATTATCAAATTTTTGATTGAATTTAGCAATACTTATCGATGTGTTAATTATGTAAGAACCATCTTTTTTTGTGTGTATCACCTCATCTTTTACATCATATTCATCTTCGAAATCACCAAAGACTTCCTCAAAAATATCTTCAGCGGTAACAATTCCTTTAGGCTTCTTGTTTTTATCTAGAATAACTCCAATACTATGTCTTGAAGATTGTAGTTGACGAACGACATCAATAACTTTAGTGTTGTAAGAAACATATAATACGTTTTTAATAATTGTTCTTATATCAGATGGAGAGTCAAATAAGTCGTAAAGAGATATCATCCCTATAATATTATCTGGTTTGTCCTCATATACACACAATTTTGAGTGTCCGCTATCAATGAAAAAATGAAGTATAGTTTCAAGGTCATCAGATACAGAAACTGATGCTATTTCTGATTTTGGTGTCATTATTTGTTCAATAGTATCTTCTCCAAAATCAAAAATATTTTCAATCATTTCTTTTTGATCTTTTTCTACAATATCCATCTCGCTTGCCTCTTTGTATACATGCTCAAGATCCTCTCGCTCTTCATCTTCTTTTTGATCTTCAATATCTATATCATTAGATTCTATTTCAAAATTGAAAGTATTGAATATTATTATAATAGGATAAAATATAAATTTAAATATATAGAGTATAGGTGTTAAGAATAAAAGAGAAGTATTTGAGTATTCTTTAGAAATAGTTTTTGGCAATACTTCTGCAAATATTAAAATCAATATAGAAATTACTGGAATAATTAAGGCCTCAGATATAAGTTCTTTTTCTAAAAATAAAATAGTTAGAAAAGAAGAGGCTAGCACATTTGAAAAATTAATTCCAATTAATATCAATACTAAAGTTTCATCTTTTTTATTAATTAATTTTGAAGTGTAGTTAGCTATAAATCTTTTTTGTTTTTTCCATACATTAATTTGAATTGGGTTTGATTTGATTAAAGATATCTCTGCTGCTGAAAACAACATTGATAAAAAAATGCCAATAAATGAATATAATAATAGAAAATCTGACATAGATGTGATTAAAATTAAACAATAAATATCATGAAAATCAATAAAATCACTGAACAAACTAATTCTAGCACAAAGAATATAGATCAAAAATCTATTGATAAAATTCTAATTAGTATGAATAATGAAGACCAGTTAGTAGCTAATCAGGTTAAAAAATCAATTCCTGATATTTCAAGTTTTATAGATAAAGTTGTTCAAAAATTAAAAAAATCAGGACGATTAATATATATTGGATCTGGTACAAGTGGACGCCTAGGTGTATTAGATGCATCGGAATGTCCTCCTACATTTGGGGTTCCTCAAGAATTAGTTGTAGGATTGATTGCAGGTGGAGATAGGGCCTTAAAAGAATCTATTGAAGGTGCTGAAGATTCTTTAGAAGATAGTGTTCAGCAATTAAAAGAAATTGATTTTAATGATAAAGATATTCTTTTAGGGATATCTGCAAGTGGCAGTACTCCTTATGTTTTGAAAGGATTGGAATATGCTCATAAAATTGGAGCTTCAACAGGTTTTTTGACATGCAATCATATTCAACCTTTAAAAACTGTAGATTATTTGATTAGTATAACAGTAGGGCCAGAAATTTTATCTGGCTCTACTCGATTAAAATCTGGTACAGCAACAAAAATGGTTTTAAATATGATTTCTACAGCATCTATGATGAAAATGAATAGAACTTTTGGGAATATTATGATTGATTTATTACCTAAAAATAAAAAATTGATAAGACGTGCAATTAATATTATTATTGATGATTTAAAGATTTCTGATAAAGAAGCAGAAAAACTATATAAACTTTCAGATAATAATTTAAAAGTTGCAATCCTCATGGGTAGAAAAAACATTAATTTTGATGAGGCTCGTGAAATATTATCTAATAATAAAGGTTCACTTACAGACTCTCTAAAAGGGTAGATGTGTGATGATTGTTGCAGGCTTTATGTCAGGTACTTCAATGGATGGACTTGATTGCTGTATAGCCCAAATAGATATTGATTCTAATCTTTTTTTAAAATATGAAATTATTGCAAATAAAAGTTTTGAATTTGATGATAAGCTTAGGAGTAAAATAAAAAGTTTTATAGGTGAAACAGATAAAGATAGGCTAAATGAAATAGATGATTTATTAGGAGAAAAATATCTTGATTTAAGTAAAAGTTTTCTATCTGAATATTCTTTTGACGCTATTGCAATTCATGGACAAACAGTGCATCATTTAGATAAAAAGAAAAGTATTCAAGTTGGAACCCCATATTATTTATCCTCTTTTTTTAAAGTTCCAGTAATCCATCAATTTAGAAAAAAAGATATATTTTATGGAGGAAATGGGGCTCCTTTGATGCCTTTTTTAGATTGGCTTCTTTTTAAAAAACAAAAAAAAAATATTATAACTCTTAATTTAGGAGGTATCGCAAATATATCTTTTATACCTAAAAGAGCTAATCGTGATAATATAATAGGATTTGATACGGGGCCTGGAATGTCATTAATTGATGAAAGTATTGATTTTTTTTGGCAAAAACGATTTGACTGTAATGGTATTTATAGTTCTAAAGGCAAGATAAATGATGGTATGTTAAATTATTTGGTCGATAATTCTCCTTTTATTTTTAAAGCTCCTCCAAAGTCAACAGGTAGAGAAGATTTTGGCTTGAGCTTTTTAAATAAAACTATTGAAGATTTTAATCATTTGAATAAAAATGATATTGTAAGAACATTAGTTAAATTTAGTTCTCTAAGTATTAAGATTAATATTGAAAGGTTTATAAATAAAAAATATAGTTTAGATGGCCTTGTTGTAAGTGGTGGGGGTAAAAAACATCCAATATTAATGAGTGATATAAAAAAAGATTTAGATATTCCTATTTTTAGTGCTTTAGATTATGGTGTGGAATCTAGATTTAAAGAAAGTCTTTTAATATCAGTTTTAGGTTATGCTAAAATAAAAAATATTAAAAGCAATATCCCAAATGTTACTGGTGCATTAAAAAATGTTGTTTTAGGAGAGATTTATGAAAATTAGTAGAAATGTTTTTCGTGAATATGATGTTAGAGGTATTGCAGATATTGATTTTTCTGGAAAATTTGCAACTTGTTTGGGTAAAGCTTTTGGCTCTTATGTAATAAGAAAAAAACAAAAAAAAATAGCTGTTAGTGGAGATGTAAGGTTAAGTACTCCTAGATTAAAAAAAGATTTTATTTCAGGGTTGATTCAATCGGGTGTTGATGTTATTGATATTGGAGTTTTACCAACCCCTGTAAATTATTTTGCAAATTATAATTTATCCATAGATGGTTCTGTGCAAATTACAGGTAGCCATAACCCCATGAACTATAATGGGTTTAAATTTACTTTTCAAAAGAAGTCATTCTTTGGAGAAGATATTCAGAAATTATATGAGTTAATAATAAATAATGATTATGAAATAGGTGAAGGTGGTTACACAAAATATAATATAATAGATGAATATGTTGATGATATTGTAGGTAAAGTTAATATTAATAAAAAAATAAAAGTTATTATGGATTGTGGTAATGCTGCGGGATGTATTGTTGGCCCTCAAATATTTAAAAAGTTAAATGTTGATTTAGAGGAAATGTACTGTGATATTGATGGAAACTTTCCTAATCATCATCCTGATCCTACTGTTGATTCTAATTTAGACTCTATTGTTTTAAAAATTAAAGAAGGAGAGTTTGATTTAGGGGTTGCATATGATGGAGATGCCGATCGTGTTGTTTGTATCGATTCAAATGGGCAGATTATTCGGTCAGATATTTTAATGTGCATATTTGCTCAAGATATTTTAAAAAAAACTAGTAATAAAAAAATTGTATATGATGTGAAGTGCTCTTCTGCAATTAAAGAAGTTATCTCTAATTCTGGAGGAGAGCCTATTGAATGGAAAACGGGACATTCTTTAATTAAAAATAAAATGAAAGTTGAAGGGGCTGATTTAGCAGGAGAAATGAGTGGGCATATATTTTTTGCAGACCGTTATTATGGTTATGATGATGCAATTTATGTCTCTTTAAGGTTAATTGAAATTTTATCTAATAATAACTTAAATTTATCTGATATGGTTTCAACTATCCCAAGATACTATTCAACACCTGAATTAAGATTTGAATGCGCTAATGATGAAGTTAAATTTGATATAATGACTGATCTTGAAAGATATTTTGAAAAAAAATATCCATGCTCTACGATTGATGGAATTAAAATTTTTGTTGATAATGGTTGGGGGCTTTTAAGGGCTTCAAATACTCAGCCAGTTATTGTTTGTAGAATAGAAGGTAAAACCAATGAAGAACTAGATAATATTAAGAGTATTATTTCATTGAAATTATCTGAATATGAGGATGTTGATTTTGAGTTTTAATAAAACAATCAAAAATTTTAGAGACATTATTGACTCAAATTTAAAAGAAGTCTATTTGCAAGGGCCTGAAAACATGGTTCAAACAGCTAATTTTGTAATGTCTGCAAAAGGTAAAAGAATTCGACCTATTTTAACAATGCTTTCTTGTAAATCTTTGGGTGGAAATATTCAGAATTCAATCAATGTTGCAATTGCTATAGAATTGCTTCATAATTTCACTTTAGTTCACGATGATATTATGGATGAAGATAATTTAAGGCACGGCCAACCTACAGTTCATAATAAATGGGATATTAGTACAGCAGTATTAACTGGAGATTCTTTGTTGTGGTTATCGCTAGATGTTCTGAAAAGAAATACAAAAAATAGAGAAGAGGTTATTTTACATTTTATTGATGCTATTAAACTTGTATGTGAAGGGCAAGGTTATGATAAAATGTTTGAAGAAGAAAAACATGTCTCAATTGCTCAATATGAATCAATGATTGGTATGAAAACAGGATATATGATTGGTTTATGTAGCCATTTAGGCTCTATTTGTGCCGGAGCAAGTGTTGAAGTGCAATCTAAAATGAAAAAATATGGTTTAGAGATTGGCAAGGCGTATCAAATTCAAGATGATTATATGGAAATATATTCTAGTGAGGATATAATGAAAAAAAGTTTAAAAAGTGACATTGAATTAAACAAAAAAACATATATGATTTGTTTGGCTTCTGACATTGATCCAGAAGGCTTAAATAAAATTTTATCTTTAAAAGTAAGCTCTTCTGATAAAATAGTTTTATTGAGAGATTTCTTTGATGATTTAGACATTAAAAATAAAACTATTGAACAGATTAATAAGTCTTTTGCTAGTGCAGAAAAAATATTATCAGAAATTGACTTGAAAAATGATCATTTGTCTCAACTAAATAAATATTTAATTAACAGAGGATATTAATTGTGCATTATTCAAATAAACAGATTAAAGAAGTAGACCTAAGCGATATGCAAGCTCAAATAGCATCATTATATAATCAAATGGAAGATTCAGTACGAATTATTAATGATTTTAAAGAGGAAAATTCTTCTTATAAAAATATAATTAATAATTATAATAAAATTTTGATTATTGGAATGGGAGGGTCAGCTATTGGCGCTGATTTTGCAAGAACAGTAATTGCAAATAATTTGCCTATGCCAATTTTTGTTGTTCGAGATTATTCTATACCTGCTTGGGTAGATAAAAAAACATTTGTTATAGCTTCGTC
>MDSZ01073840.1_pt1 | contig 19158 bp, 19 predicted proteins | sample 811201 | NCBI WGS metagenome assembly MDSZ01 (sample SAMN05326647, study PRJNA326480) | marine metagenome | isolation source: seawater | place: Indian Ocean: North | collected 2010 | reverse complement strand
GTGGAATTGGTAGACACAAGGGACTTAAAATCCCTCGATAGCGATATCGTGCCGGTTCAAGTCCGGCCCTGGGTACCAAATAAAACAAAGTGCAAAATCAAAAAAAACAATTTTACGAAAATACATCTGAATTGGATTTATCCCTAGTAATAGAAATCATTTTTAAGAACATAAAAAAAATTTTTCTATTTTCATTTTCTTCTGCAATTTTATTTTTTTCTATATCTCTGTTTCTAACAGACATATACAAAAGTGAGGCTATTTTGATGGCTGCAGAAGAAAACAATATGCAAAGCAAGATAAATAATGATCTTGTTTCAGGTTTTTTGTTTAACAAATCTCAATCAAGAGTTGATATGGGTATAGAAATTATGAATTCGTATGATTTTTTTGAAATTTTGGCAAATAAATACAATATTCTAGTTCCTTTAATGGCAACAAATTCATGGAATAAAAAAGAAAACAAACTTGAAATTGATCAAAATATTTTTAATCCAGTTTCTAATACTTGGAATTCTAAATATCTGGACTATTACTCATCTGAACCGTCCTTGCAAAAAGGTCATGAGGCTTTTAAAAAAATTTTTAAAATAAATAAACAAAGTAATGAATTTATTAAATTACATGTAGAACATATATCTCCCTATGTTGCAAAAGATTTTCTTGATTTTATTATTTTGGAAATCAATAACATTGTAAGAGAAGACGATCTATCCGATATTAATAAGTCAATCTTATTTTTACAAAATGAAATAAAAAAAACTCCATTCGTTGAAGTAAAAAGAAGTATAAATAATCTCATTGAAAGCCAAATGGAAAGAAAAATGATTGCTAATTCAACTCCAGAATATTTATTTAAAATTTTATCTGGCCCTGTAGTTTCTCAAGAGAAAAGTTTTCCCAAAAGTATTTATTTTCTCTTTGGAGGTTTAATTTTTGGAATTATTTTTTCATCCCTTTTTTTTATTATAAGGAGCTTGGCTAAAGATGATTCTTGAAGACAAAATAAACAAAAAAAAATCTATCATAGGAGTAATTGGTCTTGGATATGTAGGCCTTCCTTTAGCTCTAGAATTTGCTAAAAATAAAATTCATACAGTAGGATTTGACATAGATAAAAAAAAATTACGGCTGTTAAAAGAAAAAAAATCTTACTTGAATCATATTCCTGCAAAGATAATAAAAAGCTGCTCTGAAAAAAAATATTTTTCTGTTTCAACAAGTTTTTCTAATCTTTCTCAAATGGACGTAGTAATCATTTGTGTTCCTACGCCGCTGAATGATAAAAAAGAACCAGACCTAAGTGCATTGGTCAATACAGGAAAGTTAATATCAAAATTTTTAAAAAAAGAGCAGTTAATTATTCTTGAATCTAGTTCTTATCCAGGAACAACTTCTGAAACTTTGACTAATGTTCTAGAAAGATCACAGCTTGAGGCTAATAAAGATTTCTATATTTCCTACTCTCCTGAAAGAGAAGATCCAGGAAATAAGAAATTCAGTACTGCTAATATTCCGAAGATCGTAGGTGCAGATAATAAAAAATCCTTAAAACTTTCAATAAATCTTTACAAAAAAATAATAGATAAAGTAATTCCTGTGTCATCTACCAAGGTTGCGGAAGCAACAAAGTTAACTGAAAACATTTTTAGATCTGTGAATATTGCAATGGTAAATGAATTAAAAATTATTTTTGAAAAAATGGATATAGACGTATGGGAGGTTATTGAAGCTGCATCTTCAAAACCATTCGGCTTTATGCCATTTTATCCAGGTCCAGGACTTGGAGGACACTGTATTCCAATTGATCCTTACTATCTGTCTTATAAAGCAAAAGAGTTGAATCTGAATACGAAGCTGATAAACCTGTCTGGAGAAATTAATGAAGATATGCCGAAAAAAATTGTCAAAAAACTTTTAAATAATCTTAAAGATAGAAAAATTAAACAATCAGCCTCTAAAGTTCTACTTGTTGGAATGGCTTATAAAAAAGATGTTGATGACATGCGAGAAACCCCTTCTTTAGAAATAGCAAAATTATTAATTCAAAAAAAGATTAGTGTGGACTACCATGATCAATTTATTCCAAAAATTCCTTTAAATAGACAATTAAAATCATTTTCTAACAAAAAAAGTATTAAATTAAATAGAAAGAACCTTGCTAAGTACGATGCCGTAATAGTATGCACCGATCATACAAAAGTTGATTATGAGATGATTGCAAAAAATTCTAAGCTCATTTTCGATACCAGAAATGTTTTAAAAAATTCTAATTTTAAATTCAAGATTATCAAAGCTTGAAATGAAAATAGCTGTAATTGGATGTGGATATTGGGGGAAAAATCTTGTCAGAAATTTTCATAAATTAGGTTGTTTAAAAGCTATTCACGATGTTGAACCTCAAAATGCAATTAGTTTATCTAGAAAGTTTAAAGTACCTATTTTAAAATTCGAAGAAATTTTAAATACAGATTTTGATGGAATTGCAATTTCTTCTCCTGCAGCTTCTCACTATGATATTGCAAAGAAATGTCTACTTTCCAATAAGCATGTTTTTATTGAAAAACCATTGGCATTAGAAATTTCTCATGCAAAAAGCCTTATGAAAATAGCAGAAAAGAAAAATAAAAAAATTATGGTGGGCCACCTTTTACAATACCATCCAGCTTTCATAAGAATAAAAGATGAATTAAGTAGGGGTCTTATAGGAGAAATTAAGTTTATTTACTCAAACAGAATGTCTTTTGGAAAGGTAAGGTCCGAAGAAGATGTTCTTTGGAGCTTTGCGCCACATGATATCTCAATGATACTTTCTTTAGTAAAATCCCCAATTAAATCAACAAATTGTTTTTCAAAATCTATAATCAGGAAAAATATTGCTGATATAGTTTCTATAAATCTAAGTTTTAAAAATAACACCAAAGCACAAATTTCTTGTTCATGGATAAATCCTTTTAAAGAGCATAAGATGACGATTATTGGAACAGAGGGATCATTCATTTTTGATGATACTAAAAGATGGGAAGAAAAACTTTCATATCATAAATTAAAAATTGATGACAACCTGAAACAATTAATTGAACAATCTAAACCAAGGTATTTAAAAATTAAAGAAAAGGAACCTCTTGAAAGCGAGTGTCAATCATTTATAGATTTTATTTCGGGTAGGATAAATATTCCATCTCATGGAGAAGAAGGATTAAATGTATTGAAGGTTTTAAAAAAAGCTTCTGAATCATTAAAAAAAAATAACTAAAAGCTTGTCTGAAATATGAAAAAATTTAAAGAGGTCTTTATTCATGAATCTTCTTATGTGGATAAAGATGTACAAATCAAAGAAGGAACTAAAATTTGGCATTTTTGTCATATTTTAGAGAATACAAAAATAGGTAAAAACTGCTCTTTGGGACAAAATGTTATGGTTGGTCCTAACGTAATACTTGGAAACAATATAAAAATTCAAAATAATGTAAGTATTTATGATGGCATCCAAGTAGATGATGATGTTTTCTTGGGTCCATCATGCGTTTTTACAAATGTAATAAATCCAAGATCAAAGATAAATAGGCAAAAAGAATTTAAAAAAACTTATATCGGAAAGGGCGCTTCTATTGGTGCAAACGCAACTATTATCTGTGGAAATGATTTAGGAAAGTATTCTTTTGTTGGAGCTGGTTCTGTAATAACTAAGAGCGTTCCGGATTTTGCATTAATGGCGGGGGTTCCTGCTAAAAGAATTGGCTGGATGAGCAAAGCAGGAATTAGGCTAGATAGTAGTCTCGTGTGTCCAGTTGATGGTTCAAAATATAAACTCATATCTAAAGATAACTTAGTCGAAGAATGACATTAAGAAATTCAAATATTAACTTTTCCTATGTTCAAGACCAATATCTTAAGCTTAAAAAAAGAATAGATGTTCGAACTAAGAAAGTCTTGAATCATCAAAAGTTTATAATGGGTCCTGAAGTACTTGCATTGGAAGAAAAATTAAAAGAGTTTACTAAGACAAAGTATGTTATTACATGCGCAAATGGAACTGATGCATTAAGTTTAGTATTGATGTCATGGAATCTAGGTAAAAAAGATGTCGTTTTTGTTCCTTCCTTTACTTATATTGCATCTGCAGAAGCTCCCTCCCAGTTAGGATTAAAAATTTATTTAGTCGATGTAGATACTAATACGTTTAATATGGATGCCAATTCTTTGAAAGAAGGAATTCTTAAAGTGAAAAAAATGGGATTAAATCCATCAGTAGTTTTGGCTGTAGATTTATTTGGATTGCCGGCAGATTTTAAAAAGCTCAATGGTATTGCTAAAGAAGAAGGAATGAAAGTTTTAATTGACGGCGCTCAAAGTTTTGGATCTGAATATTATAAAAATAAGCTGGGATCTTATGGAGATGCTGCTACCACAAGCTTCTTCCCTGCAAAACCTTTAGGCTGTTATGGTGATGGAGGAGCAATATTTACTCAAGACAGACAATTATACAAAAAATTAGATTCTCTGAGATTTCATGGAAAGGGACAAAGTAAATATGAGCACGATTTTATCGGTATGAATTCAAGGCTAGATACAATTCAGGCAGCAATTCTTTTAGAAAAGTTAAATGTTTTCCCAAAAGAATTAGAAAAAAGAAACAAAAATGCTTCAATTTTTAATAAAGAGCTAACTGATTCTTTTGAAGTGCCTCATATTGCTAAAAATTATAAATCTTCTTGGGCGCAGTACACTTTGAAGACCTCAAATAGAGAGTTATTGATTAAAAAATTAAAGAAAGCTGACATTCCCTTTGCAATATATTATCCAAAGCCAATTTCTCGTCAGACAGGCTATAAAAAAATCATTCTAAGTAAAAATAATGATAAGAATTCATTACTCCTGTCAAAAAAGTCACTAAGCATTCCAGTTCATTCATATTTAACAGAAAGCCAACTAAATTTTATAATTGAAAAAATAAAAAATTAAATATCTTTCAAATCTTTTCTTTTCTTGTGCGAAACCTTCTTCTTGCTCCTAGCTATCTTTTAATAGGCTCTGTGGCAGCTGCTCTGATTAATTTCATAGCAATTTTTATAAATTTAAGTTTTTATTCTTTAGAAGAGTTAGGCGTATTTGCCATCAATGTAGCAATAGCGTCTTTCCTGTCTGTCCTTAGTCTTTTGAGAATAGATATTGCACTCACTAAACTAAACTTAAAAAAAAATTTTTGGGCTTTATCTTTGATGACTATAGTTTCTTCAAGCTTTTTCGTGCTTGTAATTGTGTCGATTTATTTCCTTTTTTCATATTTGGAATACGGACTTCCTAAACAAATTTCTCTCACTTCGATAGTATTTTTAATTATTCCAATTTCACTCAATCAGTTATTTCTTTCATCAATAATAAGACTGAACCAACTAAAATTTTCCGCCCTGGCAAAGCCTATGTTAGCTTCTATGATTCTCATTTTTCAGATTCTTTTTTCATTTTCTAATACAAAAATATTAGAAATTTTTGCCAATGGAATGATTTTAGGCTTTTTTATTGGGAATACTCTTTTTTTAATATTCTTGATATTTCATTTAAGAAATCAAGTTGATAAATTTTCAAGTAAAAATCTAATCCATCAGATAAAAAAGATTTTAAGTAAATTAAAAGAAATTATTGCTCATAGCTTTTTAACTACTCTTCCAAATCAAGTTTCTATAAGTTTTATGCCTTTGATCTTAAGTTTTGTTGGCGGCACAACTTTATCTGGAGTCTTTTTAATCTTAGAAAGAACAATTTCTGCTCCAAATACTTTAGTTTCTGATGCTCTTTGGAAATCAAATCATTATTTATTTGAGGAAAAAAATCCAAAAAATGCGATTAGTAAAATCAAAACAGCAACTATCATAATGCTTGCTTTTTTAGTTTTATTTTTATCCTTTATTTATTGTGTTAAATTTTTCTTTCTTAATTTATTGCCTGAAGATTTTTTATTAATAGTTCCTTTTTTATTCTTCGCTATTTTATCTAGTGGTTTTCAAGGCCTTTCTAAAGTAAATAGTTATTTTATTCATTTTGATAAGGTTCTTTTAAATTCATTCTTTGAGTCATTTTTATTTCTTTTTAGAACAGGGGGAATATTTATTTTATTTACCCTTAGCTTGGAGAATTATTCTTTACAGTATTTCTATCTAAGTTCATCAATATGTTATCTAGCCTTACTTTCATATTGGTCTCAAAATTTAAGGAATTTAAAATTAGTTTTTTCATCATTATTGATCTTTATTCTTACCTTAATCTTTTTTGAAATGGTTACTTGAACAAAGTAATTAAAGTAAAATCAATTATGCTGCCTAACATTCAGAAAGTTATTGAAAGTGACCAATGTATTTCATGCGGTGCATGTCATCACATTTGCCCCAAAAATAATATTTCTCTTGAATTTAACAAGTTTAGAAATGTTCATGAGGCTAAAATATTGAATCATACCTTATGTGAAGGCTGCCCTAGACCTTGCGATGAAGTTTGTCCAAGTATTGAAGTGAGTTTTGAAAAATGGGATTTTGATAGAGTTGGTCCTTTGAAGGAAGTTTTTATTGGAGGATTTTCTTCTTTTAGAGATAACGGCGTTTCAAGTAGTGGGGGGGTCGTAAGATCAATAATTTCTCAAGCTCTTGAAGAAGATAAAGATGTGATCTCTTTATGCAAAACAAAAGAAAATTTTCCAGCTCATTACGAGGCAGTTCTTTTCGATGACATCACAAATATAAACAAACTCCCTGGATCAATTTATCATTCAGTATCTTTTTTTGAAGCAATTTCTCACATTGAAAATAGTAAAAAAGAAATAGTCTTAGTATCAATTCCTTGTCATTTAGAGGGAATTACAAAATATTTTATCAAAAAAGATAAAAAGCTTTTAGATAAAATAATTTTAAAAGTTGGAATTATTTGTGGATGGAGTTACACCAATTTGTCTTATAAAAACTTTTGCGCCTCTACAAATATAGATTCTGAAAAAGTAAAAGATATTTCATATAGAGGGCAGAACAAGATTGGATATCTGGAATTGTCTTGTGAAGAGGATACATATTCCTTTGATAGAAGAAATTTTAATTCACCTCATGAAGAATTGAGATATAGATCCTCTTTTTCATCAGACATGAATAGATCTAGATGTTTACAATGCCAAAATCATTTAAACGTTCAATCAGATATTTCTATTGGAGATGCATGGCTGAAACGTTTAGGATCAAAAAAGGAAAGTATAATTCTTAGTAGAACAATTCAAGGGGCAGAATTTTTAAAAAAAGTTGTTTCTAATTTTTCAAATAACTTAGAGTCGGGAACAATTAAGGATATTTATGAAAGCCAAGGCGAAGATCTAATAGAAGGCCATAGAGCAGAAGTTTTTCGAAGTCTTGATAAACTTCTAAATAAAAATTATGTTACTTACAATTTCATTTCCTCAAAAAAGAGACCTAGTTTATTAAGCTTGTCTCTACATTTTTTAACATATTTTTTAATTTTATTTAGAAGGTATTTTTTATATAAAAGGCATTATAAGACTTACAAATTCTTTTACCTGTTTACAAAACCGAGAATGATTTATTCATATTTAAAATATTTTTTAAATAAATTAAAAATTAACTCATGAGAAAAGAAAAAGTACTTGTTACTGGTTTATGCTTTTTTGGAAATATAGGAGGCCAATCTTTGGCTTTAAGTTTAAAAAGTGCGCTTGAAAAAAAAAGAAACTATGAATTTTTATTCTCTGTTCCTGATGATCAAGATTATGATCTGAATGAAAAAGTTGCAAAGAGATTTGGTATACAAGTGTTAAGAAAAATTGGATTAAAAAATTTCCTCCCCCCTTGGTGTTTTAAGAAAATGACATCTACAAAAATATGGTTCTCTAGTTTTAGAGAAGTTGATTACATTGTTGACTTAAATGCATTAACTTATGTCTCTCCTCCAAATGGAAAAATTTTAAGCGAATTAAATAATAGATTTTTAATTTTTCTCATTTCTCTTTTATTTAAAAAAAAATTAATTGGATGGACTCAAACTTATGGTCCCTTAACAAATAGGTTTATCAGATTGATGGCAAAGTTTGATCTTTCTAGGCAAGAAATAATTTTTTGTAGAGGAGAAAATTCTAGGATTGAGGTTGATAATTTGAAATTAGATAAACTAGCTCTTTCATTCCCAGATATTGCATGCTTACTTCCTTACAAAGAAATTAATACAAGTAATTTATCTTTACCTGAAAAATTTATTTCATACTCTCCTAGTACAGTTATTTATTCAAAATTTTTCAACAATGATAAAAACGAAGTCTTCTATGATTTTCAATTTAAACTCCTTAATTTTGTAAATCAGCTTGGATACTCTCTCATGCTAATTCCTCATGTAAAAAGAGACAAAAATGCCACTATTAATAATTGTGATTATTTATTGTGTGAAAAAATATATGAAAAAATTAAAAATAGCGGCCAAGTATCAATGTACAAAGGAGAATTATCAGCATCTTTAGCAAAATCTGTGATTTCAAAATCTCAAATTCATATTGGAGCTAGATATCATACTCTAGTTGCCTCTTTATCTTCAGCGACCCCATGTATATCTCTTTCTTGGCATCATAAATACTTAGACCTTTTTAGTTTTTATAAAATGAAAAGTTTTGTAATAGATTATTCAAACGAAAACCTATTTGAATCATTAAAATTAAAAATCACAGAAATTCATAATAATTTAGAAAAATATGTTCACTCCTTAAAAAAAAATCATGAGGAAGTAAGCAAGCTTTTAGCTGAAAATATTTCTTTATTCGAAAACCTTAATAAAGACTTATGAATTGTGAAATATGTTTTTCTTCTTCCACAAAATTAGTTGGATTAGAAGAGTCTTACTATGATTATCAGGCAAAGATTTTTGAATGCAATAATTGTGGTAACAGATTTTCTCCAATTAATGAGTCAGTTTATGAAAGTCTTCATTTAGTTAGTGGGTCTTATGGTTCTCATAAAAGACAAGCAAAGAAAATAAAAAATCTTTTTGATAAAAGAGACTACTTGGCAATTTACAAAGTCCTAGAAAAAGTTGATAGAAATAAAGTGCTTTTAGAAATTCTTTCTAATCTACCAAAAAGTTCAAAAGTTTTAGAAATAGGTTGTTCAAATGGCTATATTGGTGCATTTTGCTTATTAAAAGAATTAAATTATCAAGGTATAGATATTTCAAAAACTGCGATTGATTTAGCTAATAAACTATTTGGAAAGAATTTTTATACTTCTTTATCAGAAGTATCCTCTGAGGAGTATGATTTCATTTTTCATATGGGAACCATTGGCTGTGTGAAAAATCCAATTGGGTTTAATGAATCTTTAATTTCAAAGTTAAAAAAAGGGGGGAAGTTTTTTTTTAATTATCCTTCTTTAGATTTTTTAGAAGATGTTAACTCTTTGTGGTTTTTCTCTACTACCGCTCCAGATCTAAATATAGCCTACAAGCACGGATTTTGGACTCAAACCCTTGAAAGCAACAACATTGAAATAAAGGAATGGAGAATTCCGGATAAAAATAAAATAAAAATCTTATCAAAATTTTTAAACCCTATTATATTTAGGTCAGATTTTTTCTTAAAAAAGAATTTGAAATTACATTTAAGAATAATCAGATTTTTAACAAAAATTTTAATTAAATTAGTGAGAATTTCTATCAAATTTTTTTATAAGGAAAGTCCGGTATATAGTGAATTTAATAACTTTATCTTAATTTCAAAAAATAATGATCAATAGCTTAAAAGATATTATTTTTGAAAATTTTATTTCTCTGGAATGTCATGATTTTGAAGAAAATAAATATGTCCTCATAGAGAAAAAATTAAAGATATGTTACGGCGAAACTTCTTTCAACCTTAAAAGATATAAAAAAGCTCTCAAAGATTTATCTTCATTAAAGTTTATTCTTGTTGATAACTTTGACTCTTATGAAAAAAAGATTGAAGAAATTAATTCTTTAGATGTTATGGGAATTTTAGTAGCTCTAAAAACAAATTTATTCTGGAAATATATGGAAAGAGATTCTCATGATCGAATCAATTGTGATTCCTGGCCAACTATAGTTTCAGGATGTCATGATTATGCAATTTTAGATAGGCTTTCTTATTTTCTATATTCCAAGAAAGATGATTTAAAAATACACAGTGAACTATTAATAACTCACGATATAGATGAATTAGTTTATTTTCAAAATCCTAAAAAGGTTATAAAAAACATTTTTGGAGATTTTATTTACAAAGACAGATTTTTTTTTATATTTAAAAGATTTTTTTATATTTTAAGATATTTATATCAAAAAAAAGATCCTTTTGATCAATTTTCAAAGTTATTAATTTGCGCAAAAGGATATAAACAAGTTTTTTTATTCATGGTTTCAGGAACTTCTAAATTTGATAACAAATATTCAATTACTTCAGAAGCAGCAAAGAATGCTATAAATGAAATTAATCTTGAAAATAAAGATATTGGTCTTCACTATAGTTATTCAAGTGCTATGCATAAAAAAGAGATACTCAGAGAAAGAGGAATTCTTAGAGACACAATAACAAGAGAACCGATTTTTGTTAGGTCTCATTATTTAAGATTTCAATCTGCTTGGGAATTAAATAATGATGAATTTGAAGGCACGGTAGATTTATCCCCATACATTTCATCCACTCCAGGCTTCATAATGGGAACCTCAAAACCATTTAATTTTAAAATTTTTAAAGATGGTAAAGCTATAAATATCAAGACACTTCCTACAACATTTATGGATACTAGTTTGGTCATAAATCAAAAAAGGAATGAAAAGTATTTTTTTAATAAATTAAAATCTCTAGCCCTAGAAGTTCGAAATTATGGGGGTATATTTGTGCTGAATTGGCACAATACATCTTTTGATTGGGCTCATTGGATTGGTAGAACTCATTATTTTGAAAAAACTATTAGAATCCTTAAAAGTTTTTTTGCATAGGTATTGATGTGATAAATCTTGGATTTGTGCTTTCAATATTTAACCTTCCCTTGATAGAAATTGGTAATAATGCCATTGGAATATTTGATGTATGGTTAGTAATATTTATTTTAATTTCTCTGGTAAAAAAAAATATAACTTTGAATTTTTATGATCCTATTTTTAGGACTTTTTTAATACTTTTCTTTCTATCTTTTTTCAGTCTTTTTGTGAATTTAGAAAAATTAGAAATAAATTTACTGCCAACGTTACTATATTCTTTTAAATTTCTTTCCTTTGCTTTCCTGACTAGAATGATTTACGGAACTATATCAAAAGAGGTGTCTCCAAATTTTTTTAATATTTCACTTTTTTTATTTATATCCCTATTAATTTACAACTTCTTTATAATCATTGAAGGAAGTTTTAGAGGCCAAATGCCATTTTTGTATAATTCTAGTGGCCCTCTAGGACTCGTAATACTTTCTTTTGCTTTATACTTTTCAAATAAATACATTTCAGTTTTCAGAGCTATATTAATTAGATCAAGCATAATATTTTTATGGCTAATCTCTTTTAGTAAAACTTTTCTTCCAGGAATATTTTTAATGATAAGTTATAAATTAAAGACTTGGCAATTTCTCTTTCTTTTGGCTATTACAAGCATATTATTCTTTTTAAATTTATCTTTCTTAGCTTCAGAAATTTTTCCTAGATTGGAGTTAATATTTAGTATTCTTTCATTTGATTTAGCCAGTGAAGCTTTAAGTAGTTTTTATGCGAGAATAAATAATCACTGGTTTATATATTGGGAAGATCTTTCTTTAAAAACCTCTTTACTTGGAATGGGCCTTTGGGTAACGGAAATAAGTTTTGACAGTGGTTATTGGTTCCTATTTTATTCTTTTGGATTTGTTGGATTCACAATAATCACAACTTCCTTACTTATAGAAGTATTTAAAAAACAACCAACCGAAATAGTAATATTTTGGATATCCATTGTAGTATCTCTTTTATTGCTGGAAACCTTTTTTGTGTCCTATAGAGGTATAGAACCAATGATATTTTTATATAATTTTATTTTGTTAGAAAAGTTGAATGATAGAGTCCCTCAAACACAGAATTCAAAATCAAACTGAAGATTTGCTCTTCTTTTTTAAAGGGGTAGAGCCTTTTTCAAATACTAAAAGAATTCTCATTGACATAGATTTTCAAAAATACTTAGAAAATGGACATTACAACGAGGTGAAGTCATTTCTAAATCATAGGAATTTTTCAATTTTAGGTACAAATAAATTATCTTGGATCAGACTTTCTAATGGTTTGATGAGTATTTATAGAGAAAATGAATATGACAAAAAAATAGTTTATGAAATAGCAGAAAATATTGGCTTCAAAGGGCAAAGAAACATTTCAGTAGAAAATAAATACACATGGAATAATGAAAAAGAAAACTGGATAGGTGGTTTGTCGCAAATCCGGATGGCTACGCTTTTTCTATTTTATTTTATCATTTGGGAAGAAGAACTTTTCCTTGATCTTTCTGATTCTTTATTGTCATCTGCAATTGAAAATTGTTCTAAAAAAAATACCTTCTTTATTCAGGAGTATCCAAATTCAGGTCCGAAGTATAAGGATGTAATTAATTGTGAATTATTCTTTATTCTTCACTTACTAAATAGAAGGAGAATTGAAAAATTTAGATTTGATTATGAGCTTGATAACCATATAAAGACCCTAAAAAAACAAATGGAAGATTTATTTTTTTTGGATGGATGGCTTAAATATAACCTTGCTGAAAGCTATTTTCCTAATCCTTCTACTCCTGCCTACCAAAGCCTACATAAAAACCTTTTGATATCATTAACTACGTTTAAGGAAATGAAATTTCTAAATCAAATTTTAGATGCGGTAGAAACATCCCTCTACAGTAAAAAACATTTTCTTTACGCTTTTGTTATTAAAATTTTACATAGGACTTTTCCATGATATTGACAAACATTTCTACTGTTCATCATTTAAAAGATCCAAGAATTAATACTTTAATGACAAAAGCTGCATCTAAATTCTTAGAATCAGAAGTTCATGCTTTTATAAAATCTCCTTCATCGCTTGATTTCCATGAAAGGAGTCTAGGCAATTATTCATTATTTAGAAGATTGGTGTGGAATATTTATTTTCCTTTTTTTTTAAAAGACTTAAAAAAAAGAATTATAGTTTTTCATGATCCTGAACTAATTTTTTCTGCTTTCTTAATAAAATTGTTTGGAGCAAAAGTATTCTTTGATATTCATGAGGATATATTTATGGATATTAGACAAAAAAATTGGATTCCTAACTTAATAAGAAATTTAATGATTCGAATCATAAATTTCATTTTTAGAATAGTTTTACCAAAAATAGATGGCCTTATATGCGCTACACCTACAATTTTGGAGAGATATTCAAAATTTAATAATAAGTGTTTTTTAATAAGAAATTTTCCTTCCATATCTGAATCTTTTATTTCTGAATCAAAAGTTTATAAAAAAAATGAAATTACTGATCACTTAGATCTTTGTTATGTTGGATCTTTAGCAGAAAACCGCGGCTTAAAAGATCTCATATCCCTGAGCAATATAGAAAATATTTCTGTTAAAGTTTTAGGGAGTTTTGCTAGTTTAAATGCAAAAAATTTATTCATGTCTTCTGTGAATACTAAAAAAATTAAATATTATGGTTATGTAAATAATGATGAAGTTTATGAAATCATTAAGAGTTGTCATGCGGGAATAATCTTTTTAGACGATATAGACAATTTTAGGGAATCAATACCTACAAAAATTTTTGATTACACTAGATGGGGAATTCCATCAATCATTAACTTAAAAACTAAAGCTTCAAATCTTACAGGAGTTGAAAACATCCTAATCCATCTAGAACAAAAACAAAGCTTAGATAATTTATTTGATTATCTAAAATTAGAAATTAACAATAAATATCAAAAATTTGAGGGCTCAAGAAATACTTTCTTAACAACTTATAACTTTGAATCAGATTTTAGATCATTTATTTCTTCAATATAATGTGCGGATTTCTTTTCACATATGCAAAAAATAATGACCTTTCTAAAATTAGAGAAGCTGAAAGAATTCTTTCATTTAGAGGGACTGATTCACTCAATCATTATGAAAATCATTTTCTGAGGTGTATTCATTCTAGATTATCTATTAGAGGAGGTATAAATGCTTCTCAACCTTTAGTAATAGATAATCATGGACTTGTTTTTAACGGAGAAATATATAATTGTTCAGAGTTATCAAATTTTTTAGGCAAATCATTCGAAAAAGATTTTTATTCGTCAGATACACACCTTTTATTTTGGGGTTTAAAAAATAAGGGAGAAGAATTTGTAAAAAAAATATTTGGTCATTTTTCTTTTGTTTTTTTAAATTTGCACGAAAAAGAATTCATAGCTGGAAGGGATTCTTGGGGTGAAAAACCTCTGTATTTATTTAAAAAAAATATAGATGAAGTATCTTTAGCATCTTCCCCAGAATCTTTAGCATCATGGTTAAGTTTAGATTTATCCTTAGATTTTGTAGAAACATTCATGCAATTAGGTTATGTTCCTCAAGACGTGAGTATTTATCCTTTTGTCGAAGAAGTACCATCTTCGTCCATAATTTCTTTTAAAAATGGAAAATTTTTTAAGAAAGAATTTATTTCTGACTATAAAGACATTAGTGAAAACACATTTGAATGTCTTAAGTCATCGGTAAAACTGCAATCATCAGACTTAAAAGATGTCTCTATTTCATTAAGTGGCGGGATAGATTCTTCTTTAATAGCTGCTATCCTAAAAAAAGATACTTCGGTAAATCTCAATGCTATCAACGTTTTTTCTAGTAAGGATAAATCGTCAATTATTGAAAATAAATTAGCTAAAAAGACATCAAAAAATTTAGGTTTAAAATTCTTTTCGTATGATTTTGAAAGTAACTTCAAGAAAGATAATTTCCTTCAAATCCAATCTAAGCTATATAGCCCTATCGGAGATCCGTCTCTTTATCTTCAGGATATAGTATTTTCAAAAGCAAAAGACTTTTCAAAAGTTATTTTTTCAGGCATTGGAGCAGATGAGCTTTTTACGGGCTACCCAAGGCATAAAATTTATTATTTAAAAATATATTATCCTAAGTTATATAAAGTACTTAATAATATTGCTAAATTTATCAGACCGTTAAACTATAAGAATCAAAACATTTTTTCAAAAAACCTTGAAATATTTTCCACAGCCTTTACTTCATCATATCCAAGCCTTGCTAAAGCAAATACAATTAATTCAGAATCAATAATTTTTAATACTATTGAAGATCTATTAGCATTTGATAGAAAAAACCAACTTAAAAATCAATTAATTATGACTACTGATCAAATTTCTCTCATTCATGGAGTAGAAGTAAGATCCCCTTATTTGAGTAAATCTCTTGAATTTTTAGCTGATGGATTAGACTTTAGAAAAAAAATAAATTTTAGAAATACAAAGTTAATTCTTAGAGAATATTTATCTATTTATAATCTAGGTTTTTTAATAAGTCAGCCAAAAAGAGGTTTTTCGGTAAATTTAGATAATTTTCCCTCAAAAGAAAATCTTTTTTCTCCTAAACAGATTTCAAACTTTAAAGAGCTCTTAGGAAAAACAAAAATAGATAAGTTTAATTCATTAGAAAGTTTTTCTGGGGCTAGTGGTTTAATCAACTTTAGAGAAAAATGTCTTATTGCATGGTTAGCAGGTAAAAAGATTTTATGAAATCAAGCAACCAAAAAGTTTCTGTAATAATGCCTTCATATAATAGTTCTAGGACCATAGCAAGAGCTATTAAAAGTGTTGTCGACCAAACTTATACTAATTTTGAATTGATTTGTATTGATGACAAATCAGAAGATAATAGTTCAGAGATAGTAAAATCATTCTCAAAAAGGGATCCAAGAATAAGTTACATAGAATTTAAAGAAAATGTAGGAACAGCTAAGAGTAGAGATTATGGTATTAAGCAATCTTCAGGAAGATATATTGCTTTCTTAGATTCTGATGATCAATGGTTATCTAATCATCTAGAAGAATCTCTACTCACACTAAAAAAACAAAATACTGGGTTTGTTTATTCAAATTATTTTGAACATAGTGAAGACGGGTCAATTAAAAAAATAATAAACTCCCCAAAAGAGCTTACTTTTGAAGATATTAAGTGGCATTGCCCGATAGGATGCCTAACAGTTGTCTTAGATAAAAAGAAAGTATTCAATATGTCTCCGGAGTTTTTCTTAGCGTCTAGAAATGACTGGGCCATTTGGTATGAAGCTTTAAAGAAAACAAAAGGAATAAATACAGGTAAAATACTCTCTATTAGAAATGTTCAAAAGAACTCTCTTACATCATCTTCTTTGAATACAATTTGGAATACTTTTATCTTTCAAAGAAAAATTGTTAAGAGGAATATTGTAATGAGTGCCTTTTCAACTTTATATCATTTGTACACAAGCTATAAGAAAAAAACGGTATATATAAAATGAAATTAGTATTGTTAGGTTTAAACGAAATAAATTTTGATTATGTTGAAAAATATATAGCCTCAGGCATTTCTCTACCAAATTTTAAAAAGTTATTAGATCGAAAAATTTTAAAAACCTTTAGTGAAAGTAAATACGAAAACCTTGAGCCATGGATTCAATGGCCTTCGATTTACCTTGGAAAAACATTTGATGAACATCAAATATTTAGATTAGGAGATATTGTAAACTCTTCAGAATCTCAAATTTTTGAAGTAATTGAAAATGCAGGATTTAAGGTCGGTGCTATAAGCCCGATGAATGCAAAAAATAATTTAAAAAATCCAGAGTACTTTATTCCCGACCCATGGACAAAAACACCTCCAGATGATGCCTTTTTAAGAAAAAAAATTTCATCTTCTGTGTCTCGAATGGTTAATAATAACTCCGAATCAAAAATTTCTATCAAAGATTTTTTATACATTTTTATATCGATAATTGTTTATGTAAGGTTTAGAAAATATTTTCACTTTTTTTCATTGGCTTTTTCTAGCTTAATTTACCCTTGGAGAAGGGCTTTGTTTTTAGATCTTTTGCTCAATGAAATTCATTTAAAGCTTTTAAAATCTAAAAAACCCAATTTTTCTAATATTTTTTTAAATGGAGGAGCGCATATTCAACACCATTATTTTTTTAATTCCAAAGTAGTAAATTCGGCAAACTCTAATCCCACTTGGTATGTGAAAAAAAACAAAGATCCTTTAGCTGAGATGCTCTTTTGTTACGATGAAATTATAGGAACTTATTTAGATAATGATAATTTTGAACTAATAATTGCAACAGCATTAACTCAAACGCCATTTAAAAATCCAGTTTTTTATTACAGACTAAAAAATCATGAGAAATTCATTTCTCAATTTAACTTTAAATTTCATTCAATTCACCCGAAGATGTCTAGAGATTTTTCAATTAAATTCTCTAGTAAAGATGATCGAGATGATGCCTTTGATATTCTCTCAAAAATATTGGTAAATCAAAGATCGCCGTTATTTGGAATCCTTGATAAAAGGGAAAATGAAATTTTCATCACACTTACCTATTCCAAAGAGATTTTTGAAAATGACTATATTATTTTTGGAAATAACAAGTTAAGTTTAAAAAAACATTTATCTTTCGTTGCTATTAAAAATGGGGAGCATGATGGAAAAGGTTTTGCATTTTTTTCTGATAACGTTCTCCCTACTGATTCTCAAGAAAACTTTCACGTTGCAGAAATATATAATGTAATTTTAAATTTTTTTGGAATAAAGAATTAATTATAGATAAATTTAAAGAATTTTTGTTTTGATAAAGTACTTAAATAAACTTTCTTATTTGCTGGGAAAAAAAAAGAATATTATTTATGTAGACTCAATAACAACAAAAAATTTTCTTGAAGAGTCTTTACAAAAAGAAAATTTAATCGCTATAGATACTGAATTTGATTGGAGAAATACTTATTATCCCATTCTTTCGATGATCCAAATTTCAACATATGATCATATTTTTTTATTAGATTATCTAAAATGGAAAGATTTAGATTTTTTAAAAAGATATTTAGAAAAAGAAAATAAAAAGATCATATTTCATTCCTCTAGAAGTGATACTACTGTTCTTAGCTCTAATATAAACCTAAAGATAAAAAATTCCTATGATATCCAAATTGGAGAAAAATTCTTAACTAAAGGATTAGGACTAAGCTATGGTAGCCTTGTGGAAACGTACTTTGGCATCAAGTTAGAAAAGGGAGAGACAAATTCTAATTGGCTTAAAAGACCTCTTTCTGACAGCCAAATACAATATGCAGCCCAAGATGTTGAGTTTTTAATTGGTATTTATAAAATTCAAAAAAAACAACTTAATAAATTAGGATTTTTAGATGAGGTAGAGTCTTTATCTAATCTTGAAGCTGATCTAGGAAATAAAAGTATTAAAGAAATGAGGGTTAAAAAATTTAGAAAAAAATATAAAAGAAAAAAACTAAATATTTATTCATGGAGAGAAATGATTGCTGAAAATAAAAATATTCCGCCTTCGTACGTATTTAAAGATAATGAAATAAATAAATTAATGAAATTAGATCTACGTCAAAAGGATTCCAGGAAAAAATTAATGTCGATAATGGGCGATACTTTCCTTGTTGAAAAATATATAAAATTCGCTAAATGATTTTTTTTTGGACTTTATATATTTTTTTATCTGGGATTATTGGCTATTTTATTTCTAGACTATTTACGAATATTTATTACAAAAGATTTTTCTTTAGTATTTCTATTTCTTTATTAATTACAGTATGGTTTGTATCTCCAGGAAGAGATGAGATTGTTCCTGCTCTTTCAATCCTTCTTTTAGAGTTTTCGATACTAGAAAGCCATGGTTTAATCAGAATAATAAGGCCATTTGCAGCATCTTTTTTATTATTTTTAATCGTTTCTCTTTTTTTGTTCAAAAAAAGTCTTAAAAATTAATCAATCTAGTTTCCATATTGCTCAAATCTATTATTCCTATTTGATTTTTTCCTTTTAGTATTCCTGCACATTCCCCAGGATTAAAAACAAGACATTTATCTACTTTTTCTAACCTATACCTATGTGTATGTCCGTGAAGTATTAAGTCAGATTC
>MDSZ01096198.1_pt1 | contig 19159 bp, 20 predicted proteins | sample 811201 | NCBI WGS metagenome assembly MDSZ01 (sample SAMN05326647, study PRJNA326480) | marine metagenome | isolation source: seawater | place: Indian Ocean: North | collected 2010 | reverse complement strand
CACTCAGCTGCGTGCTCAGCTCCTTCTTCAAATTCTCCTTTTCACTCAAGTAGTATCCGAGCCCCGTTACCAGTACAACGAGGATAAGAAAGAGTGCGACGAAAAACCGTTTAATCATAATTATCTCTCGTGGCGGCAACGCCCAAATTGGTAGTTATGCGTAATCCGAAGATCGCGATAGCAATGTAGGAATTTCTCGGCAGGCCGGCAACGTTGTTTGCGCGGAGCAGTCCGCACTTTAGGAGCGCAGCAGGCTTGGCGATATCCAGTAGACTGGAGAAACAGCTGAACTCGCTGGCTGATTAGATTTTTGGCACGAAAATAGGCGTGAGGTGTACATGAGCGTTAACAGCTTCGATCCGCAACAATTCGACCCGTCGCAAGCCTCGATAGATCTCGGTAATGCCCTTGTGGAGCAAGCGATATCGGCTGCCAATGCCCAAGATGATGGCGCTCAACTGCGCTTAACGGCAGACGAGGTGGCAGCCCTGGCACCTGCCATTACGCATGTTGGTTGGAGTGCAGTAGCACAGGACTTATCGACAGAGGATTTGGTCGCGCTTATACGGCTTTTTACCTTGGGTGAGGGCCAGTTTTCCAGCTGGCAAGCTGGTGCGAAATCCGCGGTGATTAAACTTGCACGCGTCATGAAAGCACGTAAAGAAATGACGCCTGAATTGACCGCTTGGATCAAAGCTAATACGGACAACCGGTTTTTGCCATATGGCGATCTGATGGACCGGCTATAACAAGCTCCGACGACAACGCCTAGGTTAAGAGCGCCTGGGTAAAGAGCTTGACCGAAACCGGGCGAACCGCGTCGGTGTTCAAGTCTGCATTGTTCGGAAAAGGCGGCTAAACTCCGCACCGCTTGTGCGCGATGGCGAGGTTCATCAGGGCGCGCAAAGTAAATCCAACTTTTTGTTAAGAGAGAACAGCGTGCGCCAGGCTTCAATTCATCGCGATACCACCGAAACTCAAATAAAGCTCAGCATCAACCTCGATGGCAATGGCACCAGTCACTTCGATACCGGCCTGCCATTTTTTGACCACATGCTCACGCAGATTGCCCGTCATGGAATGATCGACATTCATGTGGAAGCCTCTGGGGATTTAGAGGTTGATGCGCATCACATGGTCGAAGATATTGGCATCGTCCTCGGTCAAGCGCTGAACGAAGCGGTGGGCGACAAGAGCGGGTTAACCCGCTATGGACATGCCTATGTGCCCTTGGATGAGGCGCTCTCCCGAGCAGTTATCGATCTTTCGGGTCGCCCAGGCCTTCACTATCGCGTGGATTATACCCGGGCGCGGGTTGGAGAATTCGACGTCGATCTGCTGAGGGAGTTTTTCCAGGGCTTGGTAAACCACTCGATGATGACTTTGCATCTAGATAACTTGCTCGGTGGCAACGCCCATCACCAGGCAGAAACGCTGTTTAAAGCATTTGGGCGCGCCCTGCGGATGGCGGTTGCTGAGGACGAGCGAATGACAGGAATCGTGCCGTCTACCAAGGGTAGTCTGTAAGCATGCTTTTGATCCCGGCTATTGATCTAAAAGAAGGCCAATGCGTGCGTTTGCGTCAAGGCCGCATGGAAAATTCCACCGTGTTTTCTAGCGACCCGGTGGCCATGGCCGAGCATTGGAAGGGTCAGGGTGCGAGGCGCCTGCATATTGTTGATCTTGATGGCGCCTTTGCAGGGGTGCCTCGTAACAGCGAACTAATTAGGCAAATGGTCTCTGCGATGGGCCATGTCCCTGTACAGGTCGGTGGTGGCATTCGTAGCCAGTCAATCATCGAGGCCTACTTGGATGCTGGGGTGCAGGGCTTGATTTTGGGCACCAAGGCAGTCGATGACCCGGATTTTTTACAGTCTATGGCCACAGCTTATCCCGGCAGAATTCTGTTGGGTTTGGATGCGCGAAGCGGGGTCGTGGCCACCGAGGGCTGGGACAACGAAACCGGTATCGACGCCCTCGATTTTGCCATCAATTTGTCCGATGTGCCGCTCGCAGGCATCGTATATACCGATATCGATCGCGATGGCATGATGCAGGGCCTCAACGTTACATCAACCCTGGCTCTTGCAAGAGCAGCGCAGTTACCCGTGGTAGCGTCGGGGGGTGTCACCACTCTGAGTGATTTGCAGGCTTTGAAGGACGCCTTTGCAGCAGACACCGCTCTGCTGATGGGTGCGATTACCGGGCGGGCGATCTACGAAGGCACGTTAGAACTGGCTGCAGGACAGGCTTTATTCGACGCTTGATGGAATGGATATCATTTCTGTATCAACGATCGCTTGTAGAGCTGCCCCGATCACTGCGTTTTCGTCCAAAGATCTCACTTCAATATCGGGCAGCAGCCCAGTTTCGCTAAATGTCCGCCCCTTTGGGGTGAGATAGAATGCGGTAGTGATTTTCAAAGCGCTACCATTCGCCAGTGGTGACAGCAGTGTTTGTACGCTGCCCTTGGCGAAGGTCTGGCTACCCACCACGGTAGCACGCCCATAATCCTGCAGCGCGCCCGCAATAATTTCAGCAGCCGAAGCGGTACCGCCGTCTACTAAAATTGCCAGTGGCAAGGATAGGTAAGGCGTGGCGCTGCTCGCCTGATAGGACTTAGTCCCGCGATGGCTTTGCGTTCTGACAATGGTGCCACTGTCGATAAACAGGTCAACGGTTTTGATGGCACAGGTTAATGTGCCGCCAGGGTTCCCGCGGAGGTCAAGCACCAACCCTTCGATTGGTTTATTAGCTCTGAGTTTGGCCTGTGCGCGGAGGGCGCTCTTTATGTCTTGGTCCAAGGTGTCGTAGCACTGCTCCGCTTCCGCATAAACAATCCGATTTTCCAAAAGGCGTGCGCGGAAGTAGACGGCTTCAAGCTCTTGGCGTTCGAGTACCACAGACACATTTTTCGATTGCCGAGGCATATCCTTATTTACGACTCTACTCAGCTCTAATTGGACATTAGTGCCCGAGGTGCCGCGCAGGTGGTCAATTAGGCGGCTGAGTGGCCATCCAATAACGTCTCGACCATCGATTTTAATGATCACATCGCCTATCTGAATATCAGCAGATGCTGCTGGGGAGTTAGGTAGTATTCTTTGCACAGAAAACTGTTCATGGCGCAAACCGACACGTATACCAACACCCGCGAATGCGCCACGAGCGCTTGTTACCAGTTGGGCATAAGCCCGTTTACTCAGTACCTGAGAGTGATCATCTAGCATGCCGACCATGCCTTGAAGGGCGGCTTCGGTTAGCGCGCTTTGATCCAGGGGGGCTTGGTAGTTCTCAATCAGCTGGCGGTTGGCCTCATCAAGACTGCGCAATGAAAGCGAACTCAGTTGTTCGGTCTCATCCTTTAAGCCGCGAGGCAGCATCATCCCCGCAAACAGTCCGCATAGCACGCCCAATATCAGGGTGCGGCGTGTTACAGAGGGTTTGCTACTCATTTGACTAGCCATGTCGCTGGATTTTGTACTGCGCCATTGTGGCGCAACTCAAAGTAGATTCCTGGCTCGTAGCGGCCGCCACTATCGCCTGCTTCTGCGATTGGTTCACCGCTTTCCACCCAATCTCCTGCGGTTTTCAGTAGCGCATCAGCGTGTCCGTAAAGCGTCATATAACCGCCGCCGTGATCGATAATGGCGATGAGCCCAAAACCGCGAAGCCAGTCACTGAACACCACTTTGCCTCGAAATACAGCTTTTACGGTATCGCCTACGTCGGCGGCGAGATCGATGCCCCGCCAGCTCAAATTGGTACCTGATCGGGGTTTGCCGTAGGAGTGTCTTATGCGCCCTGTAAGTGGGGCAGGCAATCGGCCCTTAGCATCAGCAAATGCCTTGCCATCTAGCGTGGATAACTCTCTGCGTAGTTGAGCGAGTAGCGTGCGCAGACGTTCGCTATCCGTTAACAGAACTTCGCGCTGTCTGCTTTTGTCATGGCGCGCCTGGGTTAGTGCATCGATGGTCGAGGCTCGCTTATCTCGCTGGGTTTGAACCTCCTTAGTTTTTTCACCTAGCGCCCGACGTTGCACTTTTAATGCTTCTTGCTGCTTGTCCAAAGCCTTACTAGTTTCAGCGAGCTTGGCCATGCTGACTTTATATTGCTCTATAGCCGCTAGGCGTTGTTGACTGAAGTAGCCGTGATAGCGCATGAAGCGTTGGGCGTGGGCGCTTGAACTTTGGCTTAGCAGCAGCTTGATGAAGTCGTCTGCGTTTAACCGCGATGCCGCCTGCACATGGGCGACAATAATTTGGCGCTGTTCGTGAGCCTGCGCTGAGAGGTTGCGGCGCTGCTTTCGAAGCTGTCCCACCTCGGACTCGATCTCCGACAGGGAGGCCTCCAGCTGCCGACTCTGCCGACGAAGTTGAGCAATGGTTTGATCGTGTCGCTGAATCTGCTGCTGGATTGACGCGCCACGCCGCTGGGCTTCCGTGAACCATTCTTCGAGTGAGTTAAGTTTTTGAACTATCTGATCAAGTGCCTGCTTGGCTTCGGCTTCTTTTGCTGCCTGGGCGCTGATGGAATGCGATCCTAGTGCGAGCGCTAAACAAAGTTGTTGGGCTAGCACCGAGCATCGCAAGATCATGCTCAGGAAGAAGCGATGAGTGTTTTGCCGGTCATTTCTGACGGAACTTCTAGCTGCATCAACTGCAGCAATGTGGGCGCTACATCACACAGGCTACCCTTAGGACGCAATTTAAGATGTTGGTCTCCCACATAGACCAAGGGTACAAGATTACTGGTGTGTGCCGTATGTTCTTGATCGCTCAAGGGGTCTCGCATTTGCTCAACATTGCCATGATCGGCGGTTACAAGCATTTGGCCGCCTGCGTCCGCGATCGCTTCTTCGAGTCGAGCTAGACATTCATCTAGCGTCTCTACCGCCGCGATGGCGGGCTCCAGTTTGCCGCTGTGACCAACCATGTCGCCGTTCGCATAATTGCATACAATTGCATCGTACTCTCTGCTGTGAATCGCTACTATTAGCTCATCCGTGACCTTGCGGGCGCTCATTTCTGGCTGCAGGTCATAGGTCGCAACATTGGGAGACGGAATCAAAACACGTCTTTCACCCTCAAAAGGCCGTTCTCGTCCACCTGAGAAAAAGAAGGTAACGTGCGCATACTTTTCCGTTTCTGCAATGCGCAGCTGACGCTTTCCGAGATTTTGTAGGTGCTCACCTAAGGTGTTTTTCAGCTCCTGCGGCGCAAAGGCACTGGGAAGATCAATATCGTCAGCGTATTGCGTCAACGTGGTGAAGTTGGCAGCGGGTGTAAAGGACCTGCGCTGAAATCCATCGAAATTGGGGTCTGTCATGGCGCGGGTAAGCTGGCGGGCGCGGTCGGCGCGAAAATTCATAAAGATGACGGCGTCTTCGGCCGCAATACCCCGGGGCGTTTGCTGAGCGTCGTGCAGGGCCGTTGGTTGCACAAACTCGTCGCTTTCCTCGCGCTTATAAGCACCCTGAAGGGCCTCCACTGCACTTCGTGCGTGGAAAGGAGCTTCGCCTCGGCTAAGTAAGTTGTACGCTCTAGCCTGGCGGTCCCAATTGTTGTCCCTATCCATTGCGTAGTAGCGTCCGCAAACGCTTAAAACGCGACCGCAATTCAAACTCTCCAGCATGGTTTCGGCGGCTTGTAGCGAGGGCATGGCGCTTCTCGGAGGAGTGTCTCTGCCGTCCAAGAAGGCATGTAAGTAAATTTCTTTTAGTCCAGCGGCCGCGGCGGTGCGGATTAACGCAAAGATTTGTTCTTCATGACTATGAACGCCACCTGGTGATAGTAAGCCCATGATATGCAGCGAGCTGCGATTTTTCCGCACGCAGCTAATGGCGTCGCTAAACGCCGGGTTAACATCAAATTCTTTGGTGTTAATGGCGCGATTGATGCGAGTGAAGTCCTGGTAAACCACGCGACCTGAACCAAGGTTCATATGGCCTACCTCGGAATTTCCCATTTGTCCTTCAGGTAGTCCGACGTCAAGCCCTGAACCTGATATCAGCGTATGGGGACGCTGTGCGATAAAACGGTCCCATGTTGGCGTCTTGGCCAGCGCAATTGCGTTGTGCTCAACTCTCAGGCTGTGACCGAACCCATCTAGAATAACCAGTAGGCTGACAGTGGACATTTTGAGAAACCCTCAGGTTAGGTACGATGGGAAGTTTAGCAAAAAGCACAGCGATTCAGGATGAATGTGTATAATCGCGCCTCCTTAAAAGAGCGATGGTATGGATAAGTTTTTTACCTTTTTGGGAAACCATCCAATCCTGGTTGGCACCTTCTTTCTACTTTTGTTTTTGTTTTTTCGCAACGAAAGAGTGCGTGCGGGTGCGACCGTTGGCACCCAAGAACTGGTGCGACTAGTTAATAAAGAAAAAGCCATCGTTCTAGATGTTCGCGAACGTGCAGAATTTTTAGAAGGTCATATCGTGGATGCGGTGAATATCCCCTATGCAACGCTGGGAAGCCGACTGGACGAACTCTCACAGCATAAAGAAAATCCCATTGTTATCGCCTGCAAGATGGGTCAACACTCGGGTGCTGCTGGCACGTTACTGCAAAAAAATGGGTTTACTAATGTAACTCGCCTGACCGGCGGTTACTCTGAATGGCGGGCGCAAAACTTACCGGTGGTTAAATCATGACGAACGAAAATCAGTACACACCGCAATCATTGCAAGCGCAACAGGGCGAGGGTGCGGCAGATGAACGGCAGGTGCAGTTGCGTATTGAGAAGGTCTATCTCAAGGACGCGTCTTTCGAATCACCGAATTCTCCGGAGGTTTTTACTAGGCATTGGCAGCCGAATCTTTCAGTTGATATCAATACCCGGTCCGCTCCCTTGCCCGATCATCGGCATGAGGTGGTACTAACCATTACGATACGCGCCAACGTTGAGGAAGAATATCTTGGCTTCTTAGTTGAGGTGCAGCAGACGGGCATTTTTTTCGTCAAAAATGCGGATCCGGCACAGCTCAGCCAAGTAGTGGGAATCTCCTGTCCGACTGCGCTGTTCCCGTATGCGCGTGAAAGCCTTGATAATTTAGTCGTGAAAGGCGGTTTTCCGCCAATCCAGCTTGCGCAGGTTAATTTTGAAGCGCTGTATGTGCAGGCCATGCAAGAAAGGCAGCAACAACAGAATGCCGCCCCAATGTCTACAACGCATTAGCCGAATAATGAGTTCTTTTCACTGAAGCAGTGCGGTAGAAGTGCCTAAAGCATGCCGTCGTAACCGCGCTGCCTCCAGGCCTCGTAGAGAGTTATGGCAACTGAGTTGGCCAGATTAATGCTTCTACTAGATTCCTGCATCGGGATGCGCAGTTTGCGATCTCTGGGCCAGCGGGCCAATACTTCGTCGGGTAGGCCTCGTGTCTCGGGCCCAAACAAGAGCACGTCTAGCGCGCTAAACGTCACTTCGGCAAAATTTCTACTGGCCTTTGTGGTCATCGCGAACCAGCGGTTGCAGTTAAGCTGTTGTTGGCATATCGCGAGACTGTCGTGCAAGGTAACGCGCGTCAAGTCGTGATAGTCCAAACCCGCGCGGCGCATCTTTTTATCTTCCCAGTCAAAACCTAGCGGGCGAATTAGGTGCAGGTTAGCGCCGGTATTCGCGCAAATACGGATAATGTTGCCAGTGTTGGGGGGAATTTCGGGCTGGTAAAGCACTACGTGCATGGTCTCGCGCTACAGCTGAAGTTCCTGCATTTTGCGGGTCAGGGTGTTTCGACCCCAGCCAAGCAGCTCTGCGGCGTCTTTCTTTCTACCACCAGACTTGCGCAGGGCTGCATTGATCATTATCCGCTCAAATTTGGGCATTGCGGTATCCAGTAGCGCCATGTCAGGCGACTTCTCCAGTTGTTGATTCGCCCATAGTTCTAACCCTGTTTCCCAGCTGCCCTGTTTTGTATTTGTTTCGCTTTGCTGCAGTTCTGGCGGCAGATCTTCGATCAAAATAGTCCGGGAACTGGCCATAACCTGCAGCCATCGGCAGGTGTTCTCTAGCTGACGAACATTTCCTGGCCATGGCAGCAGACTAAGGTACTCTGCGGCAGCAGTGTCTAAGATCTTTGGTTCGTCCCCGAGCTCTATGGCAGCAGCATCGAGGAAGTGTTTGGCAAGTAAAGGTATGTCTTCGCGACGTTCTGATAGGCTTGGCACATGGACGCGAATGACGTTGAGGCGATGAAAAAGATCTTCGCGAAAGGTTCCTTGTTCGACTAGGCGCTCAAGGTTTTGATGGGTTGCAGCCACGATTCGCACGTCGATGCCAACGGAATGGTGACCACCAACGCGATAAAATTCGTTCTCTGCCAGCACGCGAAGCAACCGGGTCTGGGCGGAAGCCGGCATATCGCCGATTTCATCCAAAAACAGTGTGCCGCCGTCCGCTTGCTCAAAGCGGCCAACGCGTCGCTGAGCCGCACCGGTAAAAGCGCCCTTTTCGTGGCCGAAGAGCTCACTCTCGATGAGGTCGCTGGGTATGGCCGCAACATTCAACGCAACGAAGGGTTCGCTTTGTCTAGGCGAGTGACGGTGCAGCGCGCGAGCTACCAACTCCTTACCCGACCCCGACGGACCGTTGATCAGTACCGAAACGTTAGAGGAGGATAGCCTACCGATCGCACGGAAAACTTCCTGCATGGCGGGGGCCCGACCGATGATCTCGGTCGAGCCTGTTGCCTCAGGGATGGGTACTTTTTTGACCTCTTCAGTCTGCGCGATGGCCCGTCTTACAACGGCAACAGCGTCATCAACGTCAAACGGCTTGGGCAAATACTCAAAGGCTCCTCGCTCGAAACTGGTGACAGCGCTTTGTAGATCCGAGTGGGCTGTCATAACAATAATGGGTACTTGGTGATGCGCTTCTTTGACCTGGCGCAAAAACTCTAGTCCGGACATTCCAGGCATACGTATATCCGTGATGATGGCGAGGGGCGATTCACCACCTAAATGATGAAGAGCCTGGTCTGCCGTATTGAATGCGGTAATCGGAATGCCGGCTTGGCTGAGCGCTCTGTCCAGAACCCATCGAATTGCGCTGTCATCATCAATCACCCAAACGTGTTGGTTCATATTTTTTCTTTTTCCTCGCTGGGTTGGTTCGGGCCGCTAAAGGGCAGATAGACAGAAAATTCCGTATTACCTGGGCGGCTGACGACCTGCAGGGTTCCCCCGTGCTGGCCAACAATATTCTGAGAGATGGAAAGTCCTAACCCAGAGCCCTCATTGCGACCGCTAATCATGGGAAAGAATACTCGGTCGATGAGATCTTCGGGGATGCCGGGGCCATTGTCGGTAATACTAAGATGCATAATTTGCCTGTGGCGAACTGACCCAATGGTAAATTGTCGGATTACGCGGGTTTTAAAAACAATGCGTGCGCGTTCGGTTTGCTGCAGCGCCTGGCAGGCGTTGCGGGCGATATTCAAGATCGCTTGGATTAGCTGATCTCTACCGCCCTGAACTGCTGGTAAACTAGGATCGTAGTCGCGCTGCCACAGTACGTCGCTATAAAATTCACCCTTTAAAATGTGGATTACGCGCTCTATGACTTCGATTAAATTTACAGGAGCAAACTGCATGGGTTGCCACGGCCCCAGCATACGATCCACTAGATCTCTAAGGCGATCCGCCTCGCTTATAATAACGCTGGTATATTCTCTAAGCTCGGCCTCTGGCAGAGCTCGGTCGAGCAGCTGAGCTGCTCCGCGAATCCCTCCCAAGGGGTTTTTTACCTCATGGGCTAAGCCACGAATTAAGCTGCGCGTAGTTATTTGCTGTTCATCAGTGAAGCTACCCTGGCTGATCGAATTGATGCGACTGGTTGGGTGCAGCTCCAATAGCAGGCCTGTGGGGGTCTCCAAGTTGGAAACGGTCAAGTCTACTTCTTCTACCGTGCTCTCCGGCAGCTGCAATTTCACATTGCGGGCGGTAAACGGCTGAGCATCATTCACTGCCTGGCGCAGTGATGCGATAAGGTCTTCGTTACGCAGCAGAAGATCGGTTAGGAGAGTGCCAAGCACAGCTTTAGCAGACACATGAAGCAGGTCTTCAGCGGCACTGTTGAGTTTTTTTACCGTAAACCTTTCGTCTAACACGATAACAGCTGTCGTTAAACTGCTGAGTAAGTGCTCGGCGAGTTTGTAGTTGTTTGCTGGGCGTTTTCTGATCTGGTTCATCGATGTTTGACAGTTAATCAACCGATTATGGCCCTGGAATCTATGCGTGCCTAAAAGAGAAAATTGGTTCGTAGGCCGCGTTGAAGGCATTAAATCTTTGCCAGTCCCCGCTTGGCTTTGGTGAGTGCTCGCCCACGTTTGGAGCCCTTCCTTCACGTATGTGTATATCCACTGTGACCAAATCCGACTAACGTCCTGAAATTAAATTGTTGGTTAGCGTTCACCGAATGAGGGCGGACCCAAGCTCGCTCGGTCATCTGCAGCGTTTGAAGAAGGGGCGTCGATCGGCGTCGACACCCCCTCTAACTCACGATTCGCGAGCGCTTCCCAAGAGTCTAGGGTCTCTATGGGGAATCGCCATGAACTGTGCCTATCAGGCCAGGGCCTCTTTGGTGGTTTTGACTATGGCTGCTGCAACCTTATAGGGATCGGCGTTTGATGCGGTTCGTCGGTCCTCCAAGCGCCCAACCCAGCCATCTGCTGGAGTGGAGACTGGAATCCGGATTGATGCCCCGCGATCTGAGATGCCATAGCTGAATTCGTCGATCGACTGAGTCTCGTGCTTACCGGTTAAACGCTGATCGTTGTCAGCACCGTATACACTAATGTGGCGCTGAATATTCTTGCCAAACTCTTCACAGATCTTGGTGAAAATTTCTTCCTTGCCTTCTGTTCGCATCGCTCCATTGGAAAAGTTCGCATGCATACCTGAACCGTTCCAGTCCAGATCGCCGAAGGGTTTCGGATGCCAGTTAATCGCATAACCGTATTTCTCGCCTGTGCGCTCAAGGAGATAGCGTGCAACCCAAATCTGGTCGCCGGCTTCCTTTGCACCCTTGGCGAAAATCTGAAATTCCCACTGTCCTGCTGCGACCTCCGCGTTGATGCCTTCGATATTTAGGCCTGTTTCCAGACACAAGTCGAAGTGCTCTTCGACACAGTCGCGGCCGTGGGCGTTAGCCGCACCGACGGAACAGTAGTAAGGGCCTTGTGGTCCAGGATAACCGTTTGCGGGGAAACCTGGAGGCAGCTGCGTATCCACATCCCACAAAAAGTATTCCTGTTCGAAACCAAACCAGAAATCGTTGTCGTCATCGTCAATCGTGGCGCGCCCGTTGGATGCATGAGGCGTACCGTCCGCGTTCATCACCTCGCACATAACAAGAAAGGCATTCTGGCGATCGGGATCTGGGTAGATCGCCACTGGCTTCAACAAACAGTCGGAGCTGCCTCCGTCTGCCTGCTCGGTTGAACTGCCGTCAAAAGACCATATCGGTACGTCTTCCAGTGCTCCCGAGAAGTTATCCTTACTCATCTGAGTTTTGCTTCGCAGGCTTTGTGTTGGCTGGTAGCCGTCCAGCCATATGTACTCTAGTTTCGATTTCATGCTTGGTTTATCTCCTTACGTATTGGTACCCGTGGATAGTCGCAGGTATATATGTGTTTCTACCAGAACAACGTCAATATCAGTGCATAATCGGCAGGAACAGGTAGCAAGCCCCGTTCAGAGGCTGCGCAACATCACGCCCTGAACCAAAAGACAGCAAAATGTGTGCCATGCTCGGACATACATAAGTCATTGAAATATCTGACTTTATTTATTCCTGCTGTGAAAATCGCACTAATTCGGCGCAGACAGTACCTCGAGTTGCGGCGTGCGCGCCATTCTGGTGCGTTTTGTGTAAGTCCGCAACGTCATCGCTGTGTTTTTTCGGTGCAAGACGGTTTTTCGCGTCGCATCGGCGGTCGATCGTTGTGCAGCCAATCAGGATGCGCTTGAAGCATATTGAGCGGTGGTTATAGGCGACAGTGACCCATCCTTCGGCCATAATCGCGCGCTTTCTGCTGTGCCCAAAACTATAGGTTCTATCGTGGTTGCTCATACTGCGATTTATTTGACCCGAATAAAAGGAAAAGACTGTTGTGTCGAATTTGAACGTACGCAATATCGCGATCATCGCTCACGTCGATCATGGCAAAACCACTTTGGTAGACTGCTTGTTGCGGCAAACCGGTTTGCTCGACTCCAGCGCTGCTGAGCGCGCCATGGACAGCAACGATCTAGAGAAAGAACGAGGCATCACGATTTTGGCGAAAAATACCGCCATCAGTTATCGCGATGTACAGATCAATATTGTCGACACTCCAGGGCACGCAGATTTCGGCGGCGAGGTAGAACGTATTCTGTCCATGGTCGACGCGGTACTGTTGCTTGTAGACGCCGTCGACGGACCCATGCCGCAGACCCGATTCGTTACCCAAAAAGCCTTCGCTTACGGCCTGCAGCCTATCGTCGTGGTGAATAAAATTGATCGTCCCGGCAGTGATCCTGATCGCGCCATCGATCAAGTGTTTGAGCTTTTTGACAATTTGGGTGCCAGTGATGAGCAGCTGGATTTCGCGTCTATTTACGCCAGTGCGATCAATGGTGTCGCCGGGCTCGAGCTAGACGCCATTGCAGACGATATGAGGCCGCTGCTAGACATGATTGTCGACCAAGTGCCGCCACCGACCGTTGACGAGAGTGGACCATTCCAAATGCAGATCAGCTCCTTGGACTATTCAACCTACGAGGGGGTGATAGGCATCGGGCGCATTACTCGTGGTCGGGTTGAACGTAACCAACATGTAATGGTGATTGACCGTGAGGGTCTCGAGCGCAAGGGCAAGGTGATGAAAATCTATCGTCACAGCGGCCTAGAGCGGATAGAGGCCTTTGAAGCATTTGCCGGAGACATCATTTGTTTGACCGGAGTCGATAAGATCAACATATCAGACACCCTGTGTGCACAGGATGCGGTAGAGGCTTTGCCGCCATTGAGTGTAGATGAGCCGACACTAACAATGATGTTCTGTGTCAATAACTCGCCGCTCTCCGGCCGCGAGGGTAAGTACGTTACCAGCCGCCAGATTCGCGAGCGCCTGCAGACCGAAGCCCTGCACAATGTTGCGCTGATGGTCGAAGACTCTGACGACCCGGACCGTTTTAAAGTGAGCGGTCGGGGTGAGTTGCACCTTTCTGTGCTGATAGAAACGATGCGCCGGGAAGGTTACGAACTGGCTGTGTCCCGTCCGCAGGTAATTTACCGTGAGATTGATGGCGCCATACACGAACCCTTTGAAACGCTCACCCTCGACATCGAAGAACAGCATCAAGGCAAAGTCATGGAGTCCTTAGGCGATCGTCGTGGTGAGCTTCGAGAAATGCAGCCCGACGGCAAGGGCAGGGTGCGACTGCAGTTTCGTATCCCCAGTCGCGGTCTTATGGGGTACCGCCCCATTTTCCTGTCTCAAACCTCCGGTACCGGCATTATGTCTTTTGCCTCAGATGGCTTCGGGCCGCGAATTTCTGAAGACGTAGGCTCCCGCAAGAATGGCGTGCTGATCTCCAACGCCCAGGGCAAGGCTGTCGGCTTTGCGCTTTGGAACCTGCAGGCACGCGGTCGCATGATGGTGAAGCCAAATGACCTGATCTACGAAGGGATGGTGGTTGGCATACACTCCCGGAGCAACGATCTAACAGTGAATCCACTTAAAGAGAAGAAGCTCACGAACGTTCGAGCAGCCGGCACCGATGAGAATATTCAGCTTAGTGGGGCCGTTAATCTGACTTTAGAGCAGGCACTAGAGTTCATTGATGATGATGAGCTTGTTGAAGTAACCCCGGAGAACATTCGCGTTCGTAAGCTGCTTCTCAAAGAGAGTGAGCGCAAACGCGCCTGAGTCCGCGTGGGTGACTTGAGCTCTTACCTGAGATCATATCCATGAAAGCCGTCGTGCAAAGGGTCAATTCGGCAAGGGTTCAAATCGGCGACCAGATTGTTGGCAAGATTAGTCGCGGATTGCTTATTTATCTTGGTGTCGCGCATGGCGACGGGCCTGAGCAGGTAGCATGGCTGGCGGAAAAAATCGTCAATCTTAGAATCTTTGACCGTGGCAATACCCTTCAGCCTGGTGATCCTGAGCTGAATTCTAAGACGTTATTCAATTTAAAGACTTCCCTGAGTCTTCTGGATATTGCCGGTGAAGCGCTTGTGATATCTCAGTTCACCCTGCTTGCCGATACGCGCTCAGGACGACGACCCTCTTTTTCGCCGGCCGCAGAGCCGGACTTGGCGGAGACCCTATATTATGCCTTTGTCGAAGCGATGGGCGCTCAGGCTCCTGTGCAGACTGGAGAGTTTGGGGCAGATATGCGGGTAACGAGTGAAAATGACGGGCCGTTTACTTTAGTAATAGACCACCCCCTGCTGCCCTAATTCGGATGAATCGCTTAAGTGTCGCGCCTAGTCGGCGATAGGGCGAGCTGTTCACAGTTGACTTGATTCCTCACCTGCCTCGTCATCATAGCTGCTCTTTTTTTCTACCAGCCGCGCCATCGCAATCCCAAACTCGAATAGCACCCACGTCGGTAACGCCAGCAACAGCTGCGAAATCACGTCAGGTGGCGTCAGCAGCATGCCTGCCACGAAACAGCCGATAATGACGTAGGGCCGCTTCTTGGCCATGCTATCAGCGTTGGAAAGCCCCGACCAAGCCAGCAAAAAGGTAGCAACGGGTATCTCAAAGGCGATGCCAAAGGCTAGGAACATTTTCAGCACAAAGTCTAGATACTGGTTGATGTCCGTCATCATCGGCACGCCCTCTGGACTTATAGCCACCAAGAAAGTGAATACAAGCGGAAATACCAAAAAGTAGCTAAACGCCATGCCCGCGTAGAATAAGATGACGCTGGAAAACAGCAGCGGAAAGGCAAATCGTTTTTCGCTGCGATAAAGCCCGGGCGAAACAAATCCCCATAGCTGATGTAGCAAAAACGGGATGCCTATGAAAATCGCCGTATAAATGGCGAGTTTGAACGGCGTGAGAAAGGGGGATGTAACCGCTGTCGCTATCATCGAAGAGCCATCAGGTAGCGCCTTTACCAACGGGGCGGATACAAAGCTAAATAATGGCCCAGCAAAGTAATAGATCGGTACAAACAGCGCACCAACCAGTACCATGGAGCGAAGAATCCGACTGCGCAGTTCAATTAAATGCTCAAGAAAGGGCATTTCCTTGTCAGCGTCTTCCAAGTTTTTGGGCTCGCCACTCATCTATGACGTTGTTTTAGATGAGTGATCATCGGCTTGACTGGCCGTGTCATCGATCGCGGGCGACTGGCTTGGAAGCTGTTTGTTTACCTCGATAGCGGTCGCTGTTGCCGCTGTCGGGTTTGCTGGCGGTTCCTGCATCAGCGGCGGCTCGATGGAGTTTTTTACTTCGTCTTCGATTTGTTTCATTTGCGCCATAACCGACTCGTTGTGGAGCTGCCGTCTTACATCGTCCATGCCAATTTCTTGCTCGATTTCGACTTTCATCGCGGTGAAGGATCGCGACAAACGGCCTATCCATAGGCCAAGAGTGCGCATTGTTTCGGGCAGGCGCTCTGGGCCAATGACCAGCAGCGTCACTAGGACAACAAGCATTAACTCCATACTGCTAAACATGTGGCGTTACGCTCTCCGAGTGTACGGCGAAATTTGAGATCCCACCCTAAGGCGGGGCCGCACTCTTATTTCGTTTCTTGGTTGGCCGTGGTGGAGGACTGTGTGGCGGCCTCGGCGGCCGTACCATCGCCGTCAATGACTTTTGCTGCAGCGTCATTGTTTTCTGCCGCTTTACCCTCATCAGATACCGCCGTGCGGAAACCCTTAATGGCATTGCCCAGATCGGCACCAATGTTTTTCAGGCGTTTCGGACCAAAGATCAACAGCACAATGGCTAATATGACCAACAGTTCTTGCATACCAAATCCAAACATTGGCTATCTCCGATGAATGAGTCTCGATTATAGGACGCTTTTTAGTGTCGTTGACAGTTGCCTAACTTAACGCGCTATGAATTTCGCGCAGCTTTTTCGACGTGGCCGCTAACGCCGAACCGACCGGCCAGTTCGTCCAGCACGTCTTTGGCGGACAGATCTAGCTCACTGAGCATCACCATAGTGTGAAACCACAAATCAGCCGTTTCCTTTACAACTTCAGTTTTTGTTTCTGCGCTGCTGCCAGCGTCCTTGGCAGCTAAAATAACCTCGGTGGACTCCTCGCCGACCTTTTCTAGAATCTTGTTCAGTCCTTTGGCATGGAGTGACGCGACGTAGGAGGTGTTTGGGTCTTCACATTTTCGCTGGGCAAGCACTTGCGTGAGTTCGTCGATTACGCTCATGACTTGGGCTCCACTTCATATCACTGCTGAGGCCCAGGCATCCTATCACCTTCAACGTTGGCTAACCCAGCCACAATGCCGTGACTATGGCGGACAGCAGAATCACAATATAAAAACTAAGGCGCTTGGTTCGACGCCGCTGGTCCTGAACTTGGTCCTGTAATTGCTCCAGATTGTTTTGCTGCATGGCCAACTGCTTGCGCAGCTCGATGGTTTGCGTGTCATCGAGCAGCTCCGGTAGTCGGTGCAGTTCGGCGAGTAGTTTGGGAGTGCTCTCCAACAACTTGCCGAGGACCGCCGCTGGACCAAGGTGCTTTACCGCCCAGCGCCGCATAAAGGGTTCCGCGGTCTCCCAAAGATCGAGCTGCGGATAAAGTTGCCGTCCTAATCCCTCTACATAGAGCAGTGTTTTTTGCAGTAAAACCAGCTGGGGTTGAACCTCCATACCAAATTCCCGTGCAGTTTCGAGTAGTTCTGTCATGAAGGCGGCAAAGTTAATTTCGCCGAGTGGTTTGGCGAAGATGGACTCGCAAACGTTGCGAATGACGCTTTCAAAGGCGCCGGCGTCGGTGGTGGCTGGCACCCAGCCAGAACGCAGATGCAGGGTGACGATTTGCCGATAATCTCTGGCAAAGAAGGCGATAAGGTTTTGTGCCAGATATGACTGGTCGGATTCGCTCAGACTGCCAACGATGGCGCAGTCCAGTGCAATCCATCTAGGGTCACTCGGACTGCTGATATCGACAAAGACATTGCCTGGATGCATATCTGCGTGAAAAAAATTGTCTTCAAAGACTTGAGTGAAAAACGTTTCAACTCCTTTGTGCGCCAGCGCCTTGAAATCAACACCAGCCTGCCGCATCCGTTCTAGCTCGCCTATGGACGGGGCGTCGATACGCTCCATAACCAGTAAATTCTGGCGGGTAAAGCGATCGTGCAGGCGGGGTACGTATAGTAGCGGCGAGTCGACAAAGTTACGTCGCAGCTTTATCTGGTTGCGAGCTTCGCGAAACATCGAAAGCTCCGCTAGCAGGACGGTTAACTGATCTTCCAGGATTTGTGTGAGATGTATCTGTCGGATCAGTGGTATGCGACTCTCCAGCCATAGTGACATCTCGATGAGTGCTTGCATCTCACTTCGTATGCGCTTTTCAATGCCCGGTCGCACGATCTTGATGACGACGGATTCTCCCCTGGTCAGGAAGGCGCCGTGAACCTGAGCAATGGACGCGCTGGCAATAGGTTCTGGATCTATGGATTGAAAGGCACTGAGGGATGATTGCCCTAAGGATCGCTCTATGATCGCGATTGCTTCCTTGCCAGGCAGTGGGTCAACCTGATCCTGGAGTTTTGCCAGCGACTGACAGATGTTCTCACCAAGCATGTCTGGTCTGGTGGATAACAGTTGCCCCAGCTTGATATAAACGGGGCCGCGGGAAATTAGCGCGTCGGTCAGTTGCTCTGGTAAGTTGCCACGGGAAGGTAGCAACCGCTGCAGGAGCTTTATCATCAAAATGAGGCGGCGGCTGTTTAAGAGCTCCAACGGTAGTAGATGGTGTAAGCGGTACTTGAGGATCTGGCCAGCCATCCCGAGCAAAAATCGGCAATTGCGCAGGGTCATCAGTCTGGAGTTTCCGGGTGCTGATACCTGTTGAGTTTGGCTTCTAGCCGATCAATGTGCAGCCTTAGTTGATCCAAGCGCCCGGCAAGTTTCTTACCTTGATCTTGCGTGGCGTAACGCTCGTTGAAGTAGTTTTGAGTCGCATCGTCGGCTTGTGTCCGAGTGCTGGTCAGCAGCTCGCCTAGGGAGGCCATACCCAGCTCTACCAGCGCCGCGGTGCGTTGTCCTGTTTCTCTGCCAAGCCAAGCATCCAGTGGTTTGGCCAGATCTGGCGAGTAGTCCTTGGCGAGAGTCTGCAGCGCCATCAACACGGCGGCGTCGCCGTCGATGACGACGGTTTCCGATGTGGCGCCGGTCATAAGTGTTTGCAGTAGTCCCATTGGCTTGCCGGTCACGGCGACGTTTGGACTGTCGCTCGCACCCGCATGGACTTCGACGCTGCTTTCTTGCAGCGTAAGGTGCCATGTCAGTGCTGGTTCTAAGCAGTGAATTTCAATGACCTGGCCGGCCAATGAAGCAAAACTTTTCGCTACCACAGGATCCAGATGGATCGCTCGCTCGCTTAAATCACTTAGCAGACGCTGAAGCGTGAGTAGCAGGGTTGCCGAGTCGTGGAGCATCAGCATAACAGAGCGTAAATTAGTCTGAGGTCGCTTCAGGTTTGACACCGCGATGTATCGCAGCGATGCCACCGACTAAATTGTGGAAGCCGGTTTCAACGAACCCCGAATCCTCGAACATTTGCTTTAGGGTTTTCTGGTTCGGGTGCATGCGAATAGATTCCACCAGATATTGATAGGGTTGAGCGGCGCCAACCAATAACTTGCCGACGGGCGGCCAAAGTGTCTGAAAGGTTCGGTAAGCTGTCTCTAGCAGTGGGTTCGTGGGGGTAGAAAATTCCAGCACTAACAGGGGAGCGTCGGGTTTCAGCACGCGCAAAATCTCAGCTAACGACTGATCTTTGTCGGTAAAATTACGTATGCCGAAGCTGATACAGACGCAGTCAAAACTGTTGTCGGCGAAGGGCAGTTGCTCCGCTGGCGCCTGACAAAATTCGACTTGGCTGATGCCTTGATCGAGTAGGCGATCTCGACCGACCTGCATCATGGACCGGTTCAGGTCGGTGAGTACCACGCGCCCTT
>MDSZ01263198.1_pt1 | contig 19166 bp, 18 predicted proteins | sample 811201 | NCBI WGS metagenome assembly MDSZ01 (sample SAMN05326647, study PRJNA326480) | marine metagenome | isolation source: seawater | place: Indian Ocean: North | collected 2010 | reverse complement strand
ATGACATTGTTATTTCGACTGATTTAAAATTATCTCCTAAAGAATTGAAAAAAAGAAGGCTTAAAGTTTTTTTCAAAAGAGAAAAAAAATTATCAAACGATAAAGTCGGAAAGGTACCAGTAATTAGAGATGCATTAAAAAGAGCTGAAAAATATTATAATAAACAATACGAAATTATAATTGATTTAGACGTAACATCTCCTTTAAGAAGTTTAACTGATATAAAAAATGCGATTTCTAAGTTTATCAATTCGAAATCAAACAATTTAATTACATTATGTGAATCAAGAAAAAATCCATATTTTAATATGGTTGAAATAATTAAAAAAGTCCCAAATTTAGTCATTAATTCAAGAAAGACAATCAGAAGAAGGCAAGATGCCCCCAAAATTTATGACATGAATGCATCGATATACTTATGGAAAAGAAAATTTTTGATGAAATCTGACAATTTATTTTCAAAAAAAACAATGTATTATTTAATGCCAGTAAACAGATCAATAGACATAGATAATATTAATGATTTTAAACTAGTAAAATTTTATTTAAAAAAATGAATAAAAAAAAAATAGTGTTTGTAGTTGGAGGAAACGGTTTATTAGGGAAAGATATTGTAAATAGTTTCAAAAATTTAGATTATAAAATTCTTATTTTAGATATAAAGATTGATAAAAAAATTTTAACTAAAAATATTTTATTTTTCAAATTTGATGTTTCAAAAATACAACATTTAGATAAATATTTACATAAATTAACTAATAAATTCGGATGTCCAGATATCTTTATTAATGCGTCCTATCCAAGAACTAGAGATTGGAAAAATATAAGTTTCGACAACCTAAAATTAAATCAATTAAGAAAAAATGTTGATATCCACATGAACTCCTTTGCGTGGACATCTTTAAAGATTGCTCAGCTCATGAGAAAAAATAAAAAAAAGGGCAGTATTATTATTGTTAATTCAATTTATGGTTTAATGGGTCAAGATAAAAATCTTTACTTAGGTACAAATATAAAACCAAATCCTGTTTATTCAATAATTAAAAGTGGATTAATAGGTTTTGTTAAAAATTTGTCATCTTATTATGGAGAATTTGGAATAAGAGTAAATTCATTAATCTCGGGAGGTATAAAAGGCCATGTTGCTGGTTCTAAAAAACCTCAAAGTAAAAAATTTGTTAAAAATTATATTAAAAAAACACCTTTAAGAAGAATGGGTAAGCCATCCGATATATCTTCAGCAGTTATATTTTTAGCCTCAAAGGAGTCTGAGTATATAACTGGTACAAATTTTTATGTAGATGGAGGGTGGTCATCAATATAAATGAAAAATATTTTTTGGTGCAAAAACTGTATAAACATGTCAACCAGGCCAAGAATTACATTTGATAAAAGAGGCTTTTGTAATGCTTGTCAATGGATGGAAGAAAAAAAGAATTTAGATTGGAGTATTAGAAAGTCCCAACTAAAAAAACTTATTCAAGAAAACAGAAATAATAATTCAGAATATGATTGTATAGTGCCTGTCAGTGGAGGGAAGGATGGTTCATATGTTGCATTTAAATTAAAAGAGGATTATGGATTAAATGTATTGACTGTTACATCAAGACCACCTTTAGAGTCAAAAACAGGTAAAACTAATTTACACAAGTTTGTGGCATCAGGTTTTGACCATATACATGTTACTCCAAATATTAATGCTATGCAAAAATTTAATAAAATAGGATTTATAAAAAAAGGATCTCCATATTATGGTTGGCTAATTTCAATATTTACAGTAGTTGTTAAAGTTGCTGTACAAAATAATATTAATCTTATTTTTTATGGAGAGGATGGCGAAGTAGAGTATGGTGGCTCTACTAAAAATAAAAACGAACCTTTTTTTGATATAAATTACATTATAAATAATTATTTTGAAGGTGATTATTATCAGATACTAAAAGAAACTGGACTTTCAAAAAGCCAACTAAATTGGTTTGAAATTGATAAAAATAAATTTGATACCTCTAATTTGAAGTTAACTCACTGGGGTTATTTTGAGCCTTGGGACTCTTACAGAAATTATCTATTTGCAAAGAAAAAATATGACTTAGAGGAAAGTGATAGTGCTAACGAAGGAACGTTCACAAATTTTGCACAAAATGACCAAGCTCTTTTTGCACTACATATGTACCTTATGTATCTAAAGTTTGGATTTGGTAGAGCCACTCAAGATGCTGGTATTGAGATAAGAAGAGGAGCAATGAACAGGGACCAGGCAATCAATCTTGCAAAATTGTATGATAATAATTTTCCTGAAAATTTTATTAAACTTTATTTAGATTATTATAAGATGGATATTAGTGAATTTAATGCTGTAATAGACAAATTCGCAAATAAACAATTATTCAAAAAAATATCAGGAAGATGGGAGCCACAATTTTCTATTGAATAAAAATGAAAGCCGGAATCATTAACTACGAGATGGGAAATATAAATTCAGTGATAAACTCACTAAAATTTTTAGGTATTAATTCTAAAGTAATAAATTCCTATAAAGATTTTAATGATAGTTCTCATTTAATTTTACCTGGAGTTGGATCCTTTAAGATGGCGATGGAAAATTTAAAAAAATTTAAATTAATTGATGAAATCAAAGAGTCTGTGCTAATTAAGAAAAAAAAAATTTTGGGCATTTGCTTAGGTATGCAACTTTTAGGACATTCTAGCACTGAAGATGGATTCTCTACAGGCCTTTCTTTTATAAGTAATAAAGTTGAAAAATTTAATCAAAAAGAACTAGCAAATCTTAGGGTGCCACACGTAGGTTATAATCAAATTATAGTAGATAATGAAAATTGTACTCTTTTGAAAAGTTTAGATAATCAAAGTAATTTTTATTTTGTTCATTCGTATAAAATGGAAATTGGCAATTTTAAGAATAATTATGCAGTTTGTAATTATGGAACTAATTTTTTAGCAGCTTTTCAAAATGATAATATTTGTGGAGTTCAATTTCATCCTGAAAAAAGTCAATCAAATGGAATTCAAGTATTATATAATTTTTTTAAATATCAATGATTAAAAAAAGATTAATTTTTACATTATTATATGAAAGTGGTTTTTTTGTTCAGAGTAGAAATTTTAATCTTCAAAAAGTAGGTAATTCAAAATGGATAAATGACAATTATAATTTTAGGAATATTTCTTTTTATATAGACGAACTTTGTATTTTAGACATCTCAAGAAAAAAAAGAGAAATTTCAAATTTTATGAGATCTGTAAGAGAAGTTTCGGAATCATGCTTTGTACCTATTACTGTTGGCGGTGGCATAAAAACAATAAATGATGCTAGATATATTTTATCTAATGGTTCAGATAAAGTATTATTAAATTCTGAAATCCATAAAAATAAAAAAATTGTAAACGAAATATCCAAAGTTTATGGAGAACAATCAATCATTGTCTCAGTTGATCTTAAAATTTTGAATAATAGTTACCATATATTTATTAATAATGGTACTGAACAAGTAAAGATAAGTTTAAAAGAATATTTAAAAGATTTATCTGATTTAAATTTTGGAGAACTTCATCTTAATTCGATTGATAGAGACGGAACAGGAAATGGTCTAGATTTAGATATTTTAAAAAATATACCAGAGGATTTTTCAAAACCGATAATTTTGTCAGGGGGGTGCGGAAATGCAAATCATATTAAATTTGGTTTAGAAGATAATAATATTCAGGCTGTTTCAACTGCAAATTTATTAAATTTTGTTGGCGATGGTTTGATTAAAGCAAGAGAAAAGTTAATGATTGATCATATAAAATTTCCAAAATGGGATATAGATAAACTTAAAAAGTTAGAAAATTCTTTTTTATCAAAATGACAAAAAACTTAATTATACCTTTAGAAATACAAAAAAGAGAACTTAATCCAGCAATAAATTTAGTAATTGAAGCTTTAAAAAAAAATTGGACAGTTTTTATAGGTCAAAAACAACAATTGTTTCCGTTTATAAAGACTTTACCAAAATCAGTTTGGTATTTAAAAAGTATAGTTCCAGGCGAACATACTCTAATTAAAAAAATATATAGTTCAAAACATCTCATAACTACAATGGATATTGAGGGATTAATACCTGCTAACATTCCAAATGCTTATAAACAAAGATATTCTTATGAGAATATTAAACTAGTTAAAAAAATTTTTTTTTGGGGAAAATGGCATTACGAAAATTTTAATAGAAGTTTTAAAAAAATTAATAAATCTAAACTTGAGATTACAGGTTCCCCAGTGGCAGACGATTGGATTAATTTTTCTTACAAAGAAAAAATTAAAACGAAAAAACAAATTTTAATTATCCCAAGCTTTGGGTTTGCGAATACGGAAACTAAAAATTTAAATTTAAATATGGCCTTTGATAACTTAGGTATTAAAAATTATGACTCAATCAAAAATTCAAAATCAAAGTTTGTCAAAAATTTAATTGATTACACTGAACTTGATTATGAGGCACAGAAAAAAGCTTATAAATCATTTATTAAATTAATACCAAAAATTTGTAACAAATTTCAAAATTATAAAATTGTACTGAGACCTCACCCAAACGAAGATTTAAAAATGTGGGACAATAAAATTAAAAAAATAAAAAATTTTTCAATAGACAATTCCAAAGACCCCTCTTTACACATAAAAGAGTCTGAAGCTATAGTTCATTTTAACAGCACAATGTCTGTTCAATCATGTCTTATGGGAAAAAAAGTAATACTTTATTTTGATATAAACAAAAAATATTTGAACGTTATAAGTCCTGTTGTAAAAAAAGTTTCAAAAATTTGTACAAAAGTTTCTGATATTGAAAAGGAAATAAGAAAAAAAAATAAAACAAATAATTATAAATTTTTGAAGTATATTTTAAAAAGAACTACAAACACCCAAAATAGTGCTTGTAAGGAAATTGTAAATACTTTTGAAAAAATACACAATTCTAAAGCTGAATATTTTGACATAAATAAGTTTAATAGTAGTTTTAAAAGTAAGTTTTTGTATCATTATTATAATTCAATAAATGACTTCATAGTACCTTTTTTATCTTACTTCACTTTTATAAAATATTTTGAAAGATTTTCTCATGGAGAAATCTACAGAAAATATAATACAAGCAGAAAAGCATCATTTAAAAAAAAATGGAGGGATATAACAATTAAGAATATGAGAAAAAAAATATTAAAAAATATTGATTTAAATAAAAATTTAAAAAAACACATTAAGGTTCAAAAACATTTTTCTGGTTTTTTTATAATAACAAATAGCAATTATAAATTATGATAAATATTAAAAAGTTTTTTATGTTTCATTATTACAAAGAAAGATTTAATAGATTATTTGATTTTTGTTTGGATAGATCAATTAAAATTAACTTAAGTAAAGAAAAGAGTATAATATTTTTTGATGCCGGAAAAAAATCAGCTTTAAGATCAAGATCTTTATTATTCAAAGAAAAATCAACTTTAAAATGGATAGATGGATTTGAGGTGGGCTCTAAATTTATAGACATTGGTGCTAGCATTGGAACTTTTAGTTTGTATGCAGCAGTTACTAAAAGTTGTGATGTAGTTGCTATTGAACCATCATCTAGTAATTTTAATATTTTAAACATAAATATTTCAAAAAATAAGCTAAATGACAAAATTATCGCTTATCCATTAATAATGTCTGATGAAAATAAATTAGAAAAATTTTTTCAAAATAATATATCAATTGATGAAAATGGCGGCAATCCTTTTAGACCTATTGATGCTCGAGAAAATAAGTATAACCCTAAACATGTTCAAGGTTCCATAACTTACAGAATAGATAAACTTATATCAGAAACTTTTATGCCTGATTATTTAAAAATTGATATTGATGGAAATGAAATATTTTTAATTGAAGCAATGAAGCAAGTTATAAAATCTGAAAAGATTAAATCCATTATGATAGAGTTGGATGAAAATGGAAAAGATTATAAAGATATAGTTAATTTTTTTTTAAATCATAATTATATCTTAGATAATGAATTAACAAATATTGCTGACAGGTCAAAAAAACATAATCATTGTTTATATAATCATTACTTCAATTTAAATAAATTATGAAAAAAATAGTTGTAATTAACTCCTTTGGTCCAATGGGAAGTACCGTAATTGCTTCAATCATTGAACATTTAAATTATTTAAATTTTCACACTATGCGGAAAGTAGGTTTAAATGAATATCTAATAAATTTAAAAAGTTTAGAAGATGATTTTATGAAAAATAATGTCATTAGAAAACTTAGTTCATTCTCAGAAAATCAAATCACTGGAGGAGTTAGTGTATTAGATAGAAATAAACAATCACCAAAAAAAAGATATGATTTAAACAAAGTAGCAGATGAATTAAATGTTTATAAAAAAAAAAAATATACATCAATTAAAAATCTATATTTTGATTCTTATGAAATCTTTAACAAAGCAACAATTTACAAACCAAAAAAAAATAATCCAAAAGGTGTTATTGAATTAACAAATAACATTTATAAAATTGAAGCTAGCAAATTATACGAAAACTATACAAATGAATTTGAGACTGTTTTTTTCATAAATATAAAAAGAAATTTTATAAACTGGCTCAACTCATTTGCTTCTCAATATTATTCATATCCAAACCTAAGCAGAAAAAATTTTTTTTTTTAGGGTAAGTGCTATACTAAAACAATTTAAAAAATATGAGGAAAAAGTTGAACTTTTTAAAGGACTTAATATAGAATTTAATGAAATTTTCTTACCAAATACTAATCTATTGTTAGATAAAATATGTAATTTTCTTCAGGAGGAAAAAAATTTAAAATGGAATGATTTTGAGTATGATCTTTATGGAAGTTTAAAAAACTATAAAGAAACGTTTACAAAATTCGATGATAGCGTATATTTTTTACCGAAGATTTTTTTCAAAATATTTAATAGATTAAACAAATATTATTTTAAAAATTTTTTGATTGATTTTACTCTAGATGTTATTTTTCAAATAATTTATTTAATTGGTTATTTTAACTTTAAAAAAAATTATAAATAATGAACAATATTATAAAAAAAATAAAAACAAAACTTACAATCGGTTCTTGGATACAATCCTCAAGCACCGATGTCGTTGAAATTATTGGAAATTCTAATTTCGATTGGATTTGCCTAGATTTAGAACATGGAAATATCTCAAATGAAAAACTTAAAGATATGGTAAGAGTGATTGAGCTAACTAAAAAATTTAGCTTCGCTCGACTTAAATCTAAAAATCCAGATGATGTAGCTAATATTTTAGATACAGGAGTAAACGGAATAATTATTCCACAAGTAGAAAGCGCAGAAGATGTAAAAAAAGTAATAAAAAATACTTTTTACCTTCCAAAAAAAAATAGAGGAGTTGGTTTTTCAAGAGCTAATAAATATGGGAAAGACTTAAAAAAATATCAAATTAAACAAAAAAAAACTGTCGTGATAGCTATAATTGAAAATAAAAAAGCATATCAAAACTTAGACAAAATTCTATCAGTAAAAGAATTATCAGGTATTTTCATTGGTCCTTATGATTTATCTGCTTCCATAGGATATTTTGAAAAGTTTGAATCTTTGAAATTTAAAAGAATAATTGAAGTTATAAAAAATAAAACCCTCAAAAAAAAAAAGATATGCGGAATCCATGTTGTAGATTTTAATAAAGAAAAATTAAAAGAAAAAATTAATGATGGTTTTAATTTTATTGCTTATTCTATGGATACAGTGGTTTTAAGAAATTATAAAAAGTAATTAATATGGCTTCAGTTAAAGAAAATCAAATAAGACCAAGAAAAATTTTTAATAAATATCTTCAATTATGTAAAAAGGATATTATTATTTTTTTTGATAAATCCAAAAAGGAAAACATAAAATGCCCAGCTTGCTCAGAAAAGGGTGAAGTTTTTTTTAAGAAATATAAATTCAACTATGAAAAATGTAGAAAATGTAAAACTATCTATAATAATCCTAGACCTTTAAAAAAGTATTTTGACAGTTTTTACCTTAATGGAAAGTCAACGAAATTTTGGTCTACTGATTTTTATTCCAAAACTTCAGTAATAAGAAAAAAAAAATTATGGCAGCCTAAAATTAAACTTATTAAAAAAATTACAAAAAATAAAAAATTTATTAACATAATTGATATTGGGGCTGGATATGGAGACTTTTTGGATTTAGCAAAAAATAATCTGGCTAAAAATACTATAGCAATTGAACCAAGCAACAATCTCTCCACAATATGTGTAAATAAAGGTCATAAAGTAATTAGAAAGTTTGTTGAGACTATAAACAAAAAAGAAATACCTTTAAGTAGTAATTTATTTTGTAGTTTTGAACTTTTTGAACACGTGCATAATCCCTATAAATTTTTAAAAAAAATTTACAATATTATGCGCAAAAATAATTATTTTATTTTTACTACATTGTCAGGTACAGGAATTGACATAGAAAATTTGAATATTAATTCAAAATCAATATTTCCACCTCATCACATAAATTTTTTAAATCCTATATCTATTGAGATTCTTTTAAAGAAAATTAAATTTAAAAACATAACAGTTATAACTCCAGGAAAATTAGATATAGATATTATGAAAAATAATATAAAATTTATAAAAAACGAATTCTGGAAAACTTTTTTAGAAAACTCAAATAAATCTGAATTAAATAAAATGCAAAACTTTATTAGCAATAATAAACTAAGTTCACATATGATGGTTTTATGTCAAAAATAAAAAATACAATCAGTTTAATACCGGCAAGAATGAATAGTAGTAGATTTCCAGGTAAACCAATGGCACTTATAAATGGCAAACCAATGATTGGACGTGTACATGACATAGTTAAGAAAAATAAAAAAATAAACAAAGTTGTTGTTGCAACCTGTGATAAGATAATATTCGAATATATTACAAAAATTGGTGGTGAAGCTGTTATGACTTCAAAAAAACATCAAAGGGCATCCGACAGATGTGCTGAAGCATTAAAAAAAATAGAACAAAAATATAAAATTAAGTATGATTTGATAGTAATGGTCCAAGGTGATGAACCAATGATTACTCAAGAAATGCTTAATAAAGCAATAAAACCTTTCAATAAAAATAAAAGTATCGGAGTCGTAAATTTACTTAGCAATTTTGAAAATAAAAAAGAATATCTAAGTCCTAATAGTATTAAAGTCATTTGCGATAAAAATAAAAATGCTATTTATTTTTGCAGAAAACTAGATGAAACTATTTACAATTCAAAGAAAATTATATTTGGCAAACAAGTTTGTATAATTCCTTTTAGAAGAAGAAATTTGATTGAATATTTAAATTTAAAACCTACCGGCATGGAAATTAAAGAGTCTATAGATATGTGGAGATTAATTGAAAATGGTCAAAAAGTAAAAATGGTAAAAATAAACAATCTTACATTTGCAGTTGACACTAAAAAAGATCTTAATAAAGTTGCAAATATTTTAGGAAAATAAATGAATAAAATAACAATTATAGGTGGATGTGGATATCTTGGCAAAAGTGTAGTAGAGCAAGCGGCATTAAATAAAAATAACAGGATACAAGTTATTGATTTAAAAATAACAAATCAAATTAAATCAAAAAATATCAAATATATAAAAGAGGACATAAAAAATTTTTCAGTTATCAATAAATTAATTAAATCCCAAGATTTTGTTATACATCTTGCGGGTATAGCTGATTTAGATGAAGCAAAAAACCAGCCAAAGAGAACATTTGAAGAAAATATCATGGGAACTATTAATGTTCTTGAATCTTGTGTAAAAAATAAAATAAAGAAATTTATATTTTCAAGTTCTTTATATGTAAATGGTGACCATGGAGGTTTTTATACTTGCAGCAAAAAAGCTTGTGAAAATTATATAGAAGAATACGGAAGGAAATTTAATTTGAACTTCTTGATATTAAGATTTGGCTCCCTTTATGGAAGTGGGTCAGACATAACTAATGGGTTGCATAAAATCATATATAATTCACTTAAACAAAAAAGAGTTTCTTATTATGGTAATCCTGAAGCGTCACGTGAATATATTCATGTTGAGGACGCAGGAAAAGCTACAATAGATTTGACTTTACAAAAAAAATTTGTAAATCAAAAAATTAATATCTCAGGTCATAATACTATTAAAATAACCGAGTTACTAGAAATGGTTAAAGAAATTACAAACATTAAAAGAAAAATAATGTTTGCGAAAAAAAAACATATTGGTCATTATATTAGAGTTCCTTACTCAAGTGAAAAAATACCAAAAAAATACACAATCAATCCAAGTATAGATTTTCCAGAGGGCTTAAATCATCTTATCAATCAAATAAAAAAAGAGATTTGAAAAAATAAAATGAATTTTATAAATAAATTATTAAATTTATTTAATATTTATTTTAGAAAAGATAAAATTTTACTCTCCAAGCCGATTGGAAGTACTTTAGAATATCAAGAAATATTTAATCGTGCAAAAAAATTAAAAATTGAAGAAATAGAAAAATTATTCGATGAAAGAGAAGTTATAATCGAAAAAAACTGGTTTGATGAACTAGCATTAAAAACACAAATAGTTATTAAAAAATCTGAAATTAATTATTATCATGGAAAATTATTATATTTTTTCTTAACAAAATATTTGGATGACAATAAATTTGATGAAATTACTATATTGGAAACCGGTACAGCCAGAGGATATTCATCTATATGTATGTCTAAAGCGTTAAATGATAGAAAGCAAAAAGGAAAAATTTTCACAATTGATATTCTTCCAAATAATAAAAAAATGTATTGGAATTGTATAGAGGATCATAAAGGAAAAAATACGAGACTGGATCTTCTTCAACCATGGAAAAATGAGCTTAAAAATATAGTATTTATTGAAGGAAGAACCAAAAAGAAACTAAAAAAAATGAGTTTTGATAGAATAAATTTTGCATTTTTAGATGCGGCGCACACCTACAAGGATGTAATTAATGAATTTAATTTTGTGTCAAATTTACAAAAAAAAGGTGATGTGATTTTTTTTGATGATTATAGTCCCGAGGTGTTCAATCCTGTGGTGAAAGCAATAAATGAAATTGAGAAATTAAATAAATATAGATTTGAGAAAATTTATTCAACAGAGCAACGAGGATATGCTGTTGCTTATAAACTTTAATGAATATTTTAATTTTACTAACTGCTAATGTTTCTATAAAAAAATGGCATTTAACAAAAGTAATAGACAGAGAAATTCAGATTTATAAAGAGCTAACTAAACTCGGAAATAATTTTACTTTTTTATCTTGGGGACTAAAGAGTGATAAAGATTACTTGAAAAAAAAATTTAAATCAAAAACAGAAAATATATTTACCTCCGAAAATAAACTTTTTAGATTCAATTTTTTTAGATATTTGTTCTCAATATTTTATGTAATTAAATATATAAATAATTTTAATAATTTTGATATAATTAAATCAAATCAACTTATTGGTTCACATATTGGAATTATCATCAAATTCTTATTAAAAAAAAAGTTTATCTGTAGATTGGGTTATGAGCCAAATATGTTTTTAAAACATAATAATAATTTTATTAAAGCAATTTTGATGAAAATTTATTCTAAAATAATATACAATTACTCAGATATCATAATTGTCACGACACCTTACATTAAAAAATTTATTATTGAAAATTTTGGCATTAATAAAAAAAAAATTAGAATTATTCCCAATTATGTTGATACAGAAATATTTAAAGCTAAAAATTCGAAAAAAAATAATTATAAAAAATTTGTAACAATTACTAGGTTTGATAAACAAAAAAATTTAGAATTTATGTTTAATGAAATTTTAATTGCTAAAGCATCTTTAGACGTTATTGGTTATGGAAAAAATAATGAGAAATATCGTAAAATAATAAAAAAAATTAATGCAAAAATTAAATTTCTAGGTCCAATCAATAGCGTAAATATTTCAAAAAAATTTTCAAAATATGATTTTTTTATAAGTACATCAAAATATGAGGGGAATCCCAAAACTATATTAGAATCGATGTCAGCTAAACTTCCAGTTATTGCGACCTCAGTTGAGGGAATTAAGGATATAATTAAAGATGGAAAAAATGGTTTTATAATAAATAATAAAAAAGGATCTTTATCTAGAAAACTAGATTTAATTAAAAAAGATAGAATAAATTTAAATAAAATCTCTGAAAATGCTAGAAGATATATTATGAAAAATAATTCTTTATCAATAATTTCAACAAAAGAAAATAAAATTTATAAGGAATTAAAACTTTAATGTCACTTTTAATTAACCAAAAGATATTAAACATCTTATTCTACCAAATTTGCTTTATACCATTTTTATTGGTTTCAGGTCCATTTTTCCCCGATTTAATTGTTGTATTAATTTCAATTACGTTCGTTATTTTTGCAATTAAGGAAAATAATTTAAATTTATTTAAAAATTATTATGTATACTTTTTTCTAATTTTTTATATTTTAATAATTATCTCAGCAACTTTTTCTGTTGATAAATACTTATCTTTCAAGTCTGTTTTTTTTTATTTTCGATTTATTATTTTTTTTATAGCATTCAAATATATATTTGAAAAATTTGAAAATTCAGAGACTATATTTTTTAAATTTTTACTAATTATATCTTTTATTTTAATTATCGATTCATTCATTCAATATTACTTTGATTACAATATCCTAGGAATGAAAAAAATATTTTCCGAAGGTCATGGAGATAGAGTTACAGGTCTATTTGGTAAAGATGAAATATTAGGAAGTTATTTGTCTAAAATCTTACCAATTCTTTTAGCATTTTATTTTTTTATAAATAAAAAAAAGACAAATGAAAATTTCATTTTATTGTTATTAATACTTTTTTTTCTATCAATTTTTATATCAGGTGAAAGAGCAGCATTTATACAAATGTTAATGTTTACAATTATGTTTTTTATCTTAGTAGATTTTAAAAATAAAAAAAAATATTTTGCCATTTTTTTAACTGCTGGTTTGGTTTTAATGACGATTTTAGTTTTAACTGACAAAAATAAAAAAGTTCGAATGATTGACTCGGTATACAATAATTTTAAACAAGGAAACATATTTTCGCAGTACCACCAAAGTCATTATATGACAGGTATTAAAATGTTTTTAGATAAACCCATTACAGGTCATGGGCCTAAGTCTTTTAGAGTGATGTGTGGAAATAAAAAATATATGTATAACAAATATTCATGCTCAACTCATCCTCATAATACTTATATACAAATGTTATCTGAAATTGGTATATTAGGTTTTTTATTAATTTTAATTTTGTTTGCTTATATATGTTTTTTATTATTAAAATTTTTTATCCATAAATTATTTAAGAAACAACAAATATTTAATAATAGTTACGTAATCATTTTAATCGGACTTTTTGTTTATTTATGGCCGATATCGCCTAATGGAAATTTTTTTAATAATTGGTTGAGCATTTTATTTTTTTTACAAATTGCAACATTGTATTTATTCGACGATAAGAAACAACAATAAATTTATTTTACAAAATTTTTTATGATTTTTAGGATTTCCTTATAGGATCCCTTTTTTTTGAGTTTTTTTATTGCCGCTAACTTTTTTTGAATAATTTTATTTTTGTAAGAATATTCTTTTATTGCATAAATATTTTTATTTATCTTAGTTAACTTTTCATGCCTACTAATTAATTCTTCTTTAAGCTTTTCACCTTTTCTAAGACCAATTTCTTTTAATTGAAATTTATATTCAGGATTATTAATCTTTTTAATTTTAACTAAATAGTTTATTATATCTAATATCTTAACTTGATTTCCCATATTTAAAACAAAAGTTTTATTACTATTACTTAGATTAATTGTATCCAGCACCAGAGTGCATGCTTCCTTAATTGTCATAAAATATCTAGTTGCCCTTTTATTTGTTATTGTAATTACTTGATTATTATTTATTTGATCAATAAAAGTAGGCACTGCAGAGCCAATACTTCCAAAAACATTGCCAAATCTTACAATATTTACTTTGACATTTGGTTTTATGCTTCGATGTAAAGATGTAAGAACTTCCGCAAATCTTTTTGAAATTCCTAAAATGCTAGTAGGGTTTGCAGCTTTATCAGTTGATATTAATGTAAAATTACAATTACAGCTTATTGAGCTTTCTAACAATGTCAATGTACCAAAAATATTATTGTTAATAGCAGCGGCAATATTCTTTTCTAGAATATTTACATGTTTATATGCTGCTGCGTGAAAAATATGATGAATTTTTTCATTTTTTAAAATTTTATTAATCATAAATTTATTATTTATATCATTTAAAATAAACTTGGTTTTAGTTAATCCCATTTTTTTTAAATTGAAAAGTGCTATTTCAGAGTTATCTAAAGCAATAATTTTTTTTGCATTTAAACTTTCAATTTGTCTACACAATTCTGATCCTATTGAACCTCCTGCTCCAGTAACTAAAATATTTTTATTTTTTATTGATCTATTCTTTTTGTTGTGGTCTATTTCTTTTCTTCCTATAACATCTTCAATACCGAGAGATAATGCATCATTCAAACTGATTTTTTCAGAAATTAATTGTTTTTTAGTTGGAATATAAATTATATTTGAAGAGAAACTTCTTAATTTATTCTTTATATAATTTAATCGTGTTTCATCTAGGTTTGATATTGAAATAATAATAGAACCCAATTCTTTTTCTACCGAAAATTTTTTAAATTCATTAAATGATAATATTTTTAAACCTTTGAAATATTTTCCTTGAATTTTTTTATTGTCGTCAATAAAAAATAATATTTTTTCATTATTTTTTGAAAGTTGATCATAAACTTGTCCTCCGACATTACCAGCTCCATAAATAACATAATTATTATTTTTAATGTTGGATAAATCTTTAAATTTATATTTTTTCAAATTTCCAAATGTTTTTTTATAGTAATTTTTTTTTATATAGTTTTCTAAGGAAATAAATTTTCTGTATTTAATTTCATTAATTAAATTAAAATTATTTCCAATAGAATTTCCTATCTCATCTTTATTTTTTTTATAACTTATTAATTGTCTTGGAAAATTAACATATTCTAATATATTCTTTATTTTTATACCTTCACCTGTTCCAACATCATAGATTTTGTTTTTTGTTTTTATCTTTAACAAGATTTTGATTATATTTGTTACGTCAACTATATGAACAAAGTCCCTTAAACTTTCACCATTATTATCTATTATAATTTTTTTTTTTTTCTGTAAATTATCAAAAATTTTTCCAACTATAGAAAAATTATCATTTAATCCAGAATACATATTAAATATTCTTAAGATACAAAAATTAATTTTTTTTCTAGTACAAAAATTATTTATTAAATTTTCATTTAAAAACTTAAAAGATGAAGAGAATTTTCTATTAGATAAATCATTAAGATTATTTGTTTGAATTCCATAAATTGAGGCTGAACTATTATAAATAACCTTATTAATTTTTTTATTAAATGAGTTCAAAACTTTAATAGTTGAAATTAAACTAAGGTTGGTAAAATTAATATAATCGCTTTCTGTTAAAGATTTAATTTTCTTTGAAGGATAAAAATTATTAAAAATTAAGTTTATTTTTTCGTTTTTTTTTAAAGATAGAGCAATTTCATTACATTTATCTTCTATGTCCATTTCTCTCGCTGAAATTGTTGCATAGACAGAAATTTTTTTTTTTAAAAAGGTCGTTAAATTTGAATTTTTTCCGATAATTATATTTTTCATTTGATATTAAAGATAATAAATCTTAATCAAGACAAGATTTTATATTATATAGAATTAAATTAATCAAATGATTAAACAAGTTGATGTAATAATACCTACAAATAAAAACTTAATTAAACTTAAAAATTTAATTTATCAGATAAATAGACAAAAAGGGAATTTTAAAATTAATATATTTCTAATTCACCAGACTTTAACATCAGAGAGAATGCCATCATTTTTAATTCAAAAAAATATTCACTACGAAAAAATAATTATACAAAATTTATCCAATGCGAAAAATCAAGGCTTAAAGCTATCTAAATCAAGAATAGTAACAATTTTAGATGATGATATAATTATTTCAGATAACTACTTTGCTGAGGCTATAAAAATATTTATGAAAGAAAAGTTAGATATTCTTTTTTTTAGAATTAATAAATTTAAATCTAATATTCCATTAACTATAAACATGAAAAATTATGACCAAAATATAAATTATAAAAACAGTAATTGTTGTTTGTCCTCAGCTATGTGGATAAATAAAAAAAATAAATTTAAAATTAAATTTGATATTAATTTTGGTCTTGGCGCAAAATATGGGAGTGCAGATGAGACAGATTTTATTTTTAGAGCTTTAGGTTTAAAAAAACAAATTAGATATATTTCTAAATCATTAGTATATCATCCATGGGAATTTGATGATTTAAAAAGTTCTACAAGTATATATAAAAAGTTTTTCTCCTATGGGGTTGGACAAGGTGCTTTGTATAAAAAACATTTGAAAAAAAATAGAATGTATTTTTTATATTTATTTTTTTTCTCGATTATAAAATCATTAATTGGAGTAATCGTCTACTCATTTATGTTAAAAAAAAAAAACTTAATTAAATATTCAGCAATGTTTTTTGGAAAAATTTCTGGATTTAAAAAGTATAAAAGAATTGTCTAAAAATAATCTCATATCTGTAGTTTTTCCTATATATAACGCATCAGTGTATATTGATGAAAGCATTGAAAGTATACTTAATCAATCCTATTCAAACTTTGAACTAATTTTAATTAATGATGGGTCTACTGATAATAGCTTAGAAAAGTGTGAAAAATTTGGTAAAGCTGACAATAGGATTAAAATAATAAATAATAGCCATCAAGGATTGACTAAATCTTTAAATGATGGAATTAAAATTTCATCTGGAAAATATATAGCAAGACAAGATGCTGATGATATTTCAAATTTAGAAAGATTTAAATTTCAAGTTGATTGGTTTACAAAGTCAGAGAACAGAGTTTTATGTGGCACAAATGGAAATGTTATAACTTCTAGTGGAAAGATTACTCAGAACAAAGCAATAGAATTTTACCATAATAAAATAGTTAAAAAATTAATATATTCAAATTGCTTTATGCATACTTCAGTTATGTTCTTGAAATCAGCTGCGAAAAAATTTAATTATTACAATCAAAATTTAACATATGCACAAGATTATGATCTTTGGTGGAAATTAAGTACACTAGGTGAAGTTGGTAATATACCGGAGAAATTAGTAACAGTTCGACGAATGGTCGGATCAATTACTCTAAAAAAAGCTAATGATCAAACTAATGATTTCATTAACTCATCAATAGAATATTACAAAAAAAGATATAAAATTGAACAATTATTAGATCAAAATTCAAAAGAATTAGAAAATATAAATAATCATAAAAAAATACTTCAGTTTTTTTATAGCGATAGTTTAGATGAAAAAATAACTTTTAAAAATCTGACAGTTAAACAAAAATTATTAACTTTTCTTTATATAAAATTATATTTAAGAAAAATATCTAAATATTTAGGATAATGAGAGTTTTATATATTACAAAATATTTTCCACCAGAGCCCGGTGGAATAGAAACACTTTCAAAAAGTTTATGTGATTTTTATTCAAATAAAAATATAACAATAGAAGTATGTGCATTTTCAAAACATAAAACATACATACATAATTTTAAAAAATATAAGGTTAATTTTTTTAAACAAGATTTTGAATTTTTTTCAACACCTTTTTCATTAAAAATGTTTTTTTTCGTGTTTAAAAATTCTCTTAAATATGATTATATTCACATAATAACACCAAATCCTTGGCCAACTTTTTTTATTTCTTTCATAAAAACTAACAATATAATTATAAGTTGGGGAAGCGATATTATTAATCAAAAAGTACTTAAATTTTTCTTTAAAAAGTTTCAAAACTTAATTTTAATAAAAGCAAAAAAAATAATATGCTTATCTAAAAATTATTTGAATCATTCAGAAGATTTAAAAAAATTTAAAAGTAAAACAGTTATAATTCCACCTTTAATTTTAACAAATTCAAAAAAAAAAAAATATAATTTAAAGAAGAAAAAAATCAATGTCATTTCTGTAGGACGACTAGTTGATTATAAAGGTCACGATACAGCTATCAGTGCATTTAGTTTATTACCTAAAAACTATTTTTTAACTATAATTGGATCTGGAAAATTGTATGAGTCACTTTCAATGAAAATTAAAAATTTAAATATTGAAAAAAGAGTTAAAATTCTTAATAAGGTAAATGACAAAAAAAAACACAGCTTTTTAAAAAGTTCTGATATTTTTTTAATATGTTCAAAGTCAAGAGCAGAATCATTTGGAATAGCTATTTTGGAAGCACTAAGTTATAGTTTACCAGTTGTTGTATCAAATGTGAAAGGTTCGGGTATGATGGATATGGTTTTGAATAATAAGAACGGTTTTTTATTTAATACTAATTCACATAAAGATTGTGCTAAAAAAATAGAAAAATTATCACTTCAAAAAAAAAAATTAATTAAATTTTCATTAAACTCAAATAAACTATTTAATAAAAATTTCTCTAAAAAAATTATCGAAAATAAATTGAAAAAAATATATTAAGGTTCAATATTTTTATACTTTTTATATAAAATAAAATAAAATATTGTGTACAATGCTGAAAATAAAATAATATTAAAAATTAAAATATATTTATTTTGATAAAAGTGAATTGAAATAAAACCGAAAACTAATATTAAAATATTAATAATTATTCCACTAATTATACTAGCTTTCTTATGACTCAATTTCTTGGAAATTTGTAAAAACTCTTTTAGTAAATGATGAAGATGCATTCGATCTGGACTTAAAGGATTTTTTTTTAAATAAATTTTTCTAAATATTGAAAAAAAAACTTCATACGCTGGATATATTAAAATACAGGCATAAACATATGGATGTGAATAATCCTCCATTGTAGATTGCTCAATTATAAGTATCCCAATTATTGATGCTAAATAATAAGATCCTGAATCACCAAGAAATATTTTTTCTT
>MDSZ01199107.1_pt1 | contig 19166 bp, 19 predicted proteins | sample 811201 | NCBI WGS metagenome assembly MDSZ01 (sample SAMN05326647, study PRJNA326480) | marine metagenome | isolation source: seawater | place: Indian Ocean: North | collected 2010 | reverse complement strand
TTAATGAAAGCAGTTGATTAAATGAAAATTTTATTAATAGATAATTATGACAGCTTTACCTATAATTTATATCATTACATTTCTAATTTTAAAAAAAATGTTGATGTTGTAAGGAATGATAAAATAGACGGTAAAACTATCTTAAGAAAAAAATATGATAGAATTGTAATCTCACCTGGCCCAGGAAACCCAAATCAAGCTGGGAATTGTCTTAAAATTGTAAAAGATGTTCATAAACGAATACCAATTCTAGGTGTGTGTTTAGGTCACCAAATTATAGGGCAAGCTTTTGGAGGAAAAATTATAAACGCAAAAAATTTGATGCATGGAAAAACTAGTAAAATTAGACATTTTAGAAGAGGCTTATTTAAAAATATCAAAAATAACTTTGAAGCTACTCGGTATCATAGTCTTATTGTGGATAGAAAAAAACTCTCAAAAAAACTCATAATTACAGCGGAGACAAAGGATAAAACGATTATGGGATTAATGCATAAAAATTACGATATTCATGGCTTTCAATTTCATCCTGAGAGTATTAGTACTAAAGAGGGTATAAAATTAATTAAAAATTTTATAAAAAATTAAAATGTCTAGTGTTTTTGAAAAATTAAAAAAAAATCAAAACCTTTCATTTGAAGAAAGCAAATATTTATTTGCAGAGCTAATGGAAGGAAAATATGACGAAAATAGAATTATTGAAATACTAGAGGCTTTTCTCAAAAAGGGGGAAACAAAAGATGAATTAGCCGGAGGAATTTATATACTTAGAGATAAAGCAACTAAAATTAATACTGATCAAAACACTATAGACACATGCGGTACAGGTGGTGATGGTCAAAATTCACTAAATATTTCTACAGCTTCTGCAATAGTTTTAGCAAGTATGGGTGTAAAAGTTGCTAAACATGGTAATAAGGCAGTCTCATCTAATTGTGGTTCAGCAGATGTTCTTGAAGCTTTGAAAATTAATATTAATTTAAAACCAAAAGAGGCTGAAGAAAGTATCAAAAAATTTAATTTTGCTTTCATGTTTGCTCCAAATTATCATTCTGCAATGAAATATGTTGGATCAGCTAGAAAAAAAATTGGAAAGAAAACAATTTTCAATTTGATTGGACCTTTGAGTAGTCCCGCTCAAGTGAAAAGACAAGTAGTAGGAGTTTTTGATAAAAAATGGATGAGACCATTTGCAGAAGCGCTGAAAGAAAATGGTGTAGTTCACGCTTATGTAGTGCATAGTAATGATGGTATGGATGAGATTTCACCTTTTGAAAAAACAAATATTGTGGAACTTAAGGATGGAATAATAAAAGAATTTCTAATTGACCCAGAAGAACTCAGCTTGAAATTCAATAATAAAGAAAATTTAAAAGGAAAAAATGCCGAATATAATTCTGAAAAGATTATTGAGATTTACAAAGGAAGAAAAAATGAATTTTCTCAATCTGTAGCTCTTAATGTTGCTGCTGGATTAATAGTTTCAGGAAAAGAAAGTGATTTTAAAATATCTTACAAAAAAGCAACAAACCATTTAAGTTCAGGCAAAGTATTTCAACATTTAATTAAAATTCAATCAAGATAATGACAAATATATTAGATAAGATATTAAAAGATAAAAAAAAATCCCTAGAAGTTATCAAAAAAAAAAATCCTATAGATCTTCTAGAAAAAAAAATAAAGAATAACAGTTTTTTTAATTTTAAGGAAGCAATTCAAACAAATAAAGGTGTTTCATTGATAACGGAAATTAAAAAAGCAAGCCCATCCGCAGGCATTCTTTTAGAAGATTTTGACCATTTAGATTTAGCAAAAATGTATAAAGATAATGGTGCTACGTGCCTCTCAGTATTGACAGAAGAAAAACATTTTTTAGGAAAATTAGAGTACATTCAAGATATTAAAAAAAATTTAAAAATACCTATTCTAGCAAAAGATTTTTTCATTGATCCTTATCAAGTGTCGTTAGCAAAAAGTTATGGATGCGATTGTGTATTAATAATATTAGCTGCTCTTAATGGAAAACAGGCTGATGAAATATACTCTGAAGCCTTAAATCATAATTTATCTGTAATTGTGGAAGTACATAATCGAAATGAGGCTGAGATAGCTTTAAAATACGAAAAAGCTTTAATAGGGATAAATAATAGAAATTTGAAAACATTGGATGTTTCAATAAATAATACGATTTCAATTTTTGAGGTTGTTAAATCACACAAAGGTCCGCTTCTATCTGAAAGTGGAATTAAAAATGAGAGAGACGCTCAATACATTTTCGAAAAAACAGGTATAAAAAATTTTTTAATTGGAGAATCACTTTTAAAATCGGGTCAACCGAGTGAATTAATGAAAAAATTAATTCAAATAACTCAATAAAATTAACGCTTATTTTAAGTTGTAATTTTAGAAGAACTTTTATAGAACATAGATGTACGAGGTTTGTTCTATGCTTACAAAAAAACAAAAAAACTTATTAATATTCATTAATAAAAAAATTAGATCTACGGGTATATCTCCATCATATGAGGAAATGAAAAATTCACTCAACCTTAAGTCGAAATCTGGAATTCACAGACTTATTAGTGCATTAGAGGAGAGAGGATTTGTCAAACGTCTAGCACACAAGGCAAGAGCATTAGAAGTGGTAAAACTTCCTGAAAACGCAAGTGCAAATGACATCTTTAATTCTTTTACTCCAAGCGTGATTAAAGGTGGTTTAGATAAATCAAAAACAAATTCATCTAAAGTATCTGTATTAGGAAGTATCGCAGCTGGAACACCTATTGAAGCAATACAACATGAAGTTGATAAAGTTTCCTTACCTGAGGATTTACAAAAAAATGGTGAGTATTTTGGCTTAAAAGTTAAAGGTGACTCGATGGTAGAAGCTGGTATAAATGACGGCGATACAGTAATAATTAAAAAAACTTCATCTGCAGATACAGGACAAATTGCAGTTGTCTTAATTGATGAGCAAGAGGCAACTTTAAAAAGAATAAGAAAAAAAGGTAATACTATTGCCTTAGAGGCAGCTAATAAAAATTACGATACAAAAATTTACGCTTCAAATAGGATAAAAATTCAAGGAAGATTAATTTCTTTATATAGAAACTTTCACTAAAATAGTCTAAAATTATTTAATGACTTTTAATTGTAGGTTTGCCCCATCTCCTACGGGGCCACTTCATATTGGTGGAGTGAGAACAGCTTTATTCAATTGGCTAATTGCTAAAAAAAATAAGGGTAATTTTTTCCTAAGAATAGAAGATACGGATAAAGAAAGATCAAAGATAGAGTTTAAAAAACAAATAATAGAGTCTTTAAAATGGCTAGGTGTAAATTATGACGGTGAAGAGTATATACAATCGAATTATATTTTAAAACATGTTTCTGCCGCAGAAGAATTAATAAAAAAAGGTTTTGCTTATGAATGTTATTGTACAGAGGCAGAAATCAACGAGCAAAAAGAAAAATGTAAGAAGAAAGGAATTCCTTACGTATATGATAGAAAATGGAGAGATGCTAAAGATCTCGATAAACCAAAAAATATAAAACCAGTAATTAGATTTAAAAGTAAAATTTCTGGCAGTACAATGATAAAAGATTTAGTACAAGGAGACAGAAATATCTCAAATTCAACTATTGAGGATTTTGTTATATTGAGAAAGGATAAGACCCCAACTTATCAATTGTCGGCAACTGTTGACGACCATGAAATGGGAATTACCCATGTCATAAGAGGTGATGACCATATGATAAACTCTTTTAAACAAAAACAAATTTATGAGGCATTGAATTGGGATGTGCCAAAATTTGCTCACATACCATTAATACATAGCGAAAAAGGTAAGAAACTTTCTAAAAGAGATAATGCCTCTACAATAAATGATTATATAAAAATTGGCATAATCCCAGAAGCTTTAAGAAATTATTTGTTACGATTAGGTTGGTCATACAAAGATAAAGAAATTTTTTCACTTAAAGAAAGTATAGATCTGTTTAGTTTTGAAGGCATTGGCAAGTCACCCTCTAAATTAGATATGTCTAGGATTTTATCAATAAATGAAACTTATATTAAGACTATTAATGAAAGAGATTTATTTGAAAAGCTTACAACCTTTGCCCAAAAATTTAAAACTAAAATTGAAGAGTCAAAAAAAAATAAAGTCATGAATTCTTTACATTTTTTAAAAAATAAAGCAAAAACCCTTGAAGATATTTATAATAACTCAAATTATATTCTCACTGATAATTTGAAAATTTTAAGTGATGATAAATCCTTAATTGATAAAAAGTCTAAAGAAATTATCATAAATTTTGTTGAGGAATATGAAGAGCTATCCTCATTAAATAGAGTTAACATCGAGACAATTATTAAAAGCCTTATTAATAAACACCAAACTAATTTTAAAGGTGTTGGTCAGCCGTTAAGAATTGCTCTTACCGGCACGAAATTTGGACCAGGAATTTATGACATAATTTTATCCCTGGATAAAACCACAGTCATAAATAGATTAAAGAAACTAGCTTGATGTTAAAACCATACTTATTTAGCCCTAGCGAATTTGCTTTTGGGTATTCAGGTTGTAAAAGATGTTACTACGATCTGAAAGTAAATAATATTAAAATAAATTTTGGATTTCCAACTATATTTTCTAAGATAGACTCTATTCAAAAAATAAATTATCACAACAAATCATCAAAATATTTAGACACTAATAAAATACCTGAGGGAATAATTAAAACTGACTATTCGTCTCTTCAAAAATCAAAAATTCTTTATGATCTCAAGGATAGAGCTTTTCAATTAAGGGGGAAAATTGATGCGTATATTGATCATAAAAGTTTTTTCTCAATAATAGATTTTAAAGTAACAAATATTAATGAAAAAAAATCATTAACTTATATGACGCAATTGAATAGTTATGCGATAATGTTTGAAAATCCAGATCAAGGTTATTTGAAGCTTCATCCTGTTAAACATTTAGGCATTTTTTGTTTTGAACCGAATGATTTGATATTTCAAAATAAGCCTTTACTCGAAATGTCTACAAAATATTATGAAATTAAAAGAGATGATGATACTTATTTTAAATTCATAACTGAAGTTATAGATTTTCTTGAAGGTGAAATTCCAATTATTGATAATAGATGTGGTATTTGTAATATCAAATTACAGTCGTTTCCGAAGTGATTCTGCAGCTAGATCAGTTGGTAGATTTTTTGTTCTAAAACTATCTAAAACCGTCTCTGTTTCATTAATTTGCTTTTCAATCATATTTTGATTTTCAATAAATTCTGAAACTGTTTTGAATATTTCTTGAGAATTACACCTAGACTGAAGAAGCTCTGGAATAATCATTTTATTTGCTGCAATATTTATTATATTTGCATATTTTATTTTAATAAGCATTTTAATAATAAAAAAATTAATTAAATTCATTTTATAAATTATAATTGATGGTATCTTTTGATTACATATTTCTAGAGATATTGTTCCGGATTTTGCAACTGCAAAAATAGATTTTCTTAAAATATAATCTTTAATTCTTTCATCACTGATCACATCAAAGTTATTAATTACACTTTTTTTTAAATGGCTTTCTACACTTGCTTTAAGTTTTTTTGTAGTATGAAATATATATAAGAAGTCATCATATTTTTTATTCATTAATTTAATAAAATCCACTAAAATTGGCATTAAAGTTTTTGTTTCTGTCTCTCTACTTCCAGGGAAGATTGATATTATAGCTTTATTTTTTTCTATCAGTTGATTTAAATCAATTTTAGCATTTTGTTTTGATTCAAGTAACGGATGACCAATAAATTCACAACTGACTTGCTCTTTTTCCCAGTATTTTTTTTCAAATTTAAAAAGTAATAATAAATGATCGATAAATTTTTTAATTTTTTTCACTCTACCTTCTCTCCACACCCAAACCTGAGGAGCAACAAAGTGTATAGTTTTTACTTTTGATAATTTTTCTTTTACTTTTTTGGCTACCCTTAATGTAAAATCAGGGCTATCAACTGAAAATAAAATATCTGGATTAAATTCTACTATTCGGTTAGAAGTTTCAGAAATTTTTTTTTTTATCTTAAAGATATTGAGCACGACATTTGTAAATCCAAGATAAGTGACTTCACTTAAATCAAATATCGACTTAATACCCAGAGATTTCAAATTTTCACCACCTAATGCCAGCATTTCAATATCTGGTTTTTTTTCTTTTAGCTTTGAAATTACCTTAGCTGCTAACTTATCTCCTGAAGGTTCCCCGGTAAGTATAAAAATTTTTTTCATTTAAATTACAGTTAGAAACATTTTATTCTTATTCAGTAAAATTATACTTTTCTTAACGTCCAAAAAAATGTTCCTTTTTGATTTTAATACGATACCTTTTAAACCTAATGATATACAGCTTTTTACTGTTTTGAGCCCTATAGTTGGTATATCTGTTCGCATATCTTGATTTGGTTTTGGTAGTTTAATAAGTATACCATTTCTCTCTCCTATAACTGATTTCTTAATTTTTTTTGTTACTTTTTTAAGCATATAATCTGTTCCCTTGTAATTTTCAGAAGCTATTACTTCGCCATTTATTATTACTGCTGCTTGAGTAATGCCTTTAAGACTTAAATTATTTATTACATTTTTTCCAATAATGATATCTTTGTGATGGACTTTTTTAGGTTTAGTTTTAGTTTTTATTCCTTTAGATAAAACTAATTCAGGATTAAAGTGTGATTGTGTAATAATTCTAAATCCCTCTTTTTCAAACAGTTTAATTATATAATTTATTATATAGGCGTCTCCCTTTTGGGTCGCTTTTAAAATTTGAGGTAAATTCATTATAGCTTTTAAATCAAATTTAACTTTTGCAAAGTCTGGTCTTTCAACACGGCCAGCGAAAATTATTTTACGGCATTTATTTTCTTTCAAAACACTTATACATTTACCAAGCTGGCCAATAGATAATCTAATAGAATTAGACTCATTTTTGAATAAATTGTTTTTTGAAATATCTATAATTATGAATTTTTTTTTTAGAGACTTTAATTTTTTAACAATAACTTTTCCAATGTGTGTATCGCCTAAAACAAGTCCTATCATGATTTAGAAATAGGTGTACATATTGGTCTTTTTTTATCTTTACTAATAAAATTTGTTACCTCCTTTATCAACTCATTTCCATCGAATTCTCCATTAATCGATGATAAATTATCATGTAAATTTTTTGATGAAAATATTTTTTTGTAAGCTTGGTCTAATTGTAAAATTTTTTTATTATCATATTTTTTACGTCTTAAACCAATTAGATTGATACCTTGTAAATAGTTTCTATTACCGAAAGACAGACCGAAAGGTATTACATCCTTCAATACTCCGGTCATTCCTCCTATCATAGCTAGCCTTCCTATTCTTGTAAATTGTTGAACGGCTGAGTTACCTCCAATAATTACCGAGTCTTCGATTTTTACATGTCCTCCTAAAGGAACATTATTAGCAATGATCACATTGTTTCCAACTATACAATCATGTGCTACGTGCGAAGAAATCATAAATAAACAATTATTTCCTATTTTCGTCTGGCCGCCTCCACCTTCTGTACCAGGATTTATTGTTACATACTCTCTAATAATGTTGTTTTCTCCTATTACTAAAGAACTAAATTCCCCTTTATACTTCAAGTCCTGAGGACATGTACCAATACTTGCAAAAGGGAAAATTTTTGTAAAACATCCTACTTTTGTATTTCCCTCGATATGTACATTTGAAATTAGCTCTACTCCTTCATTTAACTCGACATTATCACCAACAATACAATAAGGACCAATTTTAACATTTTTATGAATTTTAGCTTTTGTGCTTATAATACTAGATGAATGTATCATTGCTTATTCCGATCTACAATGGTTGCAGACCATTCGGCATCTGCCATTTTTTTTTCGTTAACTTTGGCTATTCCTTTATATTTCCAAACCCTTCCATGAGATCTTATTGCTTCTATTTCCAAATTAAGTTCACAATCAGGTATCACTGGACTTCTAAATCTTGCTTTTTCCACACTCATTAAATAAACAAGTTTATTCTCATATTCTTTACGATCTATACCTAGAGCTGTTAAAGCTGCGGCTGCTTGACCAAATGCTTCAACTATTAAAACTCCTGGCATCACAGGTTGGCCAGGAAAATGTCCTTGAACGAAGAAACTATTTTTTCTTACTTTTACAACTGCTGTTGCAGATTTGAGGTGTACAATATTTATTAATTTATCAATCAATAACATTGGCTCTCTATGTGGTAAGAGACTCTCAATTTTTTTTCTGTCTATTTCTTTTTCACTCATTTTTAGATCTTTTTATAAATTCTTTAAAGGAAACTGCTGGATAACCCATAACTATTTGATTTGCGTCAACATCCTTGATTACTCCACTTCCTCCTCCAATTTTTACATTATCACCAATCGTTAGATGGCCTGAAACACCTGCTTGACCACCAATTGAAACATTATTTCCAATCGTTGTGCTTCCAGCAAATCCAACTTGCCCTGCAATCATACAGTTTTTGCCTATTTTGACATTGTGTGCAACATGTACTTGGTTATCTAAGTAACTATTTTCACCTATGACTGTATCATCCACTGAACCTCTGTCGATTGTACAATTATTAGCTATTTCAACATTATCTCCAATCAATACCATTCCTATGTGAGGAAATTTCAAATTTTTTTTTTTATTAGGAATAAATCCAAATCCTTTAGATCCAATTTTACATCCACTTTGAATTACAACGTTATTTCCAATTATGCTATTCTTTATATGTACGTTAGGGCCAATAACCACATTTTCACCTATTACAACATTATGTTCTATTATTGAATTTTGTCCTAAGATTGAATTTTTGCCAATTTTAACTTTTTCTCCAATTAAAACGTTTTTGGAAATTTTAATATCATTATTAATCTTCTTTATTTCAGTTAAGGTTTCATCTGGATAGTCAATATTAGCATCAGGATAAAATTTTAATATTATTTCCGCAAGATCATACAGTACGCTTTTTGATATTATTTTTATACATTCGGTAGGTAAATGTTTTTGCAATTTTTCGTTTGTTATACATGCTCCCGCATTTGTATTTTTGGCAAGATTTTTATATTTTGTAGAGTCATAAAATGTAAGATGATTTTTTTGAGCTTTGTTTAATGGTTTAATGTCAAAAATCTCGATACTCTCTGATGTTAATTTTGAGATATTATTTAGTTTAAAGGGCCCTTTTTTTTTAAAAAAAGTATTTGTAGACATGTCTTATTTTAAGTTAATTGACTTAATTTCCTTGTTTAACAATGAAATTATATCATTAGTAATTTCAAAAGTTTCTAAACCTAATAAAACGTTTTTTTTATCAAGTATGACAGTTATTTTCTTTTCCTGCATATATTTTTTCATAATTGGATTGAGAGCTTTAAGTAATTTTTCTCTTCCTAATTTACGTAGTTGAGCAACTTTGTTAATTGACTCTCGTTGGTCAGTTTGAAGTTTGTTTACTTTTGATCTTAATAAATTAATTTCTTTTTTATACTCCTCAGCACTAATTGAATTTTTTTTAGATATCAATTTTTTTTCTGACTCTCTTAATTCGTCACTTATCTTTTTAAATTTTGCGTTATCATTTTGAAGTTTTTTTTTTAAGAAATCTTGCGCCTCTTTTCCAGCTGTGCTTTGGTTCAAAACTTTAGTAAAGTCCATAAAGTAAATACCTTGTGCTTGAACCGAAGTTATCGAAAGAGTAAAAACTAAAGTATAAATTTTTATCAATTTTTTCATATTTTAAAAAGTAGTACCCAATGAAAAATTAAATGACTCCGTACTATCGGTACTTGCCTTTGATAAATCTTGAGAAAAAGTAAAACTTAAAGGACCAATTGGTGAAAGGTATGATGCAGCTAAACCAAATGACGATCTTAATTTATTACTTTCATCAATTGAACTATCATAATCCACGCCCCAAACATTACCTGCATCTAGAAATAATGCTATATCAGTATTAGATGCTTGCGGTAAAAAATTAGGAAGTGCAGCTTCTATATTTAGTGCAACAGCTCTGTTTCCTCCTATGTGATCATTCCCATCTTTTGGCCCTATCTTATTTCTCGCAAATCCTCTCATTTTAGATGAAGGTAAAGTTACTCTTTTACTTAATCTTACGTCCTCGTTTATTCCATCAACAAACGTTGAAAAAAATTTAACCGCACCAATTATGTTTGGTGTAATTTCAGTATAATTTGAGAATGAAAGAGTGTTTTGAAGATATGCGGCATCTGAAAAAAGTGGAATTCCTTGTCCAAAAAAAGCTGAGTAACCACTCGTAGGTTGAAAAGCTCTGTCTCTTTTATCTGATTGTAAGCCGTAATTAAACATTAGATCAGTGTAACTTCCGGCTTGTTTTTTTAATGAAGCGGATGCGTTATCCATAACTCTTAAATCGTCATGTGATAAATTTAAAGATGGAGACAGGTATATATCTTTATATTGCTCAAATCGTGTTCTTATTCCTGCACTATATATTGAGTTTTCGTATCCTGAGTCTGGTTTATCAGTTTTTTCGCTTGAAATATTAAATCCTAATAGATTATTTGAAAAATTATAATTCGGATTAGCATAATCTATTCCGCCTCTAAAACTCTCTTCATCTACTTGAATTGAGGTACTAAGCTTTACTCCTCTACCTAACCAATTATTCTCAGAAATATTAAATCCGAAAAGACCTCCCGTTGTGCCAACGCCTGCGCCTGCAGAAATTTCACCAGTAGGTTTTTCCTCTACAGATATTTTAACTTTTTTTAATGAAGACGAGGAACCTTCTGAGACTTTAGAATTAACTTTTGCAAAAATATTTCTAGCTTTTAATCTTGATATAGATTTACTTAATTTAAGATTATTCATTGGGTCTCCTTCATCAACTAATAGATCACCTCGTATAACACCCTCTTCTGTAATTGTATTACCAACAATATCGATTCTTTCAATAAGTTCTTTCGATCCCTCGAAAATATTAATTTTAATTGAAATTTTATCATCCTCAATCGTCTCGCTAACAGAATGTTCAATAAATTGTAGATCTTGATCAGCAATAAGAGCATCAAGTGAAGTTAATAATTTTTTTATTTTAAAAGGAGAATAATATTGTCCAATTAATTCTTCATATTCTCCTCTCATCGCAAGAAAAATTTCTTTATTTAGAACAGGGTCTACTTTAGTTTCTATCTTATTGATTATGTATCTTTGGCCTGCATTAATCGTGTAAGTAATCTCGATACTGTTATTAACTTTATCTATTTCAGCATTTTCTGATAGTATTTGAACATCATAGTACCCGGACGACTTGTAATAATTTGTAAGCAATCTTTTATCTAGATTAATATTTTCGAAATTTAAATATACGTTTTTAGTTAAAACCTTCCAAAATTTTGCTTCTTCTGAAACTATTATGTCTCTTAATCTTCTATCTTTAAATTTTTTTTCACCAATAAAGTTTATTTTTGAAATTTTTGTTCTATCACCTTTACTTATTGAAAAAATAAGGTTTAATCTTCTATCATCAATTGAGACAACGTCAGCTTCTATATCAGTAAAATTAAAACCTAATGTTGAATATATTTCTTTGATAGTATTAATATCATTATTCACTCTATTTTTTATAAAAGAAGCATTAGGTCTTGAATAAATATTTTCCTTAATAAAATCTTTTATCTTATTGGCTTTTTCACCTTCTATAACTAAATCATTAATAATTTTATATTCGGCAACTTTTATTTTTAATATATTATTTTCAATAATTGCTTGAATATCCTCAAAAAAATCTGTGTCGTATAATTTTTTTATAATTAAATTTAAATCATTTTGATCTAAATCGTTTTTTTGGTTTAAATCAATTTCTCCATAAACCTTTATAGTAGAATCACTTACTCTATCGTTTCCAGTAATTTCAATTTTCTCAATTATTTCAGCATGTGAGAAATTGAAAAAAAAGAATAATGTAAATATATAAAAAAAATTTTTAAACATATTATTTATCTACTGTAATCATATAAGCTTTAATTCTACTCCAATTATCTATTTTATATATTTTATTAAGATTATTGGGGTCTTGTATAGCATATTTTTTAAATTCTCTGTGTTTTAAAATTTTGAATATACCCTCAATAATATCAATAAATTTAATATTTTTTTTAAGGAATTGATCAACAAATATTTCATTAGCACCATTAACAATAATAGCTGCTGAAGGATACTTATCTAAAATTTCAATTAATTTAATGACAGGAAATTTTTTTTTATCAATTTTAAAAAATTCAATTTTGCTATCTTGAATAGGATTTTTCACGATATCTATAAATTTTACTATTTGATTATCTGACTCGAATATTGCATTCGAAATAGGAATAATCATATTTGGCTCATGGTAAAGTATTTTTGTAATACCATTATTAAACTCCACAATAGCGTGGGCTAGCGACTGCGGGTGAATGATTATTCTTAACTTTTTCGGAGATAAAGAAAACAAGTGTCTTGCTTCACAATATTCAAATACTTTATTCATCATTGTTGCAGAGTCTACAGAAATTTTTTTACCCATATTCCATTTTGGATGTTTGATTGCCTCTGATAGTTTTGCATTTTTAATTTGGTTTGGTTTCCAATTTAAAAAAGGTCCCCCTGAAGCTGTAATATAAATTTTTTTTATATTTTCAATTTTCTCATTTTCAATTAGTTTCATAATAGAAAAATGTTCTGAGTCTATAGGGATGATTGAAGTTTTAAATTTACCGGCTTCTTTTTTTATCAATTTCCAAGCACAAATTATTGACTCTTTATTTGCTAACAATATTCTTTTTGTTTTTTTAATGAATTTTAATGTTGGACTAAGACTAACTAATCCAGGTATCGCAATGATAGTAATATCTAAATATTTTTTCTTAATTGATATATTTTCATAATTATTTTGTATAATTGTTTTATGATTTTTAAATTTTTTTTTTATTTTTAAATAAGTTTTTTCGTCACTAATAATGTAATATTTAGGTTTATATTTATGAATTTGTTTACTTATTTCTATCGAGTTAGTACTAGCTGCTAAGAGTTCAATTTTGAATTGTTTTTTTTTAAGGTTAATTATCTTAAGTGTTGTTAATCCAATTGACCCTGTAGAACCTAGTATGGCAATTTTTTTCATTGGCTAATTATAATAATAAATATTATTCCCGAAGGTATACCAAGTATTATACCATCTATACGATCTAGTATACCACCGTGACCTGGTAATATTTTTCCAGTATCTTTAGTTTTAGATTTTCTTTTTAAATAAGAGAAAAATATATCTCCTATCTGAGTAACAAAAGAAACAATAAAAATTATCATTAAATTATTTAATGTATCATTAAAAATAAAACTATCTTTAACAAATAAATAGAATAATAATAAAGGTAAAATAAACGAACCTAAACTTCCAAATATAGTTTTATTTGGACTAATTTTAGTTAACTTAGGTCCTTTAAATAATTTTCCAAATATATAACCACCTATATCGGAAAATATTGAAATTAAGATAATATAAAAAAGAACAAGTTTAGAAAAAATATTTGTTGTTAGAATTACAAATAATGTTCCTAAAACGAAAATATAAACCGTAAAAATAATGTTTAAAAAGAATTGAATAATCTTTCTGTAAAAAAAGATTTTTTTAATTAAAAGAGTAAATTCTATTATTGCATAATTTAAGGTAATTATTAATAAAAAAATTAAAATAAAGTTAAATTGGTATGCCAAAAAAAGTAATAATAATAAAAAAATTGATGTAAAAGCTCTTTTTTTAAATTCTAAACTAAATTTCATATTTTACCAAAGTTTCTTTTTGTATTTTTAAAGTTTTTAATGATTTTTTTTAAATCTACTTCATTAAAATCTGGCCATAATTTTTTTATAAAATAAATTTCCGCATAAGCTAGTTGCCAAAGCATAAAATTACTTAATCTATTTTTACCACCTGTCCTTACAAGTATGTCCGGCATAGGTAGATCTTTTGTATATAAATTTTTTTCTATATTTTTTTCTGTTAATTTTTGTTTCTTTGACAACATCTTACTGATTGCATTCTTAATTTCATCTTTAGATCCATAGTTTATTGCTAAATTAATTATGATATTATTATTATTTTTTGTAATAATTCCCACTTTATTTAGAGTTTTTACTAAATCTCTTGGTAATTTTTTTAAATTACCAATTATGTTGATCTTTATCTTATTTCTGATTACAGATTTAATTTCCTTATTAAAGTATGAATTTATTAAGCTAAATAAAAACTTTATTTCACTTTTCGGTCTTTTCCAATTTTCTGTTGAAAAAACAAAAAAACTTAAAATTGGAATCTTATTTTTAATTGAAAATTTAACTATTTTTTTTACTGTCTTAACCCCATTTATATGACCAAAATTTCTTCCTTTACCCTTTGATTTTCCCCACCTTCCATTACCATCCATAATAAAGGCAATGTGGTTAAGCTTGTTCATATTTGAAGTATTTCTTTTTCTTTTTCTTTTGAAATTTTATCTATAATTAAGACATTGTCATCTGTAAGCTTTTGTATGTTTTTTTCAGATAATTTACTCATATCTTCTGAAATTTTTTTTTTTCTTTTAAATTTTTTTTTAATAGTTCGTTTGCTTCTCTTCTAATATTTCTTATACTTACTTTATTCTTTTCTGCTAAACCATTTAAAATTTTAATTAACTCTTTTCTTCTTTCTTCAGTCAAATCAGGTATTCTTATTCTGATTATTTGGCCATCAATTTGTGGGTTTACTCCAAGATCAGACTTTTGAATTGAGGTATCAACTAAATTTACATTTGATTTATCCCAAACTTGTATAGAAATAAGTCTAGCCTCTGGAACACTTACAGTAGCTAATTGATTAATAGGCATTTGTTGACCATAAACATCTACTTTTATTGTATCAAGCATATTAGAATTAGCTCTTCCAGTTCTTATTGTTGAGATCTCTTTTTTAAATGATGAAATAGTTTTTTCCATTTTTAATGAAAAAATTTGTTCTTTAAATTCAGAGCTCATTTAATTATATACCCTCACCAACTTTGAATCTAATAAAATCAACCACTTTTAAGTTATTATTAATCGATTTTAAAACTTCTTTTACTTTTTTGTCAGGATCCATGATCCATAATTGATCCATCAAAGTATTTTCTGAAATAAATTTATTAATTTTCCCTTGCGAAATTTTATCAATTATTTCTTTATTTTTTCCAGAGTTTACTAGTTCTGCTTTGATAATATCTAATTCCTTATTAATAACATCTTGTTTAATATCTTCTTTGGTGATTGCAATTGGACTAGAGGCAGCTACATGCATCGCTATTTTTTTTCCAATATTTTCTTCTTCACTATTTTCTGCTTGATTTAATTGAATAGCTGCAATTATTTTTCCGATTCCATCATCAAGAGCAGAATGAACATAAAAAAATACTTTTCCTTTATTTTTGTCAAAAAAATAAGACCTTCTTATAGTAATTTTTTCACCTATTTTTGAAATTAAACTTATGAGATTATTATCCACATCAATATTATTTTTCATTTGTGTTTTTTTTAATTTGTTTAAATCGCCATTAACTTTAAGATTAATTTCTGACAATTCTTTACAAAAATCTATAAAATTTTTATTCTTGGCTACAAAATCTGTCTCACTATTAATTTCTATAAGAGTTAAGGCACTGGAAGATTCTCTAACTAGCACCAAACCCTCGGAAGCTGTTCTGCTCATTTTTTTTGTTGCTTTTGCTATCCCTTTTTTTCTTAAAAATTCAACAGATTTTTCAATATCGCCGGAACTTTCCTCTAACGCATTTTTGCAGTCCTTAAAACCCACGCCGGTTATTTCTCTCAGCTTTTTTATATTTTCTAAAATGTTTTTATTAGACATTATTTGAATCAAAAAGATTATTTTTTCTTTTTATCTTTATCTATTTTTTTATCTTTAACTTCTTTTTTTTCAGGTTTAATCTCAATATATTTTTCTGCATCTTTAATAGTTTCCTTAATTAATTCGCAATATAAGTTAATGGATCGCCTAGCATCGTCATTTCCAGGTATTGGAAAATCAATACCTGTGGGATCAGAATTTGTATCTAGTATTGCGATTATGGGTATACCAAGTTTTTTTGCTTCATTTACTGCTAAAGATTCAATATTTGTATCTATTATAAAAATTAAATTAGGAATTTTTTTCATTTCAGCGATACCTCCTAAAGATCTTTGTAATTTATCTCTTTCTTTGCCAAATTTTAAAATTTCCTTTTTTGTGAAGCCTGTATTCTCTTTTGATAATCTTTCGTCTAAGTTTTTCATTCTTTTAATTGAATTTTGTATAGTATTCCAATTAGTCAACATTCCACCAAGCCATCTAAAATTTACATAAAATTGTCCTGTATCTTTTGCTAAACTACTAACTTGCTCTGATGCTTGTTTTTTTGTTGAAACAATTAAAACTTTACCCCCGCTAGCAATACACTTGTGAACTTCGCTTAAAGCTGATTTGATAAAGTTTACTGTTTGAGTGAGATCAATAATGTGAATTGAATTTTTTTCCCCAAAAATAAATTTTTTCATTTTTGGATTCCATCTCAATGTTTTATGGCCAAGGTGAACACCTGCCTCTAATAGTTGTTTAATGTTTACTTCTGGTACGTTCATATTTTCCGGTTAATCCACCACAGTCATTCCAACTTGGACCGGAGGGTACTACCCCAAAACTGTGTGCGAAATTAAACGATTGATATATTTAAATTAGTAATAAATCAAGTCTCTAAAAAGTAATTTTTTTAACGTATTTCTTGTTTTTTAGATCATTAAAAATATTTAAATCAAATTTTCTTAATTCCTCTAGTTTAAAAACAATTTTTTTATTGTTTTCCGGAACTATCAAACGAATTTTTGTTTTTCCGCCTAATTTCAGACTTTCTTTTAATTCCAAAATATCAAAATCTTTATTTAATTCAATCGACACATTATCATAGGTTTTGTTAACCATTTCATTTAATGATAAAATTTTTTTAACATTAATTCGATTTTGGTTTGTATCTCCTTTAATAATATCTTTTTGTAATGTTAAAATGAAAGATTCTGACTCTTTGAGCTTATCCCTATTCTTAATCAAATTTTCTGAAAATATAAAAAGTTCAAATTCTCCAATGTTATCGCTAAATTTAGCAATGGCGAAAGGTGTGCCTTTTGCACTTTTTTTTTCTTGGATAGACATTATTGTCCCTGCTACTAAGCCTTCTCTTGAGTCATTTTTGAGAAATGTACTATAGGGAATAATTTTAAGTTTTGAGAATATTGAGCTATAATCATTTAATGGATGGTCGGAAATATAGAAACCTAAGGACTTAAACTCTTCTAATAAATATTCTTTTCTACTCCACTCGTTTGAATTTTTATTCAAAAAACTATAATGATTTTCATTTTCATTGATATCAAACAAGTTGGACTGTCTGTTAATTTTATCCTCATAATTTTTTTTAATCATTAAGATTATGTCTGGAACCAATTCAAAAAGTTTTTTTCTATTTGTATCAAACTCATCAAATGTGCCGGATTTGATTAATCCTTCTAACTGTAGTTTATTGATATCTTTTGGATCAACACGTTTGATGAAATCGCTTAAGGATTTAAATTTACCTTTTTTTTCTCTTTCTTTGATAACATTTGAGATGGCTAAAAAACCAACATTTTTTATAGCTCCTAAACCATAAAATATCTTATTTTTTTCGGCCTTGAATTCTGCGTGACATCGATTAATGCTGGGTCTAATAACTGTAACTTTTAATCTTTTAAGCTCTTCAACGAACTCTCTTAACTTACTTGTGTTCGTAAGTTCTGTTGACATTGTTGCAGCAATAAATTCCTCTTTGTGATAAGTTTTTAAAAATGCTGTTTGATAGGCTATCATAGCATAAGCAGCAGCGTGACTTTTATTAAAGCCATATTCTGCAAAAGGTTCAATTTTTTTAAAAATATAATCAGCTAACTCTTTTTTAATTCCATTTTTTACCGATCCAGTTATAAATCTTTCTCGTTGCTTTTCTAATTCAGCTCTTTTTTTTTTACCCATTGCTCTACGAAGAATATCTGCCTCACCAGCTGAAAATCCTGCTAACACTTGAGCAATTTGCATTACTTGTTCCTGATAAATTATTATTCCATAAGTAGGTTTTAAAATTTTTTCAAGCAAGGGATGTATATAATCAGGTTTTTTTAATCCATTTTTACAATCATTATAAATTGGAATGTTGCTCATCGGTCCTGGGCGGTATAATGCAACTAATGCAATTATATCATCAAATTTGTTTGGTTTCATTTGTTTTATCGACTCTCTCATCCCAGTGCTCTCTAATTGAAATAAGCCTGTAGTTTCACCAGACGATAAAAGTTCAAAAACCTTTGGATCGTTCAGTTCGATTTTGGAAATATCGGTATAAATTTTTTTTTCTGAAAGTAATTTGATAGTCTTATCAATTATTGACAACGTTTTAAGTCCAAGTAAGTCAAATTTTACAAGTCCAGCATTCTCTGATGAATACATATCAAACTGTGTCGAAGGCAAAGATAAATTTGAATTTTTATCAATATATAAAGGAATCTGCTCTGATAATTGTTCTCCGGCAATAACAACTCCAGCGGCGTGCGTAGCCATGTTTCGATTTAAACCTTCAATCTTTAGTGAAAGCTGAATTAATTTTTCTACCCTTTTATTTAATTTTATTTCTTCTTTAAATCTTGGTTCCCTATTAATTGACTCTTGTAAGGTTAAGGGTCTTGATGGATCAAACGGTATCATTTTACATATTCTATCTACATGACCATAGCTGAGTCCTAAAACACGACCAACATCTCTCAAAGCCATTCTTGCTTTAAATTTTCCAAAGGTGATAATATGCGCAACACCATCCTGATATTTTGATTTAAGATATTCGAAAACCTGATCTCTTTTCTCCTCGCAAAAATCAATATCAAAATCTGGCATTGAAATTCTATCTGGATTCAAAAACCTTTCGAAAATTAAATCATACTTTATAGGGTCTAGATCAGTTATA
>MDSZ01045402.1_pt1 | contig 19166 bp, 18 predicted proteins | sample 811201 | NCBI WGS metagenome assembly MDSZ01 (sample SAMN05326647, study PRJNA326480) | marine metagenome | isolation source: seawater | place: Indian Ocean: North | collected 2010 | reverse complement strand
GTATCCAAGGCGCTGATGTTTGTGGTGAAATTGTGGGAGTAGGCGATGATATCAGTGCTTCAAGGATTGGCCAAAGGGTAATTACCGACGGTTGGTTGAGAGATCCAATCGATCCGTTTAATAAAAATAAAACTGGTTATTTTGGCTCTGAGTGTGATGGGGGCTTTGCCGATTACACAGTAATTCCATCTAGCAACGCCCTTTCAATAAATTCCAATTTGACAGACGCCGAATTGGCTACTTTTTCTTGCTCGTATTCCACAGCAGAAGGTATGCTTAACAGGGCAAATGTAACAAAAATTGATACCGTACTTGTACCTGGAGCATCAGGAGGAGTTGGTGGTGCACTTATACAACTCTCAAAGAGACGAAAGGCAAGAGTTATAGCTCTTGCATCCGAGGCAAAGTACGAGGATGTGATTTCTCTAGGTGCAGATAAAGTTTTGCCCCGTTCCCCAAAAAATATTAAGAGAGCCTTAGGTAATGAAAGAATAAGTGTAGTTGCCGATGTTGTCGGCGGCGACTTATGGCAAGAATGGATCGATATTTTAGATCGTGGAGGCCGTTACGTATGCTCTGGTGCTATAGGAGGTCCAATAGTTGGATTTGACTTGCGCACTTTATATCTAAGGGATTTAACATTTTATGGATCTACTGTGTTAGAACCTAAAGTGACTATTGACCTAGTTAGATATATTGAGGCTGGTGAAGTTAAGCCATGCCTTGCTGCAAAGTTTAAGTTAAATGAATTGAGAGAAGCGCAAGAAGCTTTTATAGCAAAAGAGCATACTGGAAATATAGTAGTCACAACATAAGTAAAATACCCAAAAGGATAAGAAATGAAAATAACTTCAATTACAGTTTATCAGGCTGATCTTCCTCTAGAATTTCCCTATTGGCTTTCAGCTGGTCGCCTAAAATTTGAAGTTCTTGATGCAACTTTTGTAAAGATTGAAACTAATAATGGTTTAATAGGTTGGGGCGAAGGCACACCCTGGGGGCATACATATGTGCCTGCTCACGGTCCTGGAATTCGAGCAGGTATCAAGACCATGTCATCTTTTATAATTGGATTGGATCCAAGAAAGATTTTAGATATTGAGCGTGCAATGGATTTGGCATTGCCAGGACATCTTTATGCAAAATCTCCAATTGACATGGCATGTTGGGATATTGCTGGTCAGTCTGCCGGGTTACCAATTGCAGATATTATGGGTGGAGGATCTAGAAAACCTCGCCCTATAGCTTCATCTGTTGGCACAAAGACCTTAAAAGAAACTAGAGAAGTTATAGAACGTTATAGAAAGCGTGGGTACATTGCCCATTCAGTGAAAATCGGGGGTGATGTTGAACGAGATATTGAGAGAATACGTGACGTAGAAAATTTTCGAAAACCCAATGAAATTATTCTTTATGATGTTAATCGTGGCTGGAGTAGACAACAAGCACTGAGAGTAATGAGTGCAACAGAAGACCTAAATGTTATGTTTGAGCAACCTTGTGAAACACTTGATGACATTGAAGCTATAAAAGAAAAGCATTCGTCACCGGTTAGCGTGGATGAGAGTCTAGTGACCCTTCAAGATGCAACCAGAGTTGCACGTGAAGGATTAGCAGAGATCTTCGGCATAAAATTAAATCGAGTTGGTGGGCTAACTAAAGCAGCGAGGATTAGGGATATAGCTTTAGCCCATGGCATTGATATTTTTGTAATGGCTACAGGAGGGACTGTTTTAGCAGACACTGAAGCGCTTCATTTAGCAGCTACTATTCCTGACAAAATGTGTCATTCTGTATGGTCTTGTCAGGACATGATAACTGTAGATATAGCTCCAGGACGAGGTTCTCGCGCTTCAAACGGGTATTTGCACTTATCAAACAAACCTGGCCTAGGTGTTTACCCAGATGAAAGTTTACTCGGCACAGAGGTAGCAGTTTACAAAGCTTAAAAAATTTAAATAAATTATTTTTATCCAGTTGATTTTAATTTTTTGATAATTGGTATATCTGATTCCAACCAGTCTAGTGTTAATAAATCATCGATTCCAAGCCATTTGAAGTCTATATGTTCAGATAATATTATTTGGCTATTTTTGCATGAGCACTTGTATGCACTTATAGTTAAATGAAAATCAGGATATTGATGTTTAATTTTCGTATAAAACTTTATTTCTTGAATATCTATTGATAACTCTTCAAAAATTTCTCTTTTTAATGCTTCTTCATTACTCTCACCAACTTCAATTTTGCCACCAGGAAACTCAAACTTCCTAGAAATATATTCATATTTATTGTCTCCTCTTTGCATACAAAGAACTTTATTGTTTTTCATGATTATTGCAGCAACAACGTGAATATTTTTCATATATTTTTTATCTATCTTATTATTTTCTAGTTATTTTTAATTGACAACAACCTATTTCACCAGGTTCCCAAGTTTTAATTTCTAAATTAAAACCAGCCTCGTGCATTGTTCCAGAGTCAAGAGCAGAAGCACAATACAATAAATTTGATAAATCTTCTTTGCTTAAATTAAGTTTTTCCCATGTTTTTTTTAGTGGGCAAGACATGAATTTAATCTCTAGACATTCACTATTACATGTAATCTTTTTAGGAGAAAACATTTTCCCTCCATCAGGTGCAAAAGCAAATGTTTCGTATAACCCTTTAAAATCATTTGGAGAAAATTTTTTAAGAGACTTACCGTATTCGCGACCGTGATTATATAAAGCTTTTCTAAGTATATTAATTGTTTCTATAACACCAAGTTTTAATTTTAATTCTTTATAAATAGAAAAATAGATTAAGGCTCTCTCTTTATTAGCGTCTTCAACTGGAGAAAGTTGTTCAATTTGTTTCATATTTTTTGCCTAAAAATTTAAATACTTTATAGTATAAAATTATATATTAATAATAAATTGAAATTTTCTTATGATAAAAATTTCTCAGATTTATAATACTGGAATCAATTTAATGAAAAAGGCTGCAATTGAGATTCCAGAGGACTATTTGAAAGGTTTAAAAAAAGCCGCTAAAGAAGAAGAAGGGGACCTTTCAAGTTTTGTCCTTGAAGCGATGTTAGAAAACTATGAGGCTGCTAAAGAAGATAAGAGGGCAATGTGTGGCGATACTGGTTGCCCAAGATGGTATGTAAAAATTGGCAATGAAGCTGATATAGAAGGGGGTCCAGTTTCTCTCGAAACTGCACTTAGAAAGGCAACAGCCGATGCTACAGCAATAATTCCACTTCGTCCTAATAGAGTTCATCCTTTGTGGAGAACTGACTACGATAATAATATTGGAATTGGTGCCCCTGAAATAGAATATGCTTTTGAGCCAGGTGGTGATTGGGTTGACCTAATAACTGTTCATAAAGGCGGTTTGTTTGGAACAGATTACAGAATGCTTTTCCCTAGTGATGGACTTCAAGGGATAAAAAAATTCTTTTTGGATACAATTGTTGCATTTGGGAAAAGAGGTCTTGCTTGTCAACCTGCAATTATTGGTATTGGCATTGGAGGATCAAAAGACACTTGTATGGTTCTTGGGAAAAGGGCAGCTTGTTTAAGAATAGTTGGTGATAAAAATCCAGATCCTAAAATTTCTAAACTTGAAACCGAATTAATAGAATTAGGTAATAGTATTGGCATGGGAGCTATGGGTTTTGTTGGAAAGTCAATGGTTATTGATTGCAATATTGAGGTTGGGTTTTGTCATACAGGGGGCATGCAAATGAGTGTACATGCTTTCTGCCTTTCATCAAGAAGGGCGGTTGCAAGAATTTATGGAGATGGAAAAATTGTTTATAGAAATAATCCTAAATGGTTTACTGATTACCAACGCAGGGAGACAGTTGAATGGGCAGTATAAAGGGTTCAAAAAAAATTCGATTAAAGACAAATCCCACTAAAAAAGAATTAAAACATGTTCAAATTGGGGATATAATTTTTTTAGACGGTGTTATTTATACTGCTAGAGAGGGCGTTTATAAAAAGGTCCTTGAAGACAAAGCTATTTTTCCTTTAGACCTGCCTCGAGTTAGTGCAACTAATTTTCATTGCTCTCCAGCTGCGGTTCAAAGTGAAAGTGGTGAATTTAATTTAGGCGCTGTAACGGCAACAGCATCTTTCCGATTTTCTAAATGGATCGGTGGCTGGTTGAAAGAATCAGGGGCAAAACTAATCATTGGTAAAGGAGGGATGAGTTCTGAAGATTACAAAAATCATTTTGTTCCAAATGGTGCAATTTACCTTACAACAGTTGGATATGGAACTGGAGCACTTTTAGGCAGGGGGGTCAAAAAAGTTAAGGATCTTTTTTGGAAAAAAGAATTAGGTCTGGCTCAAGCAATCTGGTTGATCGAAGTGGAAAACTTTGGGCCTTTTATAGCTGAAAGCGATGTTAATGGTAACAGTTTATTTGAAAGAGAAAACAAAAAAGTAGCTGAAAAAATTAAGTTGGCCTATCAAGGAATGCGCCCGGCAGTGCTGAAAAGATTTGGAGAAACTAACAACCCTCAAGATGAGTTAATTTAATAAATAAAATTTTTAGAGATAAAATTGAATGAAATTATAATTGTAGGTAGTGGTTTTGCTGCTGGCGTTTTAGCTTTGCATTTTCTGGAGTCCTCTTTCAAACCTCAACAAATTGTTATAGTTGGTCCTGATAATCTTGGCGCTGGAAATGCTTATGGTTGTCTTGATGATAGTTTTAGATTGAATGTTAGAGCTCAAATTATGTGGATAAAACCAGATCAAAGGGAAGAATTTCTAAAATGGTCTGAGACAGAGATAAATGATCCGGAAGCAACTCACTCAAGTGGAAAATTTTTTAGAAGGAAAGATTTTGCAAGGTTCATGAATCATAAATTTTCTTTGACACCAGGGTATGAAAAAATAAGGCATGTTAAGCAAAAAGTTGTTAAAATATTAAAGGGAAAATTAATGAATGACAATCATTGCTTTTGGAAAATAAAGCTTGATGATGGATCATTTTTGAAAGCTAAATATATTATTCTTGCAACAGGTAACCCTTCTCCTGAATGGCCATGTGATTTTGAGTTAAAAGATCAAAAATATCATCAGCACCGCTCTAATCATTTAATTGAAAATCCTTGGAAAGGTGAGTGGCTTAATTATATTGATAAGACCGATAGTATATTTTTTATTGGTGGAGGTTTAACATCTCTTGATGGAATATATGCCCTTTATTCCAGAGGCCATTTAGGCCCAATAAATGTAATTGCTCCTATGGGCAAATTTCCTCCAACACAAGCTGATTGGGAAAGAAAAAGATCACCTCCATGGCCAAATTCCAAAAATGAGACTTTGTCAGCTGCAAAACTTTTAAAATTCTTTAGGAGTTATCTTCCAGAGAATGATCCATCTTCTAAAAAATGGCAAGATGCTTGGGAGGAATTAAGAGAAGACATAAGTGTTCGTTGGAAAGAATTATCTGACTTTGATCAGTTAAGGTTAAAGGATAAGGTCAAGTCTTATTGGTCTCATTTTCGTTATAGATCTTCTCCTCAAACTATTGACGCAGTTAATCAACTAATCAAAAAGGGGCAATTGTTAATTCATAAAGCTCGTCTCAATAAAATTATTTCTAGTAAAAATAAAATAATTTTAGATTGTTCTAATGGAAAAATGTTTATGACTGATAGGTTAATTAATTGTAGCGGAGCAGGTCATGATAAATTAATTTTACAGATGATTTCAGATAACATAGCCTTCCCCGATAACTTTAATTTTTCATTAAAAGTGGATAATAATAATACTGTATTTATGAAGGATAAATCCCTCAGAGAAACTTTATTTATGGTAAGTCCAACTTTAGAAGCTAGTTTAGGGGATGTGGCTGCTGCTAGTGAGGTGTCTTTACAAGCTTTAAGAGTGGTAAATTTCATTAAAAAAAATATTTATTTAAAATAAAATAGATTTAATTTTTCAATTAATAAATGTTTACTTAATTGAAATACTCTGCAAACTAATAAAAAATAAATAAATATTGTGGAGGAAAACATGGATAGCAATGTGCTATTAAAAATTTTCAAAAATATTAACAAACTATTTGTTTTGTTAATCCTTTTTTCAGTTTCATCTATTTCATATGCGCAAGAATATACTGGTAGGTTATCAATGCACTGGAATGACAAGCACCATTGTACAAAGCATGCTCAAATGTTTGTTGATGAAGTTTTTGAAAAATCTAACGGCCGACTAAAAATAGAAGTTTTTCACTCAGGCCAACTTTTTGGTATTAGAGAGATTATGGGTGGGATAACTTCAGGAGCTGTCGATTTGGGTGGTGTTGTAGGAGTTGTTGGTTTTCCAAAAATTAATAAAAATTTCAATGTAGCGACAATTCCCGGATTGTTTGCATCATTTGAACAACAAAGAGAGTTTTTTCAAAAATCAGGTAAGGGCTCAGAAATTTGGGGTGACCTCCTTAATAAAACGAATTCAACTCTAATTATGTATAACCCAGTAGGCCCTGTTATGACATTTAGTGGGGCTAGAGAACTAACAGGCGTAGATGCAATGAAAGATTTAAAGGCGAGGCGTTTGATAGGTGCTGAGGAACCAATGTGGAAAGCATATGGTGCTAAAATTGTTGGTTTAAAAACAAGTGAGGTTTATACAGCTCTTCAAACAGGCATGATTGATACGATAAATACTCCCCCACAAAGCATTAGGGCTTATAGTTGGTGGGAATTTTTGAAATTTGGGCAAAAGCCTTATCAATACTTTGCTGATGCATACATAATGGCAAATAGTGATTGGTTTAATAAATTACCTAGTGATTTACAAAAAATTGTATTAGATGCAGGTAAAAAGTTTGGTGATGAATCTACGAGCAAAATTATTGGTGTAGGTGAAGAAGTGATCTCCGAATTTGAATCAAGGGGTGGTAAAATCACAGTATTAGCTGGAGCTGAAAGAGCAAAGTTTGATAAATTGATGTCAGAAAAGGTTTTGCCTGCAATGATGGACAAATTTGATGCTGACGCTCTAAAAGCTGCTGAGGAATTTGTAGCCAATTAATATAAAAAAGAAACAATTATTCAATTTTGAGAAATGAATAATATTCTGAGACCATTGCAATTTATAAATGGAATTTTAACCAAAATAACATTTTTTATTGCAATGGTTATAGTCTCAATTATGGTTTTGGCGCTTTCTGCTAGCGCACTCACACGATATATATCCGGTCATGGTTTTGACTGGTTTATAGAATTACCACCTGCTTTAGTCAGTTGGCTTGTGTTTCCTATGTTGGGTCCTTTACTAAAGTCTGGCAACCATATTGAAGTTGATTTTGTTAGTACAGTGATGACAAAAAAATCACTGAAAATTGTAAAACTGTTTGTTTATTTTATTAGCTTGTTGTCATCATTCATTTTTTTTAAAGCAGGTTTAGATGCAACAATTTTATTCTATAATTTAGGACAAATGATGGAATTAGAAATAGATATACCAATTTGGTATATGTTTCTATCTTTCCCTGTTGGGTTTGTCATTATGGGATTATTTTCTTTGGAACTTTTACTCACAACATTTCAGGAAATAATGAAAGATAAGGTGTCTTGATGTTTTCTTTTGCTGTTTTGTTGTCATTTGTTTTGTTATTTTTGTCAGTCCCAATATTTTTAGTTTTTGGTCTTGGTAGCTCGGTAGCTGCTATTTGGGGGCTTAATTTGCCATGGTCAACGCTAATACAGATGGCGTTTGAATCTATGAATAAACATGTACTTATCGCCGTTCCATTATTTGTCTTTTCTGGAATGGTGATGCTTAGAGGTGGGGCTGCAAATAGACTGGTTAATTTTGCCACTTCGCTTGTAGGACATTGGCCAGGAGGCCTTGGGATAGCAATGGTGATTGCAATGGGATTTTTTGCAGCTTTCTGTGGTTCGATTTTGGCTGCAATAACTGCTGTGGGTACGATTATGATGCCAAAAATGATTGAGGAAGGATATCCAAAACCATTTGTTATAGTTTTGGCAGCTTCTGCAGCATTACTTGAGGCTTTAATCCCTCCATCCAATGCGGCAATTCTATACAGTGCATTGACATATGTTCCAGTTTCTCAAACATTTGCTGCTGGTGTTATACCTGGATTAATTTTATTATTATTTATGGTAGCGCTGGTTTTATTCAAATGCCGACATATTTCAAGGTATAAACCAGCCACTAATTATGAAAAAATTACATTATTCATTAAAGCTTTTCCAGCTTTGATGACACCAATAATTATTTTGGGCGGAATTTATGGAGGATTTTTAACTCCTTCTGAATCAGCTGCAGTTTCAGGTATTTGGGCTATTTTTATGGGTTTTTTTATTTATAGAGAGTTAACTATTAGTTCTTTACTACAAAGTATTAAAGAAACAGCGATTACTACTGCAGTTATTTTTTCAATTATTGCTATGGCTACATTCTTAAGTAAGGTGTTTACTTATACTCAATTTCCTCAATTTATTATTTCTTCAATTACAGAAATGGGGGTCGGTTTAAATTTCTTTTGGTTTGCAATGGCTGTAATATGTTTAATATTGGGTACTTTTATTGAAATTGTTCCAGTGTTTTATCTAACTATCCCAATTTTTTCTGCGATTATTTTATCTTTTAATCAAAGTTTAATTCATCTTTATGTTGTTTTTGTTGCTTTCGCAGGAATTGGAATGATTACACCGCCTGTTTGTGTGGGTATTTATACCTCTGCTAGTGTGATAAAAGAAAATCCTGGCGAAGCTTTTAGAGAAGTTCCACTGTTTACATTAGTAGGAATAATTTATGGTTTTATAATGATTATTTTCCCAGTTTTCTCTACATGGTTGCCAAGTCTTCTTCGATAATTCATTTAGGATAGATTTAATTAATGTCGAATGCACCTCATTTTGAAATTGATTTAGATGAATTTTGGATGAATCCTTATCCAATTCTTTCTAAGATGAGAGAGAATTTTCCTTTGGCTTATGTGCCTCAATTAGATGCAGTTTTAATGACTAGAAGAAAAGATATTTTTGAAAATGAAAAATTAATTGATGTCTTTTCTTCCTTCCAACCCGAAGGTCTTATGGTCAAATTAATGGGAAATAACATGATGAGAAAAGATGGACAAGAACATTTAAAAGAAAGAAAAGCCATCTTTCCATCTATTTCTCCAAAAACAGTAAAAAATATTTGGAAAAAAAAATTTGAAAAAACCACTGATGAAATTATCGAAAAACTTTTGGACAAAGACGGAGGGGATTTATTAAAAGAATTTGGCATTCCTGTATCTGCTGAAGCTTTGAAAGTTGTTACTGGTTTAACAAATATGACCTTTTCCGAAATGGATAAAGTCAGCCAAGGAATGATAGACGGTATTGCTAATTATACAAACAATCCAAAGATTTTTGACAATTGCAATTTATGTACGGAATTAATAGATAAAAAAATTGATGAGATGATTCCAAAATTAATTAAAAATGAAAATTTTTCTTTATTGTCAGTTCAGTTGCAATCAGGATTAGATAATAAGCAAATAAAAGCTAACATTAAATTAGCTATTTCAGGTGGGCAAAACGAACCAAGAGATGCTCTGGCTGGGACAGTTTGGGCTCTATTATCAAATCCAAAACAATTAAAAAAGGTTAAAAATAAAAAACGCTCCTGGGTTGATGCTTTTGAAGAATATAGTAGATGGATTGCCCCTGTTGGTATGTCTCCAAGAAGAATAGCTAAAAAATTTAATTTAAATGGAATAACTTTAGAACCTGAAGATAAAGTTTTTTTTATGTTTGGATCAGCTAATAGAGATGAAGAGTATTTTATTAATCCTAAATCGTTTGATCTTGATCAGGATAGATCAGCCTCGATTGCATTCGGTGCCGGACCACATTTTTGTGCAGGGGCCTGGATTTCAAAATGTTTGATTGGTGAAGTGGCACTACCAAAACTATTTGAAAGATTGCCAAATATAAAGTTGGATGAAACAAAAAAAGTAATTTTTGGGGGATGGGCTTTCAGAGGCCCATTATCAGTCTTTTGCAAATGGTAGAACTTTATCAATATAATCAAGGGTAAAATACCCTTGATTATTAGGTTTGATAAATAATTAAGCTACTTTTTTACCAGTAATTGCTGAAGCAGCCTTTTTAATTAAACCAGGTGTAGTGATTTTAATTTGTTTTGGTTTGTCTTCTTCAGGGATTTCTCTAAACAAGGAAATTGTTAGCATGCCATCTTTTAATTCGGCATGATCTACTTCCATGTTCTCTGCAATCCTAAATTGCTTCACAAAAGACCTTTGAGCAATGCCTCTATGTAAGTAGTCAATAGAGTTCTTTTCTTTTGATGCTTCAATAGTCATTAAGCCTTTTTTTACTTCTACGCTAATATCATCCTCTGAAAAACCAGCTACAGCGATTTCAATTTTATATTTCTCATCGCCAGTTCTGACAATGTTGTACGCAGGATAATTATTTTCAGTAAAATTAGACATTCGCTCAAATTCATCAAATAGTGAATCAAAGCCTACAAATGAACGCATTAATGGTGTTGTTAAAAAAGTCATTTTCTCTCTCCTTTATTAGCGAGAAACCGTATCAATACTCCTAAAAGGCAATATTGGTTGGTTGTTAATGTTACACGACCCATTATTGGCATCGTATTAAATATATTGTATTAAAAATTTATTTTTCAAGGGTTGTGAAAAAAATTTTCTAGTTTTTATTTTGTTGATCAAAAAAAGAAGCGCCATAAGGTAGTTCAGGCATTTCCATTTCAAATGTCATTGTTTTGATTTTGTTTTCATTATTTCCTCTCAACAAAATACCTTGATTTTCAGTTGGTACTGGCGAAGGTGATAAGGGTATTGAATGGGTTGCACTAAAAACCATAATATATAATGTGCGAGGTAAAGAAGATATGTTTGGGCTAGAGGCGTGAAGAAGGCGAGTATGCATTAAACAAACTGACCCTGATTTCCCAGTGCAAGTAACTTTTTTTCTATCAGCTTTGATAGAGATGTCTTTAGAAACATGACCTTTGAAAATATTATTATGCCAGTGTGAATGAAGGACATCTTTATGACTTCCTGGCAAAACCTCTAGTGGTCCATTTTGGTTGGTTACATCATCAATCATCAATAAAGCTGTAATAACATTATCATTAGTATGAGGAGTAAAAGCAAAATCTTGATGCCATTTAACTTCGGTTTTAGCTCCGGGTAATTTAGAATTAATTTTAGTATGATGAAGTTTAATATTGGGGCCTATTAAATCAGCTACTGAGTCAGTGATATGGCTGTCAGACATAACTTTGAAATATGGTTTTGAAATTTCATCAGGAGAATTAATCCTTCTAAGTTTAGGATGTTTTTTTGAGTGGCCTTTTTCTATATCAAAACGAGGTTTGTCATTGACCATGTGGCCGAAGGGTTTTTTATGCTTTTGGCTTTCATTTACCCAAAATTGAAAGTCTGTTTTTAAATCTCCAATAGTCTTTTGAGATATAATATTATTAACTATTAAATAGCCATTTAAATCATAAAATCTGATTTGTTCACTGTTCAACATACCTTAACTATAACTTAGTATGAATAAATGAAAATAAGAATTATGCTTTGAATGTTAAGTTAATTATTTTGATTGAGGGAGTTTATTTTAATTTCTCGAAATGAAATGTATGTGACTGACAATATAATTATTCCTCCGCCTATTAAAACGAAGAGATCGATTGTTTCTGAAAAAAAATACAATCCTATTAGAGTAGCCCAAATCAATTGCAAATAGCTTATAGGTTGAGTTAGTGTTAAGGGGGCCGTTTTGATGGCTTGTGTCAGAGTCAAATGCCCTAATGTTGCTAAAATAGCTACAATGCCTAAGCCAATAATATCATTTATTGTTGGGTGAACCCAAACCATAATAGCTGGAGGCAATAGAATTAGTGTAACATATACACTAAGCATACAGACAATCACTATTGAATTCATTGTTTCGGATAACTTTTTTGTTAATAAAAAGGAAATAGCAAATAGTGGGGCAGTTAGTATTTGTGCAATTTGACCTATTGAAATTTGATTAAAGCCAGGTCTAAGTATTATCAATGTTCCTAAGAAAGCTATAATTATTGCAATAATTCTTCTCGAAGCAAACTTTTCTCCAAAAAATATAGCTGCTCCAATGCTTATATAAATTGGAGCAGTATAACTTATAGCAGTTACTTCTGCTATTGGGATCCTGGATATCGCGTAAAACCACAACATCACTGCTAAACCATGAGCAAGTCCACGAAGTGAAAATATAATTATATTTTGTCTTCCAAAATTTTTGTTAATAATTGGCACAATAAAAGGTAATAAAACTAAAGTGCCTATAACATATCGAATAAAGGCTGCTTGAGCAGCTGGAATATCAGAGCCTATAAACTTGACTATCGCTGTAACTAAAACAAAAAATATAGTTGTTAATAGCATCCAAAGGATGCCTTTTAAATAAGACAGTTTAACATACATCTATCCACGACCAATATAGGGCATTGACGAAGCCATAATAGTCATGAATTGAACATTTGCATCTAAAGGCAGATTAGCAATATTTAAAACAGATTGAGATACATGTTTAACGTCCATTGTAGGCTCAATTTGAGTACTTCCATTAGCTTGAATGATTCCTTTTTCCATCTTTTGGGTCATTTCAGTTTTAGCATTACCAATATCTATTTGGCTGCATGCAATATTATATTGCCTACCATCTAAAGAAATAGATTTGGTTAAACCTGTAATTCCATGTTTGGATGTCGTATAAGGAGACGATCCTGGTCTTGGAACATGGGCTGAAACTGAGCCATTATTAATAATTCTGCCTCCTTGAGGTGATTGTTCTTTCATAATTTTGAAGGCAATTTTTGAACAGATAAAAGAACCAGTAAGATTGATGTCTATTACGGACTTCCATTCTTCTATGGAAATTTTATCAATTGAATTAGATAAATTACCAATTCCTGCGTTGTTGAACAAAACATCTAAATGTTTCCATTTAGATAATATGGTATTGAAAGTTGATTCAACCATTTCTAGATTAGAAACATCACATTGAAATGCTTTAGCTTTATTTGATAAAGCTGCAACTTTCTCTAAGTTTTTAAGGTTTCTTCCAATTAAGGCGACACTATAATTATTTTTTAGAAATAGCTCTGCGGTTGCTTTTCCAATACCAGATCCAGCCCCAGTAATAATAATTGTTTTATTTTGCATACAAAGTTCAGAATATAAAATTCGTTTTAAGTTTTATTATTATTATATATTAAAGTGAATGATATAAAAAAAATAAAGTAATTTATTATTCAAAATAACTTTGCAATTTCAGAAGCTAACTTTCCATTACTAAGCATCAAGTGAATATTTGATTCTAAGCTTTCACCACTTGTTAATTTTTGAACTTCGCTTAAAAGAAAAGGGGTTAAATCTTTACCTTTTACATTTTTAGATTTTGCGTTAAGCAGACTTTTCTGAATCACTTTATCTAATTTTTCTTTTGAGATGGAATATTCTTTGTTAATGGGATTGCAAACTAAAACCCCACCCTCGATTTTTAATTTTTTCTTGGTTTGAATCATTGAAGCAATTTCTTGTGGAGTGTCACATTTATAATCAACGCGATAATTACTTTCTCTAGAATAAAAAGTAGGTAAATTATTACACTTATAACCAATAATTGGTACGCCCATTGTCTCAAGATATTCTAATGTTAGGCCAATGTCTAAAATTGATTTAGGACCAGCGCAAATAACAGTAACATCTGTTTTTGCTAATTCTTGAAGATCTGCAGATATATCAAATGTATTATTTGCATCTAAATGAACTCCTCCAATACCGCCAGTGGCCATAATTTTAATGCCTGCAAGGGACGCTAATAGCATGGTTCCAGCAACAGTAGTAGCTCCATTTTTCCCTTGTGAAATAATAAAGGGTATATCTCTTCTACTTGTTTTAACTATTTCTGATTTTCCAGAGGCAAACATTAATTTTTCTTCATCATTTAAACCAATTTTGATTTGACCTTTTACAATGCCTATTGTTGCAGGAGTAACCCCATTGTCTTTAATAATACTCTCCACATTTTTTGCGGTTTCAAAATTTTTTGGATATGGCATGCCATGCGATATGATGGTCGTTTCTAATGCAACTATTGGTTTTCCGTCTTTCAATGCATTTTTAACTTCCTTGCTTGAGGTCAAAATTTTTTCATCAATTATCATTAGTTTTTTCCAATACTCTTAAAACATTTCTTTCATTTAAATTATTATTTACCGTTTCTAATGAACATGTTGCTAAATAAGCTGCTCCTAGGGAAAACTTAACCGAGTATTCCCAATCCCATTCTTTTAAATAACTATGGACTAATCCCGCCATTAATGCATCTCCAGCCCCAGTTACATTTACAGAAAAATTTAACTTTTGTGAAAAGAATTTTGATTTATTATTTTCGGATAAAAACGCTCCATTTTCACCAAGGCTAATTAATGATCTTTTGACTCCTTGGTGATGAAAAAAATCTGCTGCTCTTTCAATTGAATTTAATTCTGCTGATTTTATATCAGCTAGATATAACGCCTCTGCTTTATTAGGTTTAAGAGTATGAATTTTATCAAGATGGTTTAATATTTTTTTTGCTTTAAAAATAGATACTGTATCAACAAAAATGTTTTTATCATAGTTTTTAAAAATATAGTTTAAGCTTTCTTGGCTTAAATTTGTATCTAAAACTATAATGCTTGCATTTAAGATTATAGAATTTTTGCTTTCAAGAAATTGAGGTGTGATTTTATTTGTTATGTTTGTTTCATTTAATGATAAAAACATTTCACTATCATTATTATGAATTGATATATATAAACTTGTGGACTCCTTATCATCCAGAATAGAGTTTTCAATGTTGATGCCTGACTTAATACAGCTTTTCTTAATTAGTTTTCCGAAATAGTCATCACCCATTGCAGTGATTAGCTGACAATTGTTACCTAAATTAGAAATATTTTCAGCAATGTTTCTAGCCACACCTCCAGGGCAATATGATATTTTTGCGGGGTTAGATTCATTTAAAATAATTTTATCTTTTGATTGTCCAATCAAATCTATATTTGAGGCTCCTATAACTAATACATAATTGTCTTTTTGGTTGATCATTAAATATATTTACAAAAATCCATTTCATCTGAATTTATTAAAAATATAGAAAAAAATAAACAATTTTCAAAATGGTCGTTATTGTTATTAAGTAATTAATTTTCCTCCCTTAAATAATTTTAGGCTCTGCAAATTTGTGGAGCCTTTTTTTATAATTTATGCTTTTATATTTTGATTAATTAAATAAAACTAAAAACAAATAACTTAAAAGGCTGATTGAATTTGTCAGGAACAGTAATCATAGGAGCTAGTCATAGCGGGATCACATTAGCTGATCTTTTAAGAAAGGGCGACTATAACGAAGATATTTATATTATAGACAAGGAAAATCATTTTCCGATTGAGAGGCCTCCTTTATCAAAATCTTTTTTATATGATAAAGAAGATTTTCTTGAGAATAAAATTTTATTACGTTCGGAGGAATGGTATCAAACAAATAAAATAAAATGTTCTTTCGGGATAGAAGTTTTAAAAATAGACAGAGACAACAATCAAATAATTTTAAGTGATGGTAACTCTCTTAAATATAAAAATTTAGTTTTAGCTCTAGGGGCAACTCCAAAATTATTGCCAGAATCAATTTCTAATTATTCCAACTATTATGTTTTAAGATCTTTGAATGATGCAAAAAAGATAAGATCATGTATAAAATCAGGATCGCATGCTGCAGTTATTGGAGGTGGATATATAGGTTTGGAAATTGCCTCTAGTTTAAAGAAATTTGGTTATAATGTGGATATAATAGAAATGGCTGAAAGGCTTTTGGCTAGAGTGGCAAGTCCAGAACTTTCAAAATATTTTTTAAATTTACATAAAAAAAATAATATCAATGTCTTTTGCAGCTCAGCTGTTGATTCAATTCATAAAAATGAGAAATTTGAAATTTTGTTTGATAAAAATAAAAAATTAAATTCAGAGATTGTAATTGTTGGTATAGGAGTCTTGCCAAATGTTAATTTAGCTGAAGAAGCTGGATTGATATGTAGAGATGGAATTATAGTTAATAAAAATTACTTAACCAGTGACAATAATATTTTTGCAATTGGTGATTGTGCATTAAATAAAGATGAATTTAGTGTAAGAATTGAATCGGTGCATAATGCACAATTTAGTGCTTCAAGAGTAGCTTCATATATTTTAGGAGTTGAACACAAAGGTTTTGAAGTGCCTTGGTTTTGGTCTGACCAATTTGACATTAAATTACAATCTGCAGGATTATATAAAAATGGATCAATTACAATTACAAGGAAAGGCAAAAGAGAGGGATCAAAATCTTGGTGGTCATTTGATAAAAATAAATTAGTATGCATTGAAGCGGTTAATGACCCTCAAAGTTTCATGATAGCAAGGCAGATTTTACAAAAAAATATATGTATAGAAATTGATCAAATTAGAAACAATAATACTGACTTAAAATCATTATTGAAATCATAATTCAATTATTTTTGGAGAAAAAATGGTTAAGATCAATAAAAATACTCTCAGAAGTCGTCTATGGTTTGATAATTCAGAAAATCCTGGCATGACAGCGCTATATCTAGAAAGGTATTTGAATTTTGGTCTTACTCCAGAGGAATTAAGATCAGGCAAACCAATTATAGGAATAGCTCAAACAGGATCAGATTTATCTCCATGTAATAGAATTCATTTAAAATTAGCTAATCGTGTTCGTGATGGAATAATTGAGTCAGGCGGGTTGCCATTAGAGTTTCCTGTCCATCCAATCCAGGAGTCTGGAAGGAGACCTACAGCTTCACTTGATAGAAATTTAGCTTATTTAGGGTTGGTTGAAATCCTTCATGGTTATCCTTTTGATGGAGTGGTTCTTACCACAGGTTGCGATAAGACTACACCAGCTTGTTTGATGGCAGCTGCAACAGTCAATATCCCATCAATTGTATTGTCATCAGGACCTATGCTTGATGGATCTTATAATGGAGACTTAGCTGGCTCAGGAACAGTTATTTGGGATTGCAGAATAAAACTGGCGGCAGGTGAAATAAATTATGACGAATTCATTGAACGTGTTTCATCGTCATCTCCATCTGAAGGACACTGTAATACCATGGGTACAGCATCGACAATGAATTCATTGGCTGAGGCCATGGGAATGTCTCTAACAGGAAATGCAAATATACCAGCTCCATATAGAGAAAGGGGACAAATGGCATATAAAACTGGTCAAAGAATTGTTGAGATGGTTTTTGAAGATTTAACTCCGTCGAAAATTCTTACGAAAGAGTCGTTTATTAATGCGATTGTAGTTAACTCAGCTATAGGTGGTTCTTCTAATGCTCAACCTCATTTAACGGCTATTGCAAAACATTCTGGAATTAATTTAGATCCGAATAGCTGGCAAGTTCATGGATATGATATACCTTTACTTGTTAATATGCAGCCTGCAGGTCATTTTCTTGGTGAAAGGTTTTATAGAGCAGGTGGAGTTTCTGCTGTAATGAACGAATTGTTATCTCATGGAAAAATCAATGGGACGTTGTTAACTGTTACAGGTAAAACACTATCTGAGAATTTATATAATTCATTAATAAAAGATTCAGAAGTCATTTATTCTTATTCAAAACCATTTAAAAAATCTTCAGGTTTTTTAGTCTTAAAAGGTAATTTATTTGATTTCGCTATTATGAAGACATCAGTTATTTCAGAACATTTTAAAAATTCTTACTTAAATAATAAAAACTCTGAAGGAGTGATAAATGGGAAAGCTCTTGTTTTCGAAAATTCAGAAGATTATCATAAAAGGGTTAATGACCAAAGTTTAGAAATGGATGAAAACTCAATTTTAATTATGAGGGGTTCTGGAGTAGTTGGATGGCCTGGTTCTGCGGAGGTTGTGAACATGCAACCATCTGACAAACTTATCTCTAAAGGTGTTTTGGAGTTGCCTTGTATAGGAGATGGAAGACAGTCTGGTACATCTGGCAGTCCATCTATATTGCATGCTTCTCCTGAAAGTTCAGTTGGAGGTGGACTTGCTTTAGTTAAGACAGGCGATAGAATTTGTATTGACTTAAATAAATGTACTGTAAATATGCTGGTTTCTGATGAAGAACTTAAAAAAAGAAAAAAAAATCTCAAAATCTATACAGTGAAAAGTCAAACACCATGGCAAGAGATATATCGTTCTAATGTTAGTCAACTTTCAGAAGGCGCTATCATTAAGAAAGCTATTAAATATAGAAATATTCGAAAAAAAATACCTAGAGATAGCCACTAGCTTTTAATTAAAAATTTGTGAAGGAAATTGATAAATGTCTAAAACAAAATTAAGAACATTATGGAATAGCAATAAACCAGTTCTAAATGGTTGGTTGCAAATTGACTGCCCATTAACAGCAGAAATCATGTCAAGGCAAGGGTATGACACGATTACCATAGATATGCAACATGGTATCATTGGTTATACGGGGGCAGTGTCTATGTTGCAGTCAATGCACTCTAGTGGAGTAACTCCAATAGTCAGGGTACCATGGCTAGAACCAAGTTCTATTATGAAGGCTTTAGATGCTGGTGCTTATGGAATTATTTGTCCGATGATTAATAATCGTGCAGAAGCTGAAAAACTTGTTTCTTATATGCGTTATCCTCCATTGGGAAGCAGAAGTTTTGGTCCGACCAGGCACAATATTATTGAAAATGACTACTTTGAAAATGCTAATTCAGAGGTTATTTGCATTGCGATGATAGAAACTGGTGAAGCTATGGAAAATTTGCAAGAAATTATTTCTACTCCTGGATTGGATGCAGTCTATATAGGTCCTGCAGATTTAACGTTAGGTGTTACTAATGGCAAGTTGCCTCCAGGTATGGATAGAGAAGAACCTGAAATGGTTAAAACAATCAAACAAATACTTGAAGTGGCTAAAAAAGAGGACAAGAAGGCTTGTCTTCACTGTGTCAAACCAGAATATGCTATTAAAGCCATTAATTGGGGTTTTGATTTAGTTACATTAAACTCTGACACAAGGCTT
>MDSZ01141086.1_pt1 | contig 19168 bp, 19 predicted proteins | sample 811201 | NCBI WGS metagenome assembly MDSZ01 (sample SAMN05326647, study PRJNA326480) | marine metagenome | isolation source: seawater | place: Indian Ocean: North | collected 2010 | reverse complement strand
CTACCTTCTTGCTATGTCAGTAGCAGGTGGCGCAGAGTCCAGAGTCTGGAGAATTCCAGTCATTGATACTCCTGCCATCGCTTCTGGTACTGCTTTGATCGGTGCCTTCGGCACAGGTGCTCAGTTGTATGACCGTGAGGCTGCTACAATCCGAATTTCGGAACAGCATTCAGACTTCTTCGTAAGAAACGCAATCGTGATTCTTGCAGAGGAAAGAATTGCCCTCGCTGTTAAGCGACCAGAATCCTTCGTAAAAGTCACCTTCGACGCTGCTCCATCCTAAACCTAACGGAATAGGACAGAGTTAAGTCTTAGAGACCTAACGATTTAAGATCTAGCCCTCGCCCTTCGGGGCGGGGGCTTTGTCTTTCATGGTGGTGCATCCCCTGAAGCGGACCCCCCTGTTTCGGCAGGGGGGTCTTGATATAATATGTGTATGCCTATATTTGAGGAAGAGTCAGACTTTCCAATTCCAACATGGACAATGGATGATGTTGATGTGTTGGAAGCGATCGATCACTCGTTCTCCACGGGCATTGTAGAACTCTTACGTTTCTTGATTGCTGAAGAAGGCTTGATTTTAGACGAGACTTTAGATTTAACTTTAGTCGTACACTCTTTGGTAAACAGAATAGAAGATCAATACACGTTTGAAGAGGCTCAGTCAATAGTATCAGTTGCTAGCGAGTTCTGCTTGATTGACTGCATATATGATAAGCAAATATTATCACTTGTTGAGTTGTCAGACAATGCTGTACTGTATCTTGCTTTACAAGAAGAAGACGACTTAGCCTTAGAGGCTTCGGTGTGTCGGTCAAAAGACGCAACTTCAATTTTCTACAAAGACAAAACTAGACCTGTTTTATCTCTGTTTGGTCACTGGGAAATATTAGCAACAGGCCTTCTATTTTCTATATTGACTAAGGACAAACTATCTGATACAATAGGTTCCACATACAAGCAAATGAGTTCGGTCTTCGAATTTAAGTCCGAGTTAGATTTTGTTGACTTCGTAAGAAAGATGTGTGAGGTTGGTTTGATATCTACTGAGATACAAAAGTCGGGTAAGGCGATAATAAACATTGAAGTTGTTTCGTCTGGAATATTTCTTTTGTTTAGTAGCAAAACTGAACTGGCCGCAAAATTAGCACGCCTTACGATTTGACGTTCTGCCACGATCGTGGTAATGTCAACCTAATTGTTCAATGTCTCATAAGGACTTGACACTTGGTTTTCTCTAAGCCTGCTTAGAATACAAGAACCATCTTAAAATCACTGAGCAGCGAAAGGATCGCTGCTTTCTTGCACTATAAGGAGTAATAACAATGGAAGCGTTCCTCATCTCAGACGATCACGCTAAGACCTATGAGGACAAAATGCCTCCTTGGGGTTTCAATGGATTAGGTTATGTGACCTATAAGCGAACTTACGCTCGCCCCATATTTGAGGGGAATAGTGACGTTATTGAACGCACCGAAGAATGGCATGAGACTGTTCAACGTGTAGTCAATGGGGCACAAAGTATTGGTGCAGGGCTTTCTGAAGATGAGGCCATTCGACTATACGATTATCTTTTTAATCTCAAGGGGTGCGTTGCCGGACGTATGCTATGGCAACTTGGCACACCCAACAATAAACGACTTGGTGGTGACAGCCTAGTAAATTGTTGGTTTGTTGATATCCAAAAGCCCACTGACTTTTCATGGTCTGTTGAGCGGTTGATGCTTGGCGGTGGTGTAGGATTTTCGTGCGACCAACCGGAAAGACTTGGTACTGTTCGTTCAGCATGGGTTGAGCATCAGGATGCCAATGATTCTGACTTTATTGTTCCTGACACAAGAGAGGGTTGGGGAGAACTAATCCGCAAGGTTTTTGAGTGCTATCTGGGAGATGACGACTACCCACGGAAAATGAGTTATGCTACACATCTTATTCGTCCTGCTGGTGTCCCAATCAAGACCTTTGGAGGAACAGCCTCTGGACCTGATATTTTGATTTCTGGTGTGGAAAAGATTTGTAAAGTTCTTGATGGCGCCATTGGTAGAACAATGACATCTGTTGAGGTTCTAGATTGCATGAATATCATCGGTTCTATTGTTGTTGCCGGAAACGTTCGTCGTTCCGCAGAGATTGCTGTAGGTAGCCTTGATGATGAGGACTACTTGATGGCAAAGCGGTGGGACTTGGGAGACATTCCTATTGAGCGTGCGATGTCAAACAACACTGTGTTTGTTTCGCCAGACCAGATGAAAGATATGCCTGATCTTATTTGGGAAGGTTATAAGGGTAACGGGGAGCCGTATGGTTTCTTCAACCTTGAGGCTTCTCAGACATATGGTCGAATGGGCGAAGAACGCCCAGACCACTCAATCGTTGGTGTGAATCCATGTGCTGAGATTCCTTTGGCAAACAGAGAGTCATGCAACTTGTCTGAGTTGTACTTGCCCATGATAGACTCACCAGAAGAATTAATTGATGTTGCAAAACTTCTTTACAAGGTTCAGAAAGCAACTTCAGCACTTTCATACCTTGACCCAGCATCTGACAAGATTACATCTAAGAATATGCGTTTGGGTCTTGGGGTAACTGGTGTTACTCAGGCTATGGACAAAGTTGACTGGCTTGATGAAGCATATGTGGCCCTTCGTGAGTTTGATGCAGAATGGTCTGCCCATCGTGGTTGGCCAGAGTCAGTTCGGCTTACAACTATTAAGCCTTCAGGCACATTGAGCCTACTACCGGGTGTTACGCCGGGCGTGCATCCGGCATTTAGCCAGTATTTCGTAAAGAGAATGCGGATGGCTTCCTCAGATGTACTTGTGAATTATTGCAAGAGTAAGGGCTTTTATGTTGAGCCTCTGAGAAACTTTGACGGCACAGAGGACGACAGGACAGTTGTAGTCGAATTCCCATGCGCTTTCCCAGAAGGAACAATTCTTGCTGAAGATATGACTGCCGTTGAGCAAATGGATTTGGTTAGAAAACTTCAGAAAGTTTGGGCAGACAATGCTATTTCGGTGACGGTCTACTACCGTAGTCATGAACTAGATGGAATTAGAGAATATCTAGCCGAACATTGGTCTGAGATGAAGTCTGTTTCATTCTTGTTACATAGTGAGCATGGGTTTGATCAGGCGCCAATGGGTGAACTTACAAGGGAAGACTATGAGAAGGTTCTTTCAACAACGTCACCTTTGGGCGAAAAACTGTCTGGTTCCACAATTATGAGTGACGATGACTTTGATGAAGAGTGTGCTACTGGGGCTTGCCCGATTAGATAGTTTACTGATAAGAGTTGCAATTCAGCGCAAGTTAGTCTACTAAGTTATGATTGTACCGGAATCAGGCTAACCCCAAAAGGAGGAGATTGTGGATATCGGTTAAGCCGGTAGCCGATGTAAAAACAATCATCATCTACGAAACGGGGTCTGGCTTGAACTGGACCCCGTTTTCTTATTAGAATAGAAGCATGATTCGACTTCGTGATCTACAGAGTAGGAAAGTAAACGTTTATTTAGGTTATCTTGCCGATCTTCTTGAAACCACAAGGCTGTCAAAAGCGGCCCCAAGAGACGAGGAAGACAGACTTTCTTTACCTTTTGCCCTAGCAGTTCTATGCGGTGCTAACCAAAAGTGCATAAGTGACGATTTTGATTACTTGATTGACCAAGTACCGAGCCAGTATGTTCCCATGTTTATTACTTGTTGGGAAGTTATTGAAGCAGAAGTGGATCACGACATTGTTTTATGGTCAGAGGATGTTGGTACGACACGAACTGTTAGCAAAATTAGGAATCTTTCTAAAGTTATTGAACACGCCTAGATTTGTCCAAATGTCCATTTGACACACTTTTACATTTCCAGTATCATACAAGTATGAATCATAACATACGCTGGAAAAAGCATTACGACGCACTGTTGACATATTCACATCGATATGGAGATGCTCTTGTTCCTAGCGGGCATGTTGAGTTTGCCGACTCTGGAGAAGAGATAAACCTTGGCAACTGGGTGAGTTACATGCGCACTCGTTATCGCCAAAACGCTTTATCAAATGAGAGAATTTGCTTACTAGAAGAAATTCCATCTTGGGACTGGGGACCAGTGCGACCTGGCCCCAAATCAAGAGACATAGTTTTGGAAAGGAATCAAGTAATCAAAAGTAAATACAACAGTGGGCAATCACTATCAGGCATTGCTAGGGAATACGGATTATCAAGACAAAGAATCCATCAAATAGTTAAGGAAAAGGTATGAGTAAAAATAATTCATCTGATTGGGAAAGTCTTTTGTCAAGTTTGACAGAAGAGAACAGAGAAGATAGTCAAGAACCCCCCAAATTTCTTGCGTTCACTTCGGCGATATTTGCATTTATATCATTAGTAGGTGTATCCGCAGTAGTGGTTATGCTTATCAATATGGTAATAAACTCAGCATGGCCAGAATTGACTGCGTTATCGCCTGGTATAGGCTACAGAAACGCTGCTTTTCTTTCTGCTTTGATTTGGTTTATAACGTTTATCAAACTTGGGGTTACTTCTAACGTCTCAAAGACTGAGAGTAAGTAATGAACAACATACTGTGCGGCAGTTGGGAAGAGTCTGCCAAAATACATGTTCAAGAGATTTGGAAGTACAAAGAGATAAGTCCACCTGTTGAGAGTGTCAATGATGCCATTAGGGTCCATTTGGACTATATGATTGATGAGTACTTCAACGCAAAGGCAACTCCACTAAAATCAGAGTGGCGTATTATGGCTAAGTTGGCTATTTTGGCTAGTGGAGAACTAGATCAAATAGATACTTGGACTATTTTGTGTGACAAGCAGAGAGATTATGGACCAAACAACATTGCTAGATTTGGACAGTCAGGTTTACTCTTAAGACTCCACGATAAGGTTGCTCGAATGGAGAACCTACTAAACAATAACAAAGATGCCAAGAACGAATCCCTACACGACACCTACTTAGATATAGTTGGTTATTCTGTGATTGGTTTGATGTTGTTAGACGATACTTTCTTTGCGCCTCTCATGTCTAACTAGTACCAGAAGATAAGGTAGTTGCGGTATCATATAAAAGTAGAAGATCTTTTTTAGGAGTGATACGATGCCAGAACCAGTAGAGATTGTAGATAGGGAGCGTCGGCGTGGTAGAGGGAATGCTAGGCCTAGACGGGCCGGTCTATTGACTAGATTGCGTAGACGTTTAGCCCGACTGCTTAATAGGGGCGCAGATAATCTTGATAGGCGTGCAGGCAGAAACCGTGCTCGTGCTCGTCGTTAAGTTTAGATAAGGTGTATTATGGCGTTGATAACTGTTTCAGACTTAGCAACATACATGGATATTTCCTTTACTAACACGCAAGAAGACGCTGTTACAATGGTAATTGAAGGGCTACAATCTGAATTAGAAGCATATCTTAGGAGACCGATTGAGCAAAGTGCTTATACGGAAACCTATAGAGTTCCAGAAGTCGGTAGGGGTGTGGTTAACCAACAGTACTACTACAACTATCCGACAAATCCAGAGACCACGCTAACTTCTCCTGGAATTATTTATGCTCCTGTATACACTTTGTATTTGGATAATAGCCCTGTTGTCTCAGTTGCATCCGTTTCAATAACTCCTGCCACCGCTTCGGCTACTGCTACAGCGCAAGTCGCTGAACAGGATTATGTTGTCAGAAAATATGGGATTGATCTTTTCAACGCTTATGCCAATGATAGAGTTACAGTCACATACACCGCTGGATTAGATGGAACAAACATTAAAGTTTTCAAGTCTCTGCTTTTGCGTGCGGCCACCAGAGAAGTTCAGAATATGCATGACGACACGGTTGGACTAAAAGATCTGACTACTCGTAATGTTGCCCCACTTGAGACTGGGTTTTCTGAACGAGAACTCCAGAGTATTAAGAGGTATCGCAGAGTAAGGGTTTCGTAACATGGGCAAGTACATGAAGGTTACGAAAGTAGACACAAGTGCGCTACGAAGAAGATTCATGGCGATGTCTCGACGTGCACAAAACTTTACACCCGTCTTTAGATGGATGATGCAAGAGTTGCAAAAAGCACATAGGGATAACTTTAGAACTGAAGGAACCACGTCAGGATTCCCTTGGCAACCACTAGATCCCCAGTACGCTTCTTGGAAGTTGGCTAATTATGGAGCGAATGGGATTTTAGTCAGGTCTGGAGACTTAAGAAATAGCCTAACTTCTATGAATAGCAATAGAGGGGCAGTCAGAGATATTGGTCTTAGGACGGCATACTTTGGTACAACAATAGGTTATGCTAAGTTTCATCAAGCGGGCACGTCAAACATGGCACAAAGAAAGCCTTTGTTTGTTCCAAAGATGATGGCGCATGATGTTGCTAGGGCGACTGGCGAGCATATAGTTTATGGGTCAGTCGGAGAAGTTTATTCTAACTTGAAGAGGGGGTTTGGCGTATTATGATGTCTGGAGCCAGATTGGCAAAATCTTATGTAAGTAATTACTTGGCTAATGATTTACCTCCTCGTTTAATCACTTACAGAAACCACTGGAGTTTAAGTGAATCACAACTTCCAGATCCTAGAAAATTGCTTACTTTTGAGCCATTTACTTTAGATACTTGGCCAACCATAATTTCCTTAGTTATAAACACTCGATCTATTGATCGACAGGGGTATGAGTACGACTTTGACCCTAACTATAGGGTGACTTATGAGATGAGGACTTACATTTGGACACGAGCAAATGGTGCGCAAACTGTAACAGAGCAGAGAGATAATTTAACTGCTGTTGTTAGGGAGTCGTTGATGGATGGACCATCATTGTCATCATATGACAGCACTGTTCCTTGTTACCCAAAAATAGATGAAAGTACGATAAGAGAAGAATTTTCTGATTTAACTTTGATTAAAGGTGAAAGACTTCTAGCCGGTGCCTATGTAGCGTATGATTTATCTCTTGAAGAAGTGGTTGATCACACACCACTTGGAGTAATGCAGTCACATGAAAATACTGTTTCAAGAATAGCAATTACAGCAAACGCCCCAACAAACGTTATTGCAGTAGCGGGAAATGCTCAGGCAACTTTGAGTTGGACTACAAACACTTGGAATGGCGGAGTGTACGAAGTCACTGGTTATCAGATACAACAGAGCACGGATAATGGGTCCACGTTCACTACTGTAGTTGCAGATACTGGGTCCCTTGACACAGCAAGAACTATTACTGGATTGACTAATGGAACAAAATACTTTTTCCGAGTGGCTGCTTTAAACCAAGCGGGAACAGGTGCTTTCTCTGCCAATAGTTTGGGCATTACGCCAAGCGCCTCATAGTATTTATAGTTCCAACGATTTCTAGACACTCAGTGGTAGTATAATAAGTGATAGAGCAGGCGCTAATGCGCTTTGCCCTCAGGGCATGTTCAATACTGGTATTGTTAAAATCTAAGGAATATGGAGGCTTAAAATGCCGGGAGTAAACGTCACAACAGCAGTGCGTAGCGGTCCTGTGGGCACTGGAGACATCGTGGCAGGTCAATTATTTGTCGTTGGTGAGACAGAAAGAGGGTCAACAACTGAACCCACTCTTCTTCGATCATTCAGTGACTACACGACCTATTATGGAAATTATCAGTCAGGGAGCCTTTACTCACATGTGAAGACATACTTTGACGAGGGAGGCTCACGCTGTTATGTTATGCGTGTGATAGGATCAGGTGCTGCCGCAGGTAGCATTACCCTCAACGATTCATCAGGATCAGCGACTCTAGACATCAACGCTAAGAATGTTGGTGCTTGGGCAGGTAACCTTAAGATTGAAGTTGCCGCTGCTGATGTTTCTGGATTTAAAATTAAAGTCGTCTTAGATGGTGAGTTACTACTCACAACAAGAGACCTAACAAGCGTTACAGATGCTATAAATGTTCTTAACGCTTCTTCAGTAGCACACTTGCTTGAAGCGGTTGATAATACAACCTCTGCAAACAACCCTGCTACTTTATCATCCACCGCACTTTCCGGTGGTTCAAACGGTTCTGCTGTAGACGAGACAACCATTCAGGCTGCCTTGGCTACAGACACAACTCTACTTAGTCCGAACCTAAAGAGTGGCGCAATTGCCGCTCCGGGTCGTGGACATGGCGACAGTCCTTCAAGCCGTGTAATTTATAACGCTTTGAGAGATCATGCTGCCGCTAACAATCGAATTGCTTTGTGTGACTTCGCTTCAGGTGAGTCAGCAGCGAATGCTAAGGCAAAAGCCGCTGAATACTATGCTGATGGTAAAGCACAGTACATGGCATTCTATTGGCCACAGATTAAAGTTCCTGTTCCTAACGCATCAGAGTTAGCAACTGGAACTAGTGCACTTCAAGGTGCAACTTTGACCATATCTCCTTTAGGATTTGTTGCTGGTGCAAGAACCAGAGCAACCCAAGAGGCTGGTGGTCCATGGCGTGCAGGCGCTGGCCAAATTTCATCAGCATACACTGTTTCAGATCTCGCTACAGACGTAACACCTGCTACAGGTGATGCACTTGACGAGGCTAGAGTTAATGCTTTAAGAAAGATTGGCACGTCAATTCGTGTGTATGGTGCACGTTCAGTTTCCAATGATGAGGCAAACTGGCGGTACATCACCATGCAAGACACAATGAACTACATCACACTCGGCATTGAAGATCGTATGGAACAGCATGTGTTCCAGACAATCGATGGGCGTGGAAACTTGTTTGGTCTCATTAGAGGCTCAATCAAGGCATTCCTTGAGCCAATCCGTGTTGCCGGTGGACTTTACGAAGCATACGATAATAACGGTGCTCTTGTAGATCCGGGATATAACGTGGTTGTAGATGGAACAATTAACCCTGCTACTCAACTCGCTACTGGTCTAGTTAAGGCTCAGGTTGGTGTAAGAGTGTCTGGAGTCGCAGACTTAATTGATATAGTAATTACAAAGAGTAACTTATCAGCCCCAGTAATCTAAGGAGTAAGGTAAATGGCTAAAGCAACTCAGAGACAAATTGTTGCCAAGATTTCTCCGGTGCAAGATGTTCCCGGTCACATTCCGGGTCCTGATTTTCCGAAGTACTTTGCAACTGTTAGTGGTGGCGAAATAAGCGCTTCTGTGGAAAAAGTTTATGATGGTAATAGTACCTTTCCAGAGGTATTATGTGCACCAGCAGAAATTGGAGATATAACTGTAAGCAAGTTCTATGATCCAGAGACTGATGGTGATGATGACCACGCAAAATTGACTTCACTTCGTCAGTTAGTGGGAATGACATATTATGATATTATCATCTACACGACCAACTGTGAACTAAAAGTTCCGGGTTCAGAGCGTACTTACGCAAAGGCCCTTCTTGTTGGACTAACAGAGCCTGATGGCGATGCTTCATCAGGTGCACCTGCAGCGTACTCATTGACATTCTCAGTGAGCACAGTAGCAGCCATCTAAAGTTTAACTAAAAATTTAATTAGATTAGGTGTCACCTAGCGGTGGCACCTTTTCTTTTTTATCTACTTGACGCTAGGGGTAAATTTTAGTATTCTATTTAGGTAGTTATTCTCAATTTGTAAGGAAACAAAATGGCTATACCAACAGTATCAAGCAGAGTCAACATTAAAGACTTGCACCCAAAGTTCAAACAGCGTCTCGAAGCATTCTTCGCCGATCCACGAATCAAAGGCAAAGTTTCTGTTTCTTCTGGCGTTAGGACGTACCAACAGCAGAAGTACCTGTATGACGGGTATAAGAGTCGCCGTCCGGGGTTCAACCTGGCCGCAAACCCGGATCGAGTAAATAGCGCTGGGTTCCAAGGGTCTTACCACATGAGCCAACCTAAATTTCAAGGGTATGGTTATGCTGTAGACTTTAGAATCGTGGGCAAAGGGCTTACAACTAGACAGGTTAATTCTATTGCTGCTGAGTATGGCATCGTAAAAACTGTGCCTTCTGAGTGGTGGCACCACCAGCCTTGCCGTGTAAGTGGAACAAAAATGGACTGGTTCCCTGTAGAGAAGGACAAGAAACTTCCTAAGGCTGCTTCTGTTAAGAAAGAGCAAGAGAATGTGTTTACGTTTATTGCAGAAGCGATCAAAACTACGCTTCGTAAAGGCGCAAAGGGTCCTGTTGTAGAGTTCTTACAGAAACTCTTAGATAAGAATGGATACAAACTTTCAAACCGTCCTAAGAAATATTCTGGTGTAGACGGCGATTTTGGTCGTATGACTGATCGTGCTGTTCGTCAGTTCCAGAAGGATGAAGGTCTAGTTGTTGATGGCATAGTTGGTCCTAATACTTGGGCCAGACTCTGTGACTAGTTGACACCCACATACCGAAAGAGGTAGTATACATTTATGAGTGATGAAATAATTGAGGTTGCTTCTGCTGAGGCAGAGGCTCCCACTGCTAAGAAAAAGACCAAAAGGATCACGGTCCTTGACCAATTGAAGGAAGAAATCTCAAAAGAGGTTACTCGACCTGATATTGAGATTAGTGTTCCTGAGCGAAAAGGTGTAACAGTTAGATTTTCTCCTAACATTACCAATGATCAGTTAAAATCTTGGAGGAGAAACTCTACTAACAGAAAAACTGACGAGTTAGACTCTATCAAGTTTTCTTGTTACGTTGTTGGTCAGACTGTTTCCGGTATCTACTTTAATGATGAGTTGGTACTAGATGATGACGGAAATGCTATCACATTTGCTTCTCCGGTCATTATGGAGATGACAGACACCGATCGACCATTGCCAGATGCAATCCGTGCGTTTTATGCGGTTGATCCCCACCTAGAATCTGTTGCGCTAAAAGTTCTAGACTACGCTGGTTACGGCGATGATGTGGACGCTGAGGACCCTACGAAGGGCTAGTTGAAGAATTAGCCGGTGATGTTAGGATCAGATCGGCGGCACGGCTAGCCGAAGCCTTCCATACAGATCCAATTGAGATACTGAGAAGCGACTACGATGAGTGGTTAATACGCTTGGCTACTGCCACGGCCCTTTCTAGAGATCAAAAAGAAAGGGAAAGAAAGCGGCAAAATGCCCAAGGTGGTTACTGAATTAGGGCTGGGAATTTCTGTACAATAGTTACAGAGGTTCCCAGTCTTTTTTATTGTGAGGCAACATGGCTGTTGAAGAAAGAGTAGTAATTAAGGTCGAAATTGATGCTGACATCAATAAAGACCTTGCTGCTATTGAACGCCGTATAAAGGCTCTTGAAGATCGCACAAAGTCGTTCAATAAAACTAACAGAGACTTAGATAAAACTACTGATAAACTTGATAGACGATTCAACCGGATGGGCAATGCCCTAAAAGGTTTTATGGGGATATTCACCAAGTTTATCACCATGATGGGTAAGTTTTCATTTATTGCTCTCGCTGGTCAACTTGCTTTGTTTACTGCTGGTTTGTTAGCGGCTAAAGCCGCTCTTATAACTGGTCGAGCGGCCGTAAAACTTTACGACGTTGCTTTGAAGGGTTTGTCGGTCACGGCGGCAGCGGTGGCTACTGCATTGGCAGTTGCTGCTGGAGCAATGCGACAGTTCCAAGAAGCCCAAATGGCACCCCTATTGGGCGGTGGAATGGGCGGAATGCGTAGAGCGAGAAACTTTACTAGTGGTATAAGTTCACGAAACATGGGTTTGATGGGTGGTGAGTCATCTGGTGCTATAACTCAGTCATTGGCTAGAAGTGGAATTAGAGGCTCTCAAGCAAATGCTCTTATTACTCAGTTAATTAATTTGGCTGGTGGAGACGCTAAGGCTGCACAGCAATTAGCGGCGTCAATATCAACCAAAAACTTTAGCGCTGCTTCAGAAGCGATTAAAGGCGCACAAGGTTTCCGTGGTGGTTCTTTAGCCGGTGTTAGTACTTTTGGTGGATTGATTTCTACAGTTTCAGCCGGTGGGGCTACTGCCGATGCGTATCAAGGTGCTGGCAAACTGATGGCAGACACCTTTATGGGTACTATGAAAACTCAGTTTGCTGGTGTCAAAAATCTTTTTGCTGACATGGGTGAACCGCTACTCGGTCCTTTCCGAAATGCTTTTCTTCAAATATCTAGCATTATCAAAAATGACATTATAACTTTAACAGCGGTAATACAAAGATTTGGTGCAGAGTCATTTGCTCCCACGCTTGTTTCAGTTGTCGATTCTATTTCTAAATTTATAAAAGAGAATATTCTTAAAGATTTAGCAAACATTGAAAAAATGGGTGAAAGTTTTGTTGGCTTCTTTAGGGCAGTTAAAAACTTTTTCACAGGCATGGGAGATTTCTTTGGTAAGTTTGAACCAGCAGCCAATGTTTTAATTGATGTTTTCAGAGCCTTTGGTAGTGGCGCTGGTGGACGAGGGCTTTTCAGGCAGTTTAATGAGTTGATCTTAGATAATGCTGATAACTTTAAAAAGTTTGGTGAAGCCTTTGGTAGTGTTATTGGGGCGTTGTTTGACCAACTTAAAAGTGGGCAAGGGTCGTTCTTCGCTAAGTTGCCACTCATAAGTGAAGTTCTTGATAAAGTTGCTACTCGTGTTATACCAGCGATGTTCAATTTGTTTAACACAATTCTTCCTGTTTTTGATCAACTTCCTACTGTTCTTGACGGGTTGGCTCAAGCCTTAAATATGCTTGCTCCAATCATGGAAACAATTGTTGATATTTTAAGAGGATTGATGATTGCGGTTGAACGGGTAGGAGCACTTGTTACTGCGCCGTTTGGCGGTGGCGGTGGTGGCTTTATGCAATTTGCTGCTGTTGCAGGTATGGCAATGTTGGGAAAGAAAGCCGGTTTATTTTCTAAAGCAGGTAGAGGTGCTATTGCTGCTAAGGGTGGTGCTAAAATAGCCACTGGTGCAAGAAACGTGGCTGGAAACGCTAGAACTTTCCAAGCCGCTAGGAGCACTGCACTTAGCAGAAACGCTGCTGCAGGTGGTGGTCGAATTGCTGGTCAGGTCAGAGGAGCCAGATCAGGTGCAAATGCTGTAACTAAAGGTGCTAAGTTAGGATCTGGCTTTGCGCAAATGGGAAAATTTGCAAGAGGTGCTGGAATTTTGAGTGCGGGCTTCAGCGCTTTTGAAGTTGGCCAAAGTGCTTTTAACGCTTCACAAACTGGACAGTTCACTGGAAGTGGAATGCTTTCTGGTGCTATTGCTGGTGGAACAATAGGTTCAATGATTTTGCCTGTTGTTGGTACAGCAATAGGTGCTGCCATCGGTACTGCTGTTGGTGGTATTGCTGAAGGAATAGGCGCTCTTATTGGTCAAAGCCGAAAAAAGAAGCGAGGCAAAAAAGAAGTATCAAGGTTAATGGGCCTCACTGAAGATTTTGAAGTTGGTTCAGGGTTTGAAAAGTTTGAAGAACAAAGAATGATGGCGGAAACCTTTGGTGCAGCCCTTGAAGCCGCAGTTGATGACGATGGTAAATTCACTGGGGACGGCGACACACGAGAGTTTGCTGACTTCTTAAGAGGAATGGGAATTGACCCTGATTCTGTTCATAGAGACAACATGATGAAAGCGTTAGCCGAAGAAGGCCTGATGGATCAGGTTCTTGAGAACATGGAAAACGCTCAAGAGTTTTACATTGCACAAATTGATAAGGTTGCCTCAGCAACAGGGCAAACCGCTGAACAAATTGCTGGCTTTATGGAAGCCTTTGGGATTGACGGTTACTCTAATCTAAACTTAAGCGGTGTTTCAGTGCTCGCTGGTTTGCATGCTTTAGACCCCATGGATAGAACACAGTCTTTTGTGGGTGACATTGATTTTGCTACAAGCGCTATTGGTCGATCAAGTAGAAACGCATCAGCCAATGCTGCGTACAATGCCTTCATTCAAGGTGGCATGACGGATGAAAGTGCCTTACTGGACTTCATTGAGAAAGGGGCTGTGGCTGAGGTTGCTCAGGGAGGCTCTGCCGATTTGGCTGGCTTATCAATGTTGTTGTTCTTGCAAGAAGCCCAAGAAAGAGGCGACTTTGGAAGCACAGACGTTATGGCTAATTTCGGTATTGGTGGTCAGATTGAGAATCAAATCTCTTCTCTCGCTCAAGCCCACGGCGTATCAGTTGGAGATCTTGAATTGGCATTAGCCGAAGGTGGAACTTTAGGTGTGGATAACTTCCTCAAAGAGACAGAGGCTAAACGAAATGTGTACAAGAAGGGGATCTTTGAAGGAGATATATCTGCTTTAGGTACGGTCATGGACACCGAGCAACAGAATGCTTTCATGCGATACGCTAGGCAACAACTTATTGATGTTTCAGGGTTAGAGGGTAGCGACCGAGCATTAGGGTATTCTGCGCAAAACCAAATACAAACCCTTGAACAAGTTGAGGCACTGGCCGGAGAAGGCGCAAGTCAATTGATGATTGATTACCTAACAGAGACCGGACAATACGAAAAAGACGCAAACGTACTATTACAAGAGATTGTTAACAATACCAAGTTACCTCCCCAGATTTTGATTGAGGGAGGCGTTGATGAAGGCGCTGGGGTCGCTACGTTACGAATTGACGTTCAGCAAATTGTTGAGGGTATTGCCGCAGAGAATCCAGATACTTAGGAGTTGTAGATGCCTAGAATAAAAACAAGTTTTGTAAGCCTTGGATCAAACAGCGGACAGCCTTCTCAGATAAGGACCGCAAATCCTTTGCGTGCAAAATTAACAACACAGGGTCTTTTGGATGACGACGGAAACGATGCAAACATAGAAGTAATTTTTCCGTTTGGTCCGAAAGACCTACAACATGATAAAATTGAGGCAAGGTTTAGAGAGATTGCCCGACCCGGTAAACAACCTTTGCTAGTTAAAGAAAATGAACAACTAAGAACAGTTAGTTTTAGTGCGGTAATGGCCCATAAAGAGTCTGGCGGTGTTTTGCCTGTTGATGATTTGTTAGGTCAGATAGAAACTATTGCTTCTAATGGGTATAAGTGTAAGTTTATTTATGCCAACACGGCTCTGTCTTATTTCGTTAAAATAACTAAGTTAAGTTACAGTATTCAATATCGAGATAATGAAGGTTTGCCAACTAGGGCAGAAGTATCTTTTCAGTTAACTGAGGCACCGATATTCAATCCAGACATTGTTCTGCTGAAAGCGATTTACAGAAACCCAAACATAACAACAGATCCTCCACCGGCTCCTCCTCCACCTGAAGATGAGATAACTCAATACGAATGGTCGTCAATGCAACAGCCTGCTAGGTTTGAACAACTGTTAGAAAAACATGGTATCGGACCGGGAATGACAGGGGCACCAAGCATGGCTACGATTGACTACCTATACGAGCAATCCAAGTCAGACGTAGTTCCAACAGTGTTTAGGGCTAGTTAAAAGTTAGGGTAATTTTATGACAATTACTGTAACTACTAGCGTGGACTCGCTAAAGATTGGTGAAATAGGAGACAAGATTGTTGAAATTCGTGATTCAGTTACACGTCTTCAGTATGACTTGTCAGCCTCAATGGTTAGCCAGATCAGCGTAACTGTCCACGACCCGCAACTTCAAATGCATAATAACAATTATTTTATGATTGGCCGAACAGTACACTACCTTAAACAAAACTTTGAGATAGCCGATGTTACTGTAACGCATGACTCTACAGACACGACATCTTTTATTGCCAGATTGCAAGCAACTCAAAAAATGAGAAGAGACAAAGGGCAAAAGTCTTTTGGCAATACGTCCCCTTCTGAATTTGCGGCAGCGATGGCAGCAAAGTTTGGTTTGAAAATATTTGCAGAAGACAGTCCTAGGAACGGAACAATCGTTCGAGAGTCAAATAAAAATAAAGATGAGTCAACTTTTGATGTTTTACAAAGATTGGCTAGAGATTTAGACTTTAGATTTTTTGAAGCAAAGGGAGTTTTATTTTTCGCTTCTGAAGAATTCATTGTAGAAAATTCAGACAAGTTTGGATTAAACGTGCCTTCTGGAGAAACTGATCCACACTTTGTTTTAAAAAGCACTCTCAAAAGAAGCACTGACACCAAAAAGGCCGCTTCAACACAAATAACTTTACTTCAAAGTCCATCCTCGTTGTCAATCTATCCCGGTGCGGCTTTTAAAGTACTAGGCGTATCTCATTTTGACAAAAGTATTTTTATGGTTGATAAAGTTGCTTTTAATGCGGGACCAACTGCAAACATAACAATTAGTGGCACTTCTGTGTTTGAATCAGATGATGTTGCATGCGCACTTGAGGAATTCAAGCAAGGCTCAAAAGGCGAGTGTGTAAAAAGGATACAAATGGTTTGCAATACCACGGCAGATGGTATATGGGGTCCGATCACACAAAGACAAGTTTTATTATTCCAAAAATTAAATGGATTAACACAAGACGGTATTTGGGGTCCAGAAGAATGGGAGAAGTGCCAAGGAAACTTTATAAAGCCAAGCCCAAGTGGGTCAGGTTCATCTAATACTACAGCAGAAGATTGGACCGGTAGTGATGAGTATGACATTGTTAACGATGATCTTGACGACCTTGACATTACTCCACCAATACCAGATAATTGGAGACGATACTTAATAGATGCTAATTATCAGAGCAATTTCTATGGAACTGGGCAACCTAGTCGGCCTACAACACCACCAGATTGGCGATCAAAGATCACTGATGCGATAGGACATGGACCAATATAATGGCAAGAAGAAATTCACGAAACACTAATTACACCACAGGCTTTAGGCCTTCTGGGATTTACAACGGAGTTGTTGCGAAAGTTAATGGAAATCTAGTTGACGTAAAGATACCACGCATTGGTTTGGAAAACGTTTACTTTGACTGTCCGATTATTGGGCCAACCCCTAGTGTGGGCGATAACATATTTGTTGGTTTTATTGAGGGGCAATCATCAACTCCTGTTGCATTTACTAGTAATGACGTTAACACGGGCGATATTGATTCTGTTGTTGCTGGCACCGCTTTAAGTGGTGGCGGTTCTTCAGGCGATGTTACACTAAACTTTGCGCCTTCAGAACTTTCGTCTGCCACAGTTTCTACGTCTGATAAAATTGTTATTGCAGATGCTGACGATAGTGACAACCCTAAGACTGTTACTGTTCAGTCAATAGTTGATCTTTCTCCGGGTGACATTACAGGTGTTACTGCTGGGACTGGTATAAGTGGTGGTGGTACGAGTGGATCGGTCACACTAAACTTTGCTCCCTCAGAACTTTCTTCTGTAACTGTTGCTACTGATGACAAGGTGGTTATTGCTGATACAAGTGATAGCGATAATCCCAAGCATGTGACTGCTCAGTCGATTGCTAACCTTGCTGCGGCAAGTCCGGGTGGATCTCCAAGTCAGATACAGTACAACAACTCTGGATCTTTTGCAGGCTCGGCTAACTTTACGTTTGATGGAACATCTACAGTTACGTTGACTGATACTGACGCCGGCTCGGAAGCGGCACCGATTATTGAGTTATATCGAAATAGTGCTAGCCCTGCTGATGCTGACTACATAGGTCAGATCAAGTTTCAAGCCGAAAATGACGCTGATCAAAAAGTCGTGTACGCCAAACTCACTGGCAAGATTGACGATGCTTCTGATACAACTGAGGACGGCATTATAGAGATCATGCTTAAAAAGGCAGGGGCGAATAATATCGCAATGCGCTTTACCTCCACGACGATGAAGTTACTTAATAGTACAGGTATAGAGGTTAATGGTGCTGGTCAGTTTGATAGTACGGTAGACATTGACGGTAATCTGACTATTAATACAGACAAATTTTTTGTAGATGCATCTACAGGTAAAACTGGTGTGGGTACGACTTCACCCGTTGCCAATATTGACCTAGTGGGGGCCATTGGTGATTTGTTTACAAATGTTAACTGGCGCAAGGCTGTGGCATTAAATACTGGTAACTTATTGTATTGGCGAACCGCTAACAGTACTGACTGGGGTATTGGTGCAACTGGCGGTCACATGTATTTTACGACTTCTACTGCTTCGGACAATAGTGCCGATCCTGATTATCGCATGGTGATAAAAGGAGACACTGGATATGTGGGCATTGGGACAATAGCACCTGCCACAGAACTAGATGTAGCCGGAGATTTAACGGTCAGTGGCGACGCTGGGGTCGGTGGCGTCACGCCTCCGGCTGATTCGCATTTCCAAGTCGCCTCTCAGAACCGTGCTGTGTCGGTCCTTGACTCTGGGACAACCAACTACGCCGAACTTGGGTTCACGACAGCGAGCGGTGACAGTCCTGCCTTGGGTCATTTCTCTGGCTATGACATTGGGTTCAAGACGGGCACAAGTCGTGCCGGTCTTGCTACGGCTATGCACATTGACAACGACGGCAGTGTTGGTATTAACGACACTACGCCGTCGTACAAGTTGGATGTCAACGGCAATCTTCGTTCTACTGGCCACATGTATGCCAATGACGACTTCTACGTCGGGTCAAGTGGCAATGGCGACTCTCAGATCCACTTCCACGACGACAACTCAAACACATGGCGCACCTTTAGGTGGGATGACTCAGGGAATGAGTTTATAGCCGAGCAACAAAACGGCGCCCACTACCCCATCTGGACTCAATATAGATTCCGTGGAGGTTCTGATAACGTTGCTGTAAACAGTTCAGGGTATGGTACTATTCCACATGGTTTACCCGATACTCCATCTTTTGCTTTTGTCACTTCATATACTACACTAAGCAGTGATAATGACAATCAGTTAGCGTTCCCAGTAACTGGGGTGGACGGTACAAATATTACTTTCCGTGCGTATGAAATTAACGGAAATGGCAACTCAAACTACACTTCATCAACTATCTACAGTGCCACAGTTTACGTTTACTTTCTAGCGGCAGTGATGTAAGGAGCAAGTTATGGATATTTTATTAAGCCCACCTGATAGTGTTACCCCCAATGACATGCAAGTATATAGGGCCGACAAGATGCGACAAATAAGGGATCATCAGTTAGTAGCCTGTGATTGGACTCAAATGGCAGATATCCCCATGTCAGACGAATTAAAAACGGAATGGAGAACATACCGTCAAGCATTGCGTGACCTACCAGCAACAGTAGGCACTCCTATTCCAGAAACCGTGACGTTCCCTGATCCCCCTACAAGTTAAAGAAAGGACATATTGCAATGTGTGGATGTGATGTGTGTGTTTGCACCCAAGACTGCAACT